>Ga0209048_10000802_pt1 | contig 33431 bp, 26 predicted proteins | sample FrelakmetCRP12CR_FD_187146 | JGI IMG/M metagenome (GOLD analysis project Ga0209048, IMG submission 187146) | Freshwater lake sediment microbial communities from the University of Notre Dame, USA, for methane emissions studies - CRP12 CR (SPAdes)... | ecosystem: Environmental > Aquatic >...
CGCCGGCCCGGAGTGGAACGCGACCAATACGATCGTTGCGACCTCGCTGTTCACGACCACGGGCGGCGCGAAGCTGATCAATATCTGCGCGTCGATTCCTGCGGCTCAGTTTCCTAGCGCTCAGCTGTATTCCGACACGGTTAATGTGACGGTAACGTACAACTGACGCAGGGCAAGCTTACGATCGCCGGGCGATCACAGCGCGGGGTGGGGCGTGTCGTTCGTATGACGGAGCGCCGAGCTGCCATCCGCCTACTGACGCATGATCAATACTTTGGTATCGCTGCTTACAGTCGTTCCGTCATTCGCCAGCGGCGCGACGGGGCCGCTTGCCGCTGGCGGACCGAATATCCCGGTTTCAGCCAACTTGATCGGCGCTTGCGCAATGCCGGCCACCGCGTTCTCGGTCGGCAGGATGGTATGGCCACTGCCGCCGGCGAGATCGAGAGCGATGTCATGGCGCGGCCATGGCGGCGGCCGGCAAATATGACCATGACATATAATGAGAAATTGAGGACCGGGTCAGGGCGATGATACGGACCGTGCAATGCTTGCTTGCAGCACTGCTGATCGTGGCTGTGGTCGACGCCGCTGCGGCGTCGTTCGGCTTGAGCCCGATGAGGGTAGACCTGTCGGTCGCGGCACCCACGGCGGTAATTACCGTAAACAACAGCGGCGACAAGGCGGTGACGATCCAGGGCCAGGCGTTCACCTGGACTCAACCCCAAGGCAAGGATACCTACGAAGAGACGCGCGCCTTCATCATCAGTCCGCCAATCTTCACGCTGCCGCCTGGTGCCAAACAAATCGTTCGCGTGGCGCTGCGCGGTTCTGCGCCGAGCAAAGAAGAACAGGCGTTTCGGCTGGTATTCAGGGAGGTGCCGCAAGCGGAGGAAGCCGCCGTCGAGGGACCGATATTTCGCATCTCGCTGGGCATGAACATCCCGATGTATGTTGCGCCGATCGGTGGTGCGGCTGTGCCGAGGCCGAACTTTGGCTTGGAAACCGTCCCGAATGCGGCACCCAGGTTGCGCATCGCCAACGACGGGAACAGCAATCTGAGATTGGCCAATCTCACGGTGATGCAGGAAGACGACAAGCTCGCGGAGCTCGATGTCTTCGTCGTGCTGGCCGGGACGATGGCTTTCGTGAATCTCCCCATCGATCGGGTCGCGCCGGGCAGAGCGCTGCGCGTGCAGGCCCAGAGCAATGTGGGACCCGTCGATGTGGCCGTGCCCTTCCCGACCCACTAGAAGAGCCCTGGTTTCGCTCGCCGCGGCCATGTTCACGGCGGCCTTCGCTGGCGTCGCACCGAGTGCCGTCAATGCGCAACCGGCTCAGGTCGTGCTGGCACCCGGTGCTGCAATCGCGGCACTTTCGATTTCGATCAACGGGGTCCCCGAACCGGGAGTTGCGTACGTCGTCAAGGACGCCGCGGGGCTCCTGGTCGACAGCGCGACCCTTGCCCGCCTGGCAATCACGTATCGCGACAGCGATCTGGTGACCTTCGATGGCGGACAGTATGTGCCGCTGCGCTCGATTCGCGGCGTGTCGGGTTCGATCTCCGAACGGGAGCAGCGGCTCGATCTGGTTGTCGAGGCCGACGTCATGCCGGCATCGCGCCTCCGGTACGGACTTCCCGCGCCGCAACTTCCCCAGGCGCCGAACTGGGGAGGTTTTCTGAACTACTCGCTGTTCGGTTACACGGGCGCCAACAGCCAGTTTCTGCGCAGCAGCTCGAGCTACGTATCGGGCGCATTCGAAGGCGTCGTGTTCGGTCCGATGGGCACTTTTGGAACGTCATTCATTGCGAACCCCAAAGGCAATGTCCCGGGCTCCGGGGAGGATGTCGTTCTTCTCGAAGCCAACTGGCGCTGGGATGACCCCGCCAACCTGCGGACACTCATCGTCGGCGATGCGATCACCGCGCCTGGCTGGTGGGGCAGCGCCGTGCGTTTCGGCGGCATCCAGTACAGCTCGAATTTCGCACTCCAGCCTGGTTACGTCACCTTCCCATTGCTGACCGTCTCGGGAATGGCGACGGTTCCGACGGCCGCGGATATCTACACGAACAATGTCCGCATGGGCACGCAGAACGTTCCTGCCGGTCCGTTTACGATTACCAACCTTCCCGCCCTCAATGGCGCGGGAGAGCTGCAGGTCGTCGTCACCAACGCATTGGGCCAGCAGCAGGTGATTTCGCAGCCGTTCTATGTAACGAGTCAATTGCTGAAACCAGGCCTGAGCGAATTTTCCTACAGCCTCGGTTCCGTGCGTTTCAACTATGGCGTGCACAATCTGGACTACCAGGGATACATCGGGTCGGCATTCTACCGCTATGGCGTCGATGACAAATTGACGGTACAAGGCCGCGCGGAGGCAGACCGGAACGTGCGCGGGGTCGGGATCGGCGCTGACTATGTCGTTGGCTTGTTCGGCGTGCTGAGCACAGGTGTAGTCGCCAGCGACGCAAGCGGGAACGCAATGGGCAACACCGGCACAGGGCAGCGCTACCTGCTGGGATTCAGCCGACAGACCCAGGTGCTGAGCTTTGCCGTGCAGTCGACGTGGGCGAGCCGCAATTATCGCGAAATCGGCGACACGACGCTCCTGCAAACGCGCGCGACCCGCGCCAGCATCGGTGCGCAGCTGCCCGGCGACTTCGGATCGGTGACGTTTGCCTGGGGTGGTACCAACTACCGGGACAACGGTCCGATCGACCCTAACTTGCCGCCGCGCGACGGTCCCTTGAACGTATACGCAGCGTCGTACTCGCTCAGCCTGGGGAGATATGGATTCTTCACGCTTTCCGCGTCGCGAACTCGCGGACTGGCGGAGTCGTCCCAGATCGCAGCGCTGTATTCTCTGCCCTTGGGGTCGACGACCTCTGCCGGCGACACGAGCATGACGCTCGGCGTCCGGCGCCAGCACCAGGATGACAAGACCACGACGGTCGGGACGCTTGACCTGCAACATCCGCTGCCCGTGGGGCAGGGCTATGGGTACTATCTCCACGCGACGACCGATCATACGTTCACCGGAGGAGCCTCGTACTATGGTCGCTACGGGCGGTACACGCTGGAAGGTTCGTCGGCAAACGGCGCCAATGCCATCCGCAGTTCGATCTCCGGGGGCATTGGAACCGTAGGCGGGCAATTGTTCGCCGCCCCGCCCATCGAAGAAAGCTTCGCGCTGGTCGAAGTCGGCAACGTATTCGGTGTCCGCGTGCTTCAGGAGAACATGGACGCGGGCCGCACCGGCAGCAACGGGACGCTGATTCTGCCGCGCATTCCCTCGTACACTCCGGTCAACATTTCCGTCGACCCGCTCAGCATTCCCTTGGACGCGACGATCGGCAAGACGGAGCAGAAGGTCGTTCTTCTGGGACGCACCGGAGTCGTTGTCAGCTTCGAGGCACGCAAGGAACGCAACGCATTGATTCGACTGATTCTGCCCGATGGTTCGCCGCTGCCCGCCGGCGCCTACGCGGTGGTGTCCGGACGTTCCGAGCGATTCCCCGTCGCCCGCGGCGGCGAGGTATACATTACCGAGCTTGGCGACAACCAGAGCATCACGGTCTCGTATCGCGGTGAGGCTTGCGAGGTTTCGATTGCACTCGAAAAGAATTCTCCGCCAGTCGCTGATCTCGGCCCCTTTGTTTGTGCCTTGCATCAAGTTCCGGGAGCGAAGCAATGATGGCGTGTCGAACTTCCGTGCGGAGCTGCCTCGTCCGGCCAGTGCTGGCGATATTCTTCTCGCTGGGGGCGGCCGCCGCGCAGGCTGTACACACCTGCAACGTCAGCGTCGGCAACATGAGCTTCGGCGCATTCACGGGCAGCCAGATATCGTCGTCATCGACGCTGTCCGTGACCTGCACGATCACCAGCGGAATTATCGACAACGTCAATTTCACCGCAACATTGTCGACCGGCGCTGGAACGTACGCGCAAAGACTGCTCACGCACGTTGGCTCGCCGCCGGATACGCTTCCCTACAACTTGTACGTCAACACCGTACCCGGCGTCCTCAATACCAGCGTCTGGGGCGACGGCAACTCGGGAACGGTCGTCGGCTCCGGGAGCATGCAGCTAATCATTATCTTCAATCCCACCCGCACCGTGTCGATCACGGTTGCTGGAGCGATGGGGCCGGTGGCGGCGATGCCGACTGCCGGGACCTATAGCGACACGGTCGCCGCGACGATCACCTACAACTGAAGCGCATGCGCGTCGCTCGAGAACCTGCGCAGGAGCCTGCCTAAGTCCGCGCCCTCTGCACCCGCTTGACTTCAGGGATGCGGTGCACCGCGCGAATCACGTTGGCCAGATGCTTGCGATCGCGCACCTGCACGCCGAAGAACATGTTGGCGACGGGCCCTTCGTCAGGCCGTTCCATCGATATATACGCGATGTTCGCGCCGGCGTCGGCAATTTCGGTGGCAAGACGGGCCAATAGGCCGCGTTGATCGGTCACCAAGAGGCGCATGCCCGCTTCGAAGACACCCTGTACCGCGGGCGCCCACTCGACGTCGACGATCTGGTCGGAGTCGATGCGGCCCTTCCTCAGCGTGTGGCAGTCGCGCGTGTGCACCAGCAGGCCCTGGGCGCGGCGGAACTGCCCGACGATCGCATCGCCGGGGATCGGCCGGCAGCACTTGCCGTACTGGATGGCGACGCCCTCGACGCCGCGCAGCTGCAGGGCATCGGGCTTGCCGGTGTTGGGCGCAGGCTCGTCGCCTGAACGATTCGCGGCGCGCGTGAGCGCCTGCGCGACGACGAAGGAAAGACGTTTGCCCAGCCCGATGTCGGCGAGCACGTCGACGCGACTCTTGGCGCCGTATTCGCGGGTCAGCGCCTCCCAGCGCTCCCAGGTGACGGCTTCGGGCGCCACCTTGAGAGACGCGAGCGCCTGCTCGAGCATCCGCTCGCCGAGCGCCGCCGACTCTCGCTGCTGCAACGACTTCAGGAAGTGACGGATGCGCGACCGCGCCTTGCCGGTCGCGACGAAGTTGAGCCACGAAGGGTTGGGCCGGGCCGTCGGCGAGGTGATGATCTCGACCTGGTCGCCATTCTTGAGCTCGGTGCGCAGCGGCATGAGTTCGTAGTTGATGCGCGCCGCAGTGCAATGGTGGCCGATGTCGGTGTGCACGGCGTAGGCGAAGTCGACCGCGGTCGCGCCGTGCGGCAACGCCATGATCTTGCCCTTGGGCGTGAACACGTAGATGGCGTCGGGAAACAGGTCGCCCTTGATGTTCTCGAGGAATTCCTTGGAGTCGCGCGACTCGGACCCGATCTCGAGCAGGCTTTGCAGCCAGCGGTGCGTCTGTTGCTGCGCTTCGGCGATGTCGAGCTGGTCGCCGGTCTTGTAGAGCCAATGTGCGGCCACGCCGGCCTCGGCGATGCGGTGCATGTCCTGCGTGCGGATCTGCGCCTCCAGCGGCGTGCCGAAGGGGCCGAACAGCGTCGTATGCAGGGACTGGTAGCCGTTGGCCTTCGGGATGGCGACGTAGTCCTTGAACTTGCCCGGGATCGGCTTGTACAGGTTGTGCAGCACGCCCAGCGCCGCGTAGCAGGCGGTGACGTCCTTGACCAGCACGCGCACGCCGTAGATGTCGAACACCTGCGCGAAGGTGTAGTGCTTTTCGCGCATCTTCTTGTAGACGCTGTAGACCGTTTTCTCGCGGCCGCTGACCGAGGCCACGATCCCGGCCTGCTTCAGGCCGTCGCGGATCGACTGCAGGATGCGTTGCATGACCTCGCGACGGTTGCCGCGCGCGGCCTTGATCTGCTTGGCGAGCACGCGGTAGCGCATCGGATAGAGGTTCTTGAACGACAGTTCCTGCAGCTCCAGGAACAGCGCGTTCAAACCCAGCCGGTTGGCGATCGGCGCGTAGATATCCAGCGTTTCGCGGGCGATGCGCTCGCGGTGCGTCGGCGCCATGGCGTCGAGCGTGCGCATGTTATGCAGCCGGTCGGCGAGCTTGATGAGGATGACGCGGACATCCTGCGCCATCGCCAGCAGCATCTTGCGGAAGCTTTCGGCCTGTGCGTCCTCGCGCGTCTGGAACTCGATCTGGTCGAGCTTGGAGACGCCGTCGACCATGTCGGCGACGGGCTTGCCGAACGAGGACTCGATCTCGGTCTTGGTGACCTTGGTGTCCTCCATCACGTCGTGGAGAAGCGCGGCGGCGAGACCCTGGGCGTCGAGCCGCCATTGCGACAGGATGCTGGCCACCGCCAGCGGGTGCGTGATGTAGGGCTCGCCGGACTTGCGGAACTGGCCCTGGTGCGCGTGCTCGGAGAACGCGAACGCGCGCTCTACCAGCGCGACGTCAGGGGGCGGCAGATAGTGACCAAGGTGTCGGGTGAATTCCGCGATTTCCGACATGCTTGATCACGTTGGGACGTTGCGCGACTAACTCAACTCGCCGGCTTGAGCAGCATTTCGATGCCCACCTTGCCGGCGGCGACTTCGCGCAGCGCAATGACGGTCGGCTTGTCGCGATCGCCGTCGACCAGCGGTTGCGAGCCGGCGCTGATCTGCCGGGCGCGGTTGGTCGCAGCGAGGGTGAGCTCGAAGCGGTTGGGAATCCGGATCAGGCAGTCTTCGATGGTGATGCGGGCCATGCGAGGTTCCTTCAGGTCAATTGCGCGATCAGCGCTGCATAGCGCGCGCGTTGTTGTGGGCCCCGCAAGCGCGCCGACCGCACGATTGCGGCGAGGTCGTCGACCGCGGAGGCAAAGTCCTGATTAATAATAACATAGTCGAACTCCCCGCAATGCCGAATCTCGTCGCGCGCGGCCGCCAGGCGGCGCGCGATCGTGATCGGGTCGTCCTGGCCGCGCTTGACCAGGCGCTGCTCGAGGGATTCCAGCGACGGCGGCAGGATGAACACGTGCACCGAATCCGGGACCAGCCTTCGTACCTGGGCCGCGCCCTGCCAGTCGATTTCGAGCAGCACGTCCCGCCCGGCGACGACTTCGGCCTTCAGCCACGTGGCGGAAGTCGCGTACCAGTTGCCGTGAACATGCGCATGCTCGAGGAACTCGCCGGTGTCCTTGAGCCCCATGAAGCGCTCGGCGTCGACAAAATGGTAATCGACGCCGTCGCGTTCGCCCCGGCGCGGAGCGCGGGTAGTGTACGACACCGAATGGCGAATGGCCGCCTCGCGTTCGAGCAAGGCGCGGGTGAGGCTGGTCTTGCCCGCGCCTGACGGCGCGGCGATCACGAACAGGTTGCCGGCGGGCGTGGCCATGCGGGTCAGCGTCCGTTCCGGCACCGCGCGCGGCGCACGCACGCTACTCGGCGCACGGCCGCGGTGTCATTCAATGTTCTGCACCTGTTCGCGCATCTGCTCGATCATGACCTTCAGCTCGAGGGCGGCGTGCGACAGGTCGGCGTCGACCGACTTGGAGCCAAGCGTGTTCGCCTCGCGATTGAGTTCCTGCATCAGGAAGTCGAGCCGCTTGCCGCTCGATCCGCCGGCGTGCAGCACGCGGCGCACCTCGGCAACGTGCGTCGTGAGCCTTGACACTTCCTCGGCCACGTCGACCTTGGTGGCGAACAGCGCCAGTTCCTGCTTGAGCCGCTCGGTGTCGGGGTCGAGGCCGGCTTCGCGCAGGCGCGCGCCGAGCTTTTCCACGTACGCGGCGTGGATTGCCGGAATGCGCGGAGCGACGCGCTCGAGCTGCGCGGCAATGCCGGCGCAGCGCTCCTCGAGCATCGCAGCAAGTTTCGCGCCTTCGCGACGGCGCGACGCGGCAAGGTCGGAGAGCGCCTCGCGCACCAGCGCGACGGTTCTGAGGGCGAGCGCTTCGGGATCGACCGAGGGTTCGGTCAGCACGCCGGGCCAGCGCAAGATTTCGCTCGTGGACAGCGGCGCGCTCCCAGGGGCATGGCGCAGGACTTCGGCGGCGGCATCGCGCAACTGCGCGACCCGCTCGGCGTTGACCGCCAGCGTCGTCGCGCCCGCGGGGGCGCGGTTGAGCGCGATCCGACAATCGATTTTGCCGCGCTTGAGCTCGGCGCCGAGCAGCTCGCGCAGCGCCGTTTCGAGCGCGCGCAGCTCGTCGGGCAGTCGCAGCTGCACGTCGAGGTAGCGATGGTTGACCGAACGCAACTCGACGGCAAGCGACGCGCCGGTCAAGTCGGCCCCAACCGCGGCGAAGCCGGTCATGCTCAGGATCATGGGCGGTGCAGTCCGCTCCGCCGGGGCGGGAAAGTCAATGAAATCTTTACTTTATGCGCAGGGTTGCAGAGAATGTAGAGGTTATCAATCCTATGCGCAAGTACAGGCGGGGCGGGTTTTGCGCCGCCGCCAGCCCCCATGGGCGTCACCAACCAAGCCCTTCCGTCGAATTATCAGCTGCTCAATTACCGCGTCGACCGCCAGATCAGTCGCGGCGGGTTTTCGATCGTCTACCGGGCCTTCGACGAGAGTGGCGCGCCGGTCGCGATCAAGGAATACCTCCCGGCGTCGCTGGTGCTGCGCACCGAAGGCGACATCGTGCGCGCCAGCTCCGCGGAAAACCTGACTTCGTTTCGCTACGGGATGAAATGCTTTTTCGAGGAAGGGCGCGCACTCGCCAAGATCAACCATCCCAACGTCGTGCGCGTGCTCAATTTCTTCCGCGCCAACGAGACGGTGTACATGGTGATGCGCTACGAGCGCGGCCGCACGCTGCAGCAGCAGATACAGTTGCGTCAGGACCAGATGTCGGAGCGCCTGGTACGCCACGTGTTCATGCATCTGCTCAACGGCTTGCGCGAGGTGCACACGCACAAGCTGCTGCACCTCGACATCAAGCCGGCCAACGTCTACCTGCGCACCGACGGCTCGCCGGTACTGCTCGATTTCGGCGCGGCGCGGCAGACGCTGACCTCCGCCCGCCCGAAACTCGCGCCGATGTATACGCCCGGATTCGCCGCCCCGGAGCAGTATCGCGACCCGGACCGGCTCGGCCCCTGGACCGACGTCTACGGCATCGGCGCAAGCATCTTTGCCTGCCTCGCTGCGTTTGCGCCGCAGGCCGCCGACGCGCGCGTCGCCGAGGACCATCTGGTGTCGGCCAAGAAAATCTGGGCCGGTGCGTATTCGGACAACCTCCTCGAGGTGATCGACTGGTGCCTGCGGCTCGACCCGATGGAGCGCCCGCAGAGCGTCTTCGCGCTGCAGAAGGCCATTCGCGACATACCTCCGAAGAAGCGCAAGCTGACGTTTATCGATTCGATCAAGAAGCGTCTGTTCACCGAGGTCATGTAGGCGGGCATGCGCTTCACGATCTTCCAGGAAAGCCGCAAGAGCCAGCGCAAGGTCAACCAGGACCGGCTTGCGTACACCTACAGTCGCGATACGCTGCTGCTCGTGCTCGCCGACGGCATGGGCGGGCATGCCGGTGGAGAAATCGCGGCACAGATCGCGGTGCGGCTGTTCATCGAGCGCTTCCAGCAGGAAGCCAAGCCGGCGCTGAAGAACCCGCTCAAGTTCCTGCAGGAAACGATGCTGCGCGCGCACTCGGCGCTCGGGTCCTACGCCAACCAGTTTTCCATGCTCGAGACGCCGCGTACCACCTGTGTGGCTTGCATCGTCCAGCAGAACTACGCCTATTGGGGCCACGTCGGCGATTCACGCCTCTATCTTTTTCGCCAGGGCGGTCTGATCGGGCAGACCAAGGATCACTCGAAGGTTCAGTACCTGCTCGATCAGGGCATCATCGGCGTCCATGAAGTGGCCGACCATCCGGACCGCAACAAGATCTTCAGTTGTCTTGGCGGCCTGGTCGACCCGGTGATCGACCTGTCGCGGCGCACGCCGCTGCGCAATGGCGACCTGCTGGTGCTGTGCACCGACGGCCTGTGGAGCGTCTATCCCCAGGAGGAGATCGCGCGCGCGCTGACCGGAACCCCGGTCCTCAAGGCAGCGCCGGTGCTCATGCGCGAGGCCGAGGCGCGCGGCGGCCCCGACGGCGACAACCTGTCGATAATCGTGGTGCGCTGGGGCCCGGAGAATCTGACCGACGATCCGACGACGACGATCACCGAGACGCTGGGCCTGGGCGAATTCCAGACCGAAATCGACCGCACGCTCACGCTGACCGATCGCAAGGGCGCGCAACGCGACCTGACCGACGACGAGATCGAGCGGGCGATCGAGGAGATCCAGCAGACCATCAAGAGGTACCGGCGATGAGCGCGGTACGGTCGGATTCCGTGCAGCGCGATCGCTGAGCCGCGCATGCGCCAACTCATACTCGACACCGAAACCACCGGCCTGGACGCGCGGCAGGGCCATCGCATCATCGAAATCGGCTGCGTCGAACTCGTCGATCGCCGGCCGACGGGCCGCCACCTGCACGTGTACGTCGATCCGGAACGCGAAATCGATGCCGGCGCGACCGAAGTGCATGGCTTCACCTGGGAGATGCTGCGCGACAAGCCGCGCTTCGCCGACATCGCGCACGAATTCGCCGACTTCGCGCGCGGCGCGCAGTGGATCATCCATAACGCGCCCTTCGATCTCGGCTTCCTCGACGAGGAACTCAAACGGGCGGAGCTGCCGTCCACGGCCACGCTAGCCGCGGATGTCATCGATACGCTGGCGCTGGCGCGCGAGCAGTTTCCCGGCAAGAAGAACAGCCTCAACGCGCTGTGCGAACGCCTCGGTGTCGCCAACGCCCACCGCACCCTGCATGGGGCACTGCTCGACGCGCAGCTGCTCTCCGAGGTGTACCTGGCGATGACGCGGGGCCAGGAATCGCTGACCATGGACATCGTCGCTCCGGCGGGTGGCGCGCGGGACGCGCTTGCGGGTGCGGATTGCGAACCCGTGGCGGTGCGCGTCCTCGCGCCCACCGCCGAGGAGCTGGCAGCGCATCACGCCTATCTCGCCGACCTCGACCGCGTGTCCAGGGGCGCGTGCCTGTGGCTTGCGCATGCACCCCCGCCCGGAAGGAATGAACTGTGAACAGCGACGCCGGTAACGCTCCCGTAACAAACCACGGTCATGCTGCTTCGCCTGTGCCGGAGCGCCCGCGCGCTGGCGCCACGACGCCGCCGATCATGCCCGAAGACCCGCCGAAGGGGCGCGAAGCGCCGCTGATCAATCGCGAGCTGTCGCTGCTCGCATTCAACCGGCGCGTGCTGGCGCTCGCCGAGGATCCGGGCGTGCCGCTGCTCGAGCGACTGCGCTTTCTGTGCATCGTCAGCAGCAACCTCGACGAATTCTTCGAGGTCCGCGTCGCCGGCTTGCGCGAGCAGCTGCGCATCAAGGCGCCGCCGCCCGGCACGACGCTGCACGATCTGCGCGTGAATTTCGCGCGCATCAGCGAGGAGGCACAGACGCTGGTCGCCGACAAGTACCGCGCCCTCAACCAGCAGGTGTTGCCGGCGATGGCGGCGGCCGGCATCCGGCTGTTGCGCGACGCTGAGCGCAACGCCGCGCAGCGTACGTGGGTCGCCGATTACTTTCATCGCGAGGTCAAGCCGCTGCTGACGCCAATCGGGCTGGATCCGGCGCATCCGTTTCCGCAGGTGGTCAACAAGAGCCTGAACTTCATCGTCGAGCTGTCGGGGCGTGACGCCTTCGGACGCGATACGACCATCGCGATCGTCAAGGCGCCGCGGCTGCTGCCGCGGGTCATCCAGCTGCCGCGGGAAGTCGCGCCGGACAACACCTTCGTGCTGCTGTCGTCGGTCATCCATGCGCATCTGGCCGAGTTGTTCGCCGGACGCGAGGTCGTGCATTACTCGCAGTTTCGGGTCACCCGCGACGCCGACCTCTGGTTCGACGAGGAGGAGGTCAAGAACCTCCGCCAGGCGCTCGAAGGCGAATTGCCGCAGCGGCAATTCGGCCTCGCCGTGCGCCTCGAGGTCGCGGCGAGCTGCCCTCCCTACCTTGCGCAACTGCTGCTGCAGCAATTCGAGCTGCAGGAGTTCGACCTCTACCGCTGCGACGGGCCGGTCAACCTGGCGCGCATGGCGGCGGTGGCCGACGAGTGCGACCTCGACGAACACAAGTACCTGCCCTTCGTTCCCGGCATCCCGGACCGCCTCAGCGAGCAACCCGACTTGCTGGCGGCGATCCGCCAGCACGATGTGCTCCTGCATCACCCGTACCAGGCTTTCGATCCGGTGGTCGAATTCATCCGCAAGGCGGCCGACGACGCCGACGTGGTCGCGATCAAGCAGACCGTTTACCGCACCGGCGTGAACTCCGTGCTGATGGAGGCGCTGATCGATGCCGCGAACCGGGGCAAGGAAGTCACGGTGGTGGTCGAGCTCCTCGCGCGCTTCGACGAGGAAGCCAATATCAACTGGGCGGAGCGCCTCGAGCAGGCGGGTGCGCAGGTCGTCTACGGCGTCTTCGGACTCAAGACGCACGCCAAGCTGGCGCTGCTGTTTCGCCGCGAGCGCGATGCCGCCGGCAAGACCAAGTTGCAGCCCTATGCTCACCTCGGCACCGGCAACTACCACCCGCGCACGGCGAAGCTGTACACCGATTTCGGCCTGCTGACGACCAACCCGGACATCTGCGCCGACGTCAACGAGGTGTTCCTGCACATCACCAGCCTGTCCAAGGCCAACAAGCTCAAGCACCTCTGGCTCGCGCCCTTCACGATGCATCGCCACGTGCTCGAGGCCATCCGGCGCGAGGCGCGCCATGCCAAGGAGGGCAGGCCGGCCAGGATCATCGCCAAGATGAATGCGCTGGTCGAGGAAGCGGTGATCAAGGCGCTGTACGCCGCGTCGGAAGCCGGCGTGCAAATCGACCTCATCGTGCGCGGCGCATGCTCGCTGCGGCCGGGCGTAGCGGGCATCTCGGAAAACATCCGGGTGCGCTCGCTCCTGGGCCGCTTCCTCGAACACCATCGCGTGTGGTACTTCGAGAATGACGGCGCCCAGGACGTGTACCTTGCCAGCGCCGACTGGATGGGCCGCAACCTCTTTCGACGCATCGAGGTGGCGTTCCCGGTGCTCGACGCCGAGTTGCGCGCCCGCGTGGTTGCCGAGAGCCTGACGCCGTACCTTTCCGACAACTGCGACGCGTGGGAACTGCACGCCGACGGCAGTTACCAGCGGCTCAAGCCCAAGGGACGCGGGCACGTCGTGTCGGCTCAGCAGGTGGTCCTCAACCGGCTGGCTAACCATTCGCCACCGCGGCCCTGAAGCGCGGCACCCTATGGACCTCATTCTATGGCGTCACGCCGAAGCCGAGCCGGGCGAGCCCGACCTGGGCCGGCGCCTGACCGCAAAGGGCATCAAGCAGGCTGAACGGATGGCGACCTGGCTCGAGGTCCATCTTCCCGACACCTGCCGGATCCTGGTGAGCCCTGCCGACCGCGCCCAGCAGACCGCGCTGGCGCTCAAGCGCAAGTTCAAGACCGTTCCGGAACTGGCGCCCGGCGCGACGGTGGCGGCGACGCTGGCCGCGGCCGGCTGGCCCGATGCGCGCGAGCCGGTGCTCGTGGTCGGACATCAGCCGACGCTGGGCGAGGTCGCCGCCTTCCTTCTGTCCGGGGAAGATGCGCCGTGGAGCGTGCGCAAGGGTGCCGCGTGGTGGCTGACGAACCGCGTGCGCGATGGCGGCTCGGCGGTCGTCCTCAAGGTGATGATCGGTCCGGACTTCGTCTAGCCGGCCCGGTCACGCCACCGCGTAGGTCGGCAAGGGCGCGAGGTTGCCGAGGAATTGTCGCGTCGCGGCGACCCACGAGTAGCGCAGCGCATAGCGGCGAACCGCGCCGCGGTCGAGCTCGAGCGCGGCGAGCGCCGCGCCGCGCAGGTCGTCCGCCAGCACACCCGCGCTGGGGTCGCGCACGACGTCGACCGGCCCCGTGACGGGGTATGCCGCAACGGGTGTCCCGCAGGCCATCGCCTCGATGAGCACCAGGCCGAAGGTGTCGGTGCGGCTCGGGAACACGAATGCGTCCGCCTGCTGGTAGTAGTGCGCGAGTTCGCTGCCGTGCTTCATGCCGTGGAAGACCGCGCCGGGAAAGCGCCGCTGCAGGCCGGCGCGCGCCGGACCGTCGCCGACGACCCATTTGGTTCCGGGCAGGTCGAGTTCGAGGAAGCGTTCGATGCTCTTCTCGACTGCGACGCGCCCGGCGTAGAGGAAGATCGGACGGCCCGGTAACGGCAGGCGATCGGCCGGCGCGAACAGCTCGGTGTCGACGCCGCGCGACCAGTGGGCGAGATTGCGGAATCCCCGCTGGCTGAGCCGGCGATGGATTTCCGGGGTCGGCACCAGCACCGCCGCCGCCGGATCGTGGAACCAGCGCAGCCAGCGGTAGCATATCGGCAGCGGCAGCCGGCAGCGTGCGTGGATGTATTCCGGAAACTGTGTGTGATACGCGGTGGTGAAGGGAATGCCCGCAGCCAGGCAGTGGCGGCGCGCCGCGCCACCGATGGGCGCCTCGGTCTCGACGTGCACCGCGTCGGGCTCGAATTCGTCGATCATGCGGGCCACGCGCGTGCCCGCGGCGATGGCCAGGCGGATCTCCGGGTACGTCGGGCACGGGAGCGTGCGAAAGCCGTTGGGCGTGACCAGCGCGACCGCGTGGCCCATCGCCTCGAGCTCGCGGACCGTGTTCCTGACAGTCGTCACGACTCCGTTAACCAGCGGTGACCAGGCGTCGGTCGCGATCAGGATACGCATCGTGTTCGTCCTCCTCGGGTTCGTCCGGCGCGGTGGCGGCCAGCACGTCGTGCCAGTGCAGGATCTTCAGCTGACCGTCGTCGGTCTCGACCAGCGCGGTCAGGCTCTCGACCCAGTCGCCGTCGTTGCAGTACAGGATGCCGTCGATGTCGCGGATCTCGGCTTTGTGGATGTGACCGCAGACGACGCCGTCGAATTGCCGCAGGCGCGCTTCGGCGGCGAGTGCTTCCTCGAAGGCGAGCACGTAGCTGACCGCGTTCTTCACCTTGTGCTTGAGGAACTGTGCGAGCGACCAGTAAGGCAGGCCCAGACGCGCGCGGAACGCATTGAAGTGGTGGTTGAGCTTGAGCGTCAGCAGGTAGAGCCGGTCGCCGAGATACGCGAGCCAGCGGGCGTGCTGCACGACGGCATCGAACAGGTCGCCGTGGATCACCAGCAGGCGCAGCCCGAGCGCGGTGCGATGCACGGCTTCGTCGCGAATCGCGATCCCGCCGAAGCCCAGGCCGAGAAAATGCCGTACGGCCTCGTCGTGGTTGCCCGGTATGTAGACGACTTCGGTGCCCTTGCGCGCCTTGCGCAGGATTTTCTGCACGACGTCATTGTGCGTCTGGTGCCAGTACCAGCGACGGCGCAATTGCCAGCCGTCGATGATGTCGCCGACCAGGTACAGGTATTCGGATTCGGTGCGGCGCAGGAAATCGAGAAGGCGGGCGGCCTGACAACCCGCGGTGCCCAGATGCGTGTCGGAAATCCAGATTGTCCGGAAGCGCAACTTGTGCGGATGAGCCGGCGCCATCAGGCTAGCGTGGCCGCCGCTTCATGCGGCTCTTCGCCCGGCGAGACAGTGGCGCGCGTACCGGTTGCCGTCCCGGGCGGGCGGCCTGAACAGCCGCAGGCCGGCAGTGTTCAATTGCGCATCGCAGCCCGGCTCGCCACCGAGGCGCGCGCCGACGCGCAGGTAACCCCTGCTGGGGGCGGGCACTTCGGGCCGGGGAGCCTCGACCGGCGCGCCGATCGGAAGCCGTGCGCGCGGGAACAAGCGGTAGTCTGACGCCGCGGCTGCCGGTTCGACCTCGAGGCGATGCCACGCTTGCACACTCGAGCGTGCCGACACTGCGGGCATTGGTGCTACTCCCATGCTTGACTGGCATGGAAGCTAGACGACCGATGCGACGCGCTTGTGACGCCGTCGTGGCAGTTTGATGACGCGCCAGGGCCGCCGAGTCATCGCCGCGCAACATTGCGCGCATAAGGTGCGAAGCATGCCTGCTTGCGCGGCGACGCTGCGCGATTCGTGCCCCCTTACTTCCGGACCGGCGACTTGCCCCCAGACCCTGACCAGTACCGCGACGCCAGCGGTGCACTGCCAGTCGCCATCGTGCTCGGCTGCGGCGCGCTCGGGTCCACGGTCGCGTACGCGTTGCATCGGGTCGGCCACGCAGTCGTGCTCGCGGACGACGTCGATCCTGCGTGGCCGCGACGCGGAATGGCATTCACCAACGCCTGGTATACCGGCACAGCGGAGCTCGCCGACGCGACCGCGTGCTTCTGCGCGTCGATGCGCAGCGTTCCGTCGGTTCTCCGGCAACGCCTGATCGCTGCAACGACGTGGTCGTGGCCAGCCCTTGCGGCGACGCTCAAGCCCGTGGTGATTGTCGATACCCGCATGCAGGCCGACGGCGACCGGCGTAGCCTCCGCGGCCACGCGCCCTTGACTATCCGCTTAGGCGTCGGTGCGGCCGAGGGCGCCGACGTGCACATCGCGGTGGCGCCGCCATCGCCATTGCCGGGCCGGGACGAGCCCGACGCGCCCGCCGCGGCGCGCGACGGGCGCGTCGACTGGGTCCGCGCGGAGCATGCCGGCAGATGTATGACCGCGCGTCGGATCGGGGACAGGGTGCGCGCGGGCGACGTCGTGGCACAGGTCGGCCGTCAGGCTATCGTCGCACCCGTGAGCGGCGCGCTGTGCGGTCTGTCAGCCCGAGGTGCGCGCGTGCGCGCCGGGCAAACCGTGGTCGAAATCGATTCGCGCGCCGATCCGGCATTGTGTTTCGGAATCTGGGAGGCGGCGCGGCCGATCGCGGCCGAGGTCCTGGCGACGCTTCCGATTGCTGCGCACACGGCCTGACGGCAGCGGGTGAGCTGTCATCCCGTTGTCATTTTGACCGGGCGAGAATGCCACACGCTCCACCGCGGGTCGAACTGGGGCAAAATGACATCCCGCGTCGACACCACGGACGCCGATTATCGAGGGAGCGTGTTCTCGCAATGTCGACCAAGCCGAAGAAAGCGCCGTGCGTCGTGCGCCAATCCAATACCCATGGCCGCGGCGCCTTCGCGACCCGGACAATCCGCAAGGGCGAATGCATCATCGAATACCGCGGCGTGCGCTCCAGCTACGAGGTCGCCTGCGAGCGGCCGCCGACCGATCCTGACGACCCGTACCACACCTTCATGTTCGAATTGAGCGACGGGCGCGTCATCGACGCAGCGGTGCGCGGCAATGCCGCCCGCTGGATCAATCACAGCTGCGACCCGAACTGCGAGCCCTTCGAGCACGAGGGTTTGCGGGTCTTCATCCATGCCCGGCGAACGATTCACGCCGGAGAGGAACTGAATTACGACTACCAGCTCGTCCCGGACGGCAAGGTCGGCAAGAAGGCGCGCGAGGGCATGGCCTGCCGCTGTGGAGCGGCGAAGTGCCGCGGGACAATGCTGGAAGTCAAAGCCGCCAAGCGCGGGCGCTAGACCGGACTGCGCGAAGGCGTCCGGTTGGCGCCACGATTGCCTAGAAGAAGCGGTACAGCGAATAGTAGAGATCGCTCACCTGACTCGACAGCAGCTTGCGCCGGACCTTCTCGACGACACGCCAGCGGTCGATGCGGTGCGTGTAGGGTTCGATCTGCGAATCGGCGCCCAGCGAAGGATCCTCCTCGACCGCGGATGGCTGCAGGACCGCGACGCGGGGCTTGAACTTGCTGCCGCGTCCGCCGAGGAAATGGTCGATGGGTTTCTTGATGCGCAGGCGGTCGATCGCAAGCACGCGCGCCGCGTAGTCGCGCGAGATGGCGTATCCCCAGGTGTTGAATATCGCGCCCACCGGTTCGTGCACGCTCAAGGCTCCGATCCGCATCGTCCTTCGCGTCGACAGATTGCGCGACGATGTGCCCAGATAGATCACGTCGTAGGTGTCGAAGCATTCGAGCTTGGCGACGACTTCGGCGAAGTCGGCGGCAAGCAGGAGGTCGTCCTCGATGACGGTGCAGGCGGTCTCCTGCACGTTGGCCAGCATCGCCTTCCAGGCGCCGAGGTGCGACAGCCAGCACCCTACCTCCGCGGTGCTGAGCGCAGCGAAGTCGAAGCGGACGTTGGGAGCGTGGCGCGCTGCGATGCGACCGGCCTCCTCGCAGGAGCAGCCGCGCAAGTCGATGCCGACTGTCGCGTAGCCCAGTCGCTGTGCGTCGAGTTGCGTCTTCATGTGCTGCCGGCGCGACGTGGCCGAACTGAGGTTGATGAGTACGAGCATGGTCGTCGGTCGTTGCCGGTATCGCGCCGTGGCGACGTGGTGCCGATGATGCAGCAGCCATATGACGGTGATCTTGCAGCCGGGTGCGCCGGACCGTCGGGTGCCGACCGGGGCGACGCGCAGGCGGCAGGCGGGGCCCGCGATAGGTCGCACGCGCCGCCCTGGGCGGCCGCGACGATCTAGGCGGATCGCCAGCGGTAACCCAGCGCCTCCCACTGCGCCCGTTCCTTGCCGAGCAGGTACGCGGTCAACGGATGCGCCTTGAGCCAGCGCGCGGAGGTCGCAAAGCTGACGTGCCCGGCGACCTTGAACTGGATCTTCGGCAACGTAATCGGTGTGCGCGCGTGGTGAAACATGACCGCGAGACGCAGCGCCAGAAGCTGGGCGCGTACTTCGACGTCGCCTAGCGACGGCTGCACTTTCGCCAGCCCGCCGCGGCTGGCGAGAACCAGCAGCGAGAGCCGGCTCTGCTCGCCTGCGGAGAATCCGGGCATGTCGGCGTGCTGGAGAATATAGGCGCCGTGCTTGTGGAAGCCGATGTGCGATACCGACATGCCGGTCTCGTGCAGCAGCGCCGCCCATTTCAACAGCTGCATCTGCCCAACGTCGGCCGAGGGCGTGGTCTGTGTGTACAGCGTCGCCGCCAGCGCCGCGACGCGTGACCCATGCGCCACTTCGATGCGGTACCGCTCGACGAAGCGCTCGACGGTGACCTTGCGCACGTCCTCGTCGATGCTGCGGCCGAGCAGGTCGTAGAGCACGCCCAGCCGCAGTGCGCCGCCGACGGGCTCGATGCGCTCGACACGCAGTTCGGCGACCGCGGCTGTCATGATCGCGAGGCCGCCGGCGAGCACCGGTACGCGCTCGGGCTTGAGCGCGTTGAGTTTGAGGCGCCCGGCGTGGCCGGCGAGCACGAGGCGCTTGCGCAGGCGCTCAAGGCCGACCGGGGTGATCCCGCTCGGCGAGAAACCGTTCTGCTCCAGGATTTCGGCGAGCGCCGCGGCGGTGCCGGAGGACGCATACGCATCGCGCCAGTGGCCGGGGCCGAAATCGTGCGCGATGGCCTCGACCTCGACGCGCGCCGCGGTCTCGGCTGCGGCGAAGGACGCGGCGGTGACGCGGCCTTTGGGAAAGAAGCGCTGGGTCAGGCCGACGCAACCGATCTTCAGCGATTCCAGGCGCTCGGGTTCGAGACCCCGGCCGATGATGAATTCGGTGGATCCACCGCCGATGTCAATGACCAGCCGCGGCGCGGTCGACGGCGGCAGGACGTGCGCGACGCCAAGATGGATCAGGCGCGCTTCCTCGTGTCCGCCGATGACGTCGATCGGAAAACCCAGTGCACGCTCGGCGAGGCGCAGGAATTCGCGCGCGTTGCTGGCCACGCGGAAGGTATTGGTCCCGACTGCGCGCACCGCGGCAGCCGGAACGCCGGACAGGCGTTCGCGAAACCGTGCCAGGCATTCGAGCGCGGCCTTCATCGCCGGCGCGGTGATGCGCCCGTCGGCGTCGAGGCCCGCGCCGAAGCGCAGCGTCTCGCGCCACGTGTCCTGGCGGTATATCTGGTCGCCCTCGACGCGACCGATCTCCAGCCGGAAACTGTTCGAACCCAAGTCGACGACGGCAAGAGTGGTGGCGGTCACGATGCGATGCTTCGAGTGGACGCGAGCGAATTAGCCTAGCAGAAAAGTCGCGCGCCATGCGTGGCAGGCTTTGGTGACCCGGGCGTTTCTGCTACGCTCGACGCTAACCCGGACCCGCGAACGAACGATGGCTGTCGACTACCTCCAGAAGATTCTCACCGCGAAGGTCTACGACGTGGCGATCGAATCGGCGCTCGACTTCGCGCCGACGCTGTCTCGGCGCATCGGCAATCGCGTGCTGCTCAAGCGCGAGGATCAGCAACCGGTGTTCTCGTTCAAGCTGCGCGGCGCCTACAACAAGATGGTGCGGTTATCCGTGGCGGAGCGCGCGCGCGGCGTCGTCGCGGCGTCCGCCGGCAACCACGCGCAGGGCGTCGCGCTGGCGGCACAAAAGCTGGCATGCAAGGCGACCATTGTGATGCCGGTCACGACCCCGTCGATCAAGATTTCCGCGGTCGAGGCGCGCGGCGCCAGGGTCGTGCTGCACGGCGACTCGTACAGCGACGCGTACGAGCACGCGCTGGGGCTGCAGAAGAAGAGCGGCGCGACCTTTGTCCATCCCTACGACGATCCCGACGTGATCGCCGGGCAGGGCACGATCGCGGTGGAAATCCTGCGCCAGTGCCAGGGACCCATCGACGCCATCTTCGTCGCGATCGGCGGCGGCGGCCTCGTCGCCGGCATCGCGTCCTACGTCAAGCGGGTGCGGCCCGAGATCAAGGTCATCGGCGTGCAGCCGGTCGATTCCAATGCCATGGCGCAATCGCTCGCCGCGGGACGGCGGGTGAAGCTCGAGCACGTCGGCCTGTTCGCCGACGGCGTCGCGGTGAAGCAGGTGGGCAAGGAAACGTTTCGCATCTGTCGCGACCTCGTCGACGACATCGTCCTGGTCGACACCGACGCGACCTGCGCCGCGCTCAAGGACGTGTTCGAGGACACGCGCTCGATTCTCGAGCCCGCCGGCGCGCTGTCGGTGGCAGGCGTCAAGGCGTGGTGCGAGCGCCATCGCGCGCGCGGGCGCACATACGTGGCGATCGCCTGCGGCGCCAACATGAATTTCGACCGCCTGCGCTTCGTCGCCGAGCGCGCCGAGCTGGGTGAGGCGCGCGAAGCGATCCTGGCGGTCACGATTCCCGAGCGGCCGGGCAGCTTCCGTGAATTCTGCGCGCTGCTCGGCAAGCGCAGCGTGACCGAATTCAACTACCGCTACGCCGACCCGAAGATCGCGCACCTCTTCGTCGGCGTCGAGGTCGCCAATCGCCACGAGACCGCGCAGCTGCTGCGCGAGATGCACAAGCGCCGCATCGAGGCGTATGACCTCTCCGACAACGAGATGGCCAAGCTGCACGTGCGCCACCTCGTCGGCGGCCGCGCCCCCGCGGCGGAGAACGAGATCCTGTACCGCTTCGAGTTTCCCGAGCGCCCCGGTGCGCTGATCCGTTTCCTCGACAGCATGAGCCAGGGTTGGAACATCAGCTTATTCCACTACCGCAACCATGGTGCCGACTACGGCCGGGTGCTGGTCGGAATGCAGGTGCCGCCCTCCGACAAGGCGGCTTTCGCGACTTTCCTCGACCGCCTCGGCTACCACTGCGTCGACGAGACCCGCAACCCGGCGTACCGGCTGTTCCTGGGCAGCTAGAAGTGCCCAAAATCGGCAGGTTTTTCGGGCAATTAAGCGCCGCCAGTGTTGCAATTCGCTCAAAAACCACAAGTTTCCGGCTTCTGGCAAGGATTATGCTCTGGTCATTTGCTTGCAACCATGGCAAACTTTCCAGAGGCGAACATGGATTCATCTGCGGGAGACGCGGTCTTGATCGAAAACGCGAGCAACGAGACGAGCAAAGACTCGAGGAGCAGCGGGGTGGCGGATGCGACGACGCTGTCGGGAGCGAAGGTCATGGTGATCGACGACAGCAATACGATTCGTCGCAGCGCCGAGATCTTCCTTCTGCAGGCGGGTTGCACGGTCATCCTTGCCGAGGACGGTTTCGACGCCCTGGCCAAGATTACCGATCACCAGCCGGACCTGATCTTCGTCGATATCATGATGCCGCGGCTCGACGGCTACCAAACGTGCGCACTGATCAAGAAAAACACGCGATTTCAGCAGACGCCGGTGGTCATGCTGTCGTCGAAGGACGGCTTGTTCGATCGGGCGCGGGGCCGCATGGTAGGGTCGGATCAGTACCTGACCAAGCCGTTTACCAAGGAAAGCCTGCTCAAGGCCGTGGGGACGCATGTGAAGGTCGCGGCGCATTGACGCTGCGCCGCCGGTACAGGGCGCGCCGGGGGGTCCGGCGGGAAGGTTGGGGAGAGGATGACCATTAAGCGGGTGTTGATCGTTGACGACTCGCCGACCGAGCGGCATGTGCTCAACGACATGCTGACCAAGGCCGGCTATGAGGTCGTCGCCAGTGACAACGGCGAGGACGCCATACTCAAGGCCAAGACGGCCAAGCCGGATCTGATACTCATGGACGTGGTCATGCCGGGACTGAACGGCTTCCAGGCCACGCGCGCGATCAGCCGCGACCCGCAGACGCGGCTCGTGCCGATTATCCTGTGCACGTCGAAAGATCAGGAAACCGACAAGATCTGGGGCATGCGCCAAGGCGCCCGCGACTACATCGTGAAGCCGGTGCGCCGCGACGAGCTGCTCGCGAAGATCACTGCGCTGGGCTAGCCGCTGCTATGGCGCGCGCCGCAAAACTCGACCTCCGCGCATTCCAGCAGGAACTGGCGGCGCGGCTCGCCGCCAAGACCACGGCGCAAGTCGAGCAGTCGCGGCTGGGCCTCGCGGCCGCCGGCGCGCAATGGCTGATTCGCCTGGCCGATGCCGGCGAAGTCATCGCGGTGCCGGCGATGGCGACGGTGCCGATGACACGCCCTTGGTACCTGGGCATCGCCAACATACGCGGCAACCTGTACGGGTGCATCGACTTCGGGGGCTTTCTCGGCCATCCGGTCGAAGCCCCCGCGCCGAGTGCGATGACAACGCGAATGGTTCTGTTCGGGCCGCGCGTGGGCGACTTGCGCGCCGGACTCGTCGTCAATCGGGTCATGGGGCTGCGCAACCTCGCCGAACTTCGCGAAACGGCAGCGGCGGCGGGCGCGCCCGCCTGGTACGGCCCGCGTTGGAGCGAGCCCGACGGAACCGTCTGGCAGGAAATCGACCTGGCGCTGCTGGCGCAGGATGCGGCCTTCCTGCAGGTCGGCCTGTAGGCCGACGCCAATGACAGGGACCGCTCAATGTACGCGATGCGACCCGATCTCGGGGGAGGAACAAGATGGCGCTTAGCTTGAGGGGCCTGTTCGGCGCGGGTGGCGCCAAAGGGCAGACACTGGGCGACGAGGAACTCGACGAGCCGACGACTCAGGTCAAGATGGGCGCGCCCCAGAAGGGCTACGATCCGCTGGGCTCGGTGTCCATCATGGAGCAGTTGCGCACCGGGACCGACGCGTCCCAACAGCCGACGCGCCTGCCGCTCATCGGGCACCTGCCGATCCCGCGGCAGTTCCGGATCCTCGGCACGCTCCTCGTCACCTTCATCCTGCTCGCGTTGTTGATGCTGTACCTCAATTCGCGGATTTCGGCGCAGCTCAACGCGAGCGCGACGACGGCGACGGAAATGCAGATGCTGTCGCAGCGCCTCGCGCGGGGTTCATCGCTGGCGGTGCAAGGCAACGCCGCTGCCTTCGAGAGCGTCAAGGACTCGCGCGACCGCTTTCGCGCCAACCTCGACGCGTTGACCAAGGGCGGCAACGTCAAGGGCACCAGCATCGAGGCCTCGAGCAGCGAGACCGTTCAATCCTCGCTCGGCGAGCTGTCAACGCGCTGGGACCGGGTCGAGAAGAACGCCAGCGCTGTCGTCGACAACCAGGCGTCGCTGGTATCGCTGTCCAAGGGCCTCGACGCCATCAACCAGGGCAACAACGCGCTGCTGGAACTCGCGCAGCAGGCGTCCGCCCAGGTCGCGCAGGGCGGAGGCACGCTGCGCGAAGTCGATTTCACCAATCAGCTGGCGATCCTGTCGCAACGCATCGCCAAGAACGCCAACTCGCTCGTCTCGTCCGACGAAATCGATCCTGAAGTCGCGTTCCTGCTGGGCAAGGACACCGTCTCGTTCCGCGACATTCTCAACGGGCTGCTCAAGGGCAGCGACTCGCTGCGCGTCCAGGCGGTTCGCGCCGAGGACGCGCGCGCCACCCTTGCCGATCTGCAGAAGCGCTTCACCGGTTACGAAGCCGGCGTCAACGCGATCCTGCAGAACATGCAGCGGCTGGTCGTCGCCAAGCAGGCCGGGCGCGGGATCAACCAGGACTCCGAGCCCCTGCTCGCCGAGGCGACCAAGCTCACCAGCGATTTCGACGGCCAGAGCGCGGCGCGCACGGCGACGGCGGGCGCGGGACTGGTGTTTGCGGGCTTCGCGCTGCTGTGTCTTATCGCACTGGGCAAGGTTTTCCTCGACGATGCGCGCGTGCGCGCCTACGAGAGCGAGCTGGAAAACAAGCGCAACCAGGAGGCGATCCTGCGGCTGCTCAACGAAATGGGCAATCTCGCCGACGGCGACCTGACGGTGCAGGCGTCGGTGACCGAGGATGTGACCGGTGCGATTGCCGACTCGATCAACTTCACGATCGAGGAATTGCGCACGCTGGTGCGCGGCATCAACTCGGCGACCGACCAGGTGGCGAAGGCGACCACCGACGCGCAGGCCATCTCGAATCGCCTGTACGAGGCCTCGCAACGGCAGAACAAGGAAATCCAGCAGGCGTCGGCGTCGGTGCTGCAGATGGCGCAGTCGATCAACGAAGTCTCGCAAACCGCGTCGCAGTCGGCGCGCGTGGCGCAGCAATCGCTGGCCGCCGCCGAAAAGGGCGGACAGGCGGTGCACAACCAGATATCAGGCATGAACGAGATCCGCACCCAGATCCAGGACACGGCGAAGCGCATCAAGCGCCTGGGCGAATCCTCGCTGGAGATCGGCGAAATCGTCGAACTGATTTCGGACATCACCGAGCAGACCAACGTGCTGGCATTGAACGCCGCGATCCAGGCGGCGTCGGCGGGCGAGGCGGGGCGCGGCTTCACCGTGGTCGCCGAGGAAGTGCAGCGGCTGGCCGAACGCTCGGGCGAGGCGACCAAGCAGATCGAGGCGATCGTGAAGACGATTCAGGCCGACACGCAGGATGCCGTGGCGGCCATGGAAAAGAGCACCGTCGGCGTGGTCGAGGGAACCAAACTGTCTGACGCCGCAGGGCAGGCTCTGGACGAAATCCGCAGGGTTTCCCGCGAACTTGCCGAATTGATCGGCGGCATTTCCGCGCAGACGCAGAAGCAGTCCGCGTCGGTTTCCGACGTGACGCGGGGCATGCAGGGCATTCTCAAGATCACCGAGGAAACGACCGAAGGCACCAAGCAGACCAATGTTTCGATCGGCCAGCTTACTAAGCTCGCCGCGGAATTGCGCAGCTCGGTGGCGGGCTTCAAGGTATGAGGTCGGCACGCTGGCGCCCCGCGGATCCGCCGCGGACCGAGGGTGCCGTTGCAGCGCAGCGAGCGCCGATTGCGGGGACGCCCGGCCGGGGCAGCTTGCGGCAGGTCTGATTCTTGCTCCATAGGCAGGGTCCTCGACTTCAAGCGCACCCATTCTCGTGACTACTGACACCGCACCGGAATTCGACCTCGGCCCGCTGACGTGGGTACAGGGTGAGATCGACCAGGCGCTGGCACGCGGCCTGGACGCACTCGCCGCATTCAAGGCCGCCCCGCGCGATCCGACCTCGCTCAAGCACGCCCGGACGCATGTGCACCAGGCGGCGGGCGCCATCCAGATGGTCGGGCTCGACGCGGTCACCGCGTATACCGATGAAATCGAACGCCAGCTGCTGCGGCTCGAGGACGCCTCGCCGCGCCAACTCGAGGAAGGCTGCGAGCTGATCGACCGCGCCTGTCGCAAGCTGCGCATATTCCTCGATGAGCTGGTCGGCGGAGTGGCGCCGGTCCCGCTGAAGCTGTTTCCCGAGTACGAGCTGATGCAGCGCTCGCGCGGCATCAAGGCTGCCGCGCCGACCGACCTGTTCTATCCCGACCTGTCGCCGCGCGCGCCCAGGATCGCCACCACGAAGTCGGTGACGACACAGAAACTGCCGTCGTTCCTGATCAAGCAGCGCCGGCTGTTCCAGCGCGGGCTGCTCGCCTGGCTGCGCGGCGACGACGACGGCGCACGGGTGATGCGCGACGCCATCCAGGGCATCGAGGACGTGCAGACACATTCGTCGCAGCGATCGTTCTGGTGGACCGTGGGTGCACTGCTCGAGAGCATCGTCGAGAACGGCGTCGAGAGCGGCTTCGGCGTCAAGCAATTGTGCGGCCGCGTCGACCTGCAGATCCGTCGTTTCGTCGAGGGCTCCGCGAAAGTTGCCGACCGGATGCGCCGGGAGGTCCTCTATTACGTCGCCATCAGCGCGCCGGTCGGATCGCAGGTGCAGGCGGTGCAGCGCGCCTTCCGCCTGCAGGGCCTCATCCCGACCGCGGACGTCCTCTCGGCCGACGTCGTGCGCGTGCAGCCGCTGCTGCGCGAGACGCGCGATTTGCTTGCGTCGGCCAAGGATCTCTGGCTGAAGCTGACGGGTGGCCGCCCGGAGAACCTCGCCAAGCTGCGCCAGGTGATGTCGCAGTTGCGCGACAAGACCGCCGCGATCGGCGAGCCGTCGATCATCAAGCTCGCCAGTGCGCTCGCGGTGCGCCTCGACAAGCTGGGCACCGGCACGGTCCAGGAAGCGATGGCCATGGAATACGCCACGGGCCTGTTGCTGGCCGAGTCGGCGATGGACAACTTCGCGGCGCTGTCGCCGGAGTTTCCGAAGCAGGTTGATGCCATGCTGGCGCGCCTCGATGCCGCCGCCCAGAACAAGCCGCTGCCCAGCACGACGGCGGCACCGATCCTCGACGAGATGGCGCGGCAGGCGCAGGAACGGCTGATCCTGGCGCAGGTTGCGCGCGAGATCCAGGCCAACCTGCGGCACATGGAGCAGGTGCTCGACGCGTTCTTCCGCGATCACGCCAAGCGCGCCGACCTGGCGACGCTCGCGCACGACAGCAAGCAGATCACGGGCGCGCTGAAGATGCTGGGCCTGGACCGCGCCGAGCAGCTCCTCGCGCTGTGCCAGCAGCAGATCGACGAATACGCCCAGCCCGACACCCCCGTGACCGACGAAGGCCTCGAGCTGCTCGCCGAGTCGCTGTCCGGCCTGGGCTTCTACATCGAGGCGGTCGAGCAGCAGCGTCCGGAACGCGAGCGCCTGATCGAGCCGATGCTCTCGCGACGGCTCGGCGTGGCACCCGAAGCACCCGTCGCCGAAGTCGACACCGTCGAGAGCGCGGTCGCCGACCTCAAGGCGACGCTGCCCGAGACGCTCGCGGCGTTTCAGCGCGCGCCCGGCGACGCCGCGGCGCGGGATCGCCTCCAGGCCGAGCTGACGACGCTCAAGGAAGACGCCGAGCTGATCGTCGATCCAGGCTTGCAGCAGGACGTCGACACCGCGCTCGCGGAATTGGCGCGGGCGCGCTCCGGTGATACCGCCGCGCTGCAGGATGCGATCGGAGCCATCGCCGACACCGACGCCCCCGCGCCGGCGCCAGCGCCCTCCGACGAGACCATGCGGCTGCTCGACAGCGACGCCGCACAGCTCGATACCGAATTGCTGGAAATCTACCTCACCGAAGCCGGCGAAGTCCTGGATGCCGTTGCCGACAACGGCGCGGCGCTGAGCGCCAACGCCGACGACCGCGACGCCCTCGCAACCGTGCGCCGGGGTTTCCATACGCTCAAGGGCAGCGGGCGCATGGTCGGCCTGACCGACCTGGGCGAGCTCGCCTTCGAGGTCGAGAAGGTGCACAACCGCTTGCTGGAAGAGGATCTGCCGGTCACGCCGGCGGTGCTCGAGCTCATCGAGGTGGCGCAAACCGGTTTCCGTACCTGGGTCGACGCGCTGCGCCGCGATGGCCGCGTGGCGCCCGACGCCGCGGCGCTGCGCCAAGCCCTCGGCCGCGTGGTCGCGGAATTCCCGGGGTCCGAAGGTCACGAGTCGCCCAGCCCGGCGCCGCATGCCGCGCCTGCTCCCGCGCCGGTATCCGCGCACTTCGGAGCGGACAACGCGGTTCCCGCCCTGGCTTCGCTGGCGGCACCGATGATCGAGGTGCTCGAGATCGACGAGACTTTTGCGCCGGATGCGCGCTCCGCCAACGACGACCTGCCGCCGGTCATCGCGTCGCCTGAAGTCATCGAATTTGCGCCGCGGCGCCTCGCGCTGGAAGCCGGTCCCGCGCCGCACGGCGCTGCGCCGGGGCTCGAATCGGTCGCCGCGGAAACTGCCGAGCCGGACGAAACCACCGTCGGCGCGGTTACTCTGTCGACCGCCTTGTATCGCATTCTTTGCGACGAGGCGGCGCAGCACGTCGCCACGCTCGACGCCGAATTGCGTCTGCTTCAGGCCGATCCGGGCGCGACACCGTCGCAGGCGATGGTGCGCGCGGGACACACGCTGTGCGGCATCCACCGCACCGGCGGGTTTCCGCTGGTCGCGACGACGGCGAAGGCGCTTGAGCAGTGCCTGCTCGGTTTGCAGGAGCGCGGCCCGCCGCTTGCGGGCACCGCCTATCCGGTGCTTGCGCGGGCGATCGCCGGACTCGCCGCGCTCACCGACCGCGTCAAGCGACGCGAAGCCTTCGTGCCCGGTGACCAAGCCGAGGCCGGCGAAATCGTCGATGAGCTCGAGGCGTTGCGCCAGGAGGCGACGCCGGCGCCTGAGCTAGACGACAGCGAAACCGTCGCGGCGCGGGTTGCCGAAGCCGACGAAGTCGCGCCGCTCGCGCCGCCGGCGGCTGCCCCATCGCCGCCCCGGCTGGTCGAAGTGCCGGCGCCGCCGACCGCGCCTGCGCCAGAAGAAGCGGCGCCGGCCTTGGCGGCGGCAGCACCGGCTCCCCAGCACACTGCGCCGGTCGCGGTTCCGCCCGCGGCGGCGCCACCCGCGTCGGTGGCGCAACCGCAGGAATTGCCGCCGCTCGAGGTGCGCGACGACCTCGACCAACAGGTGCTGCCGATCTTCCTGGAGGAAGCCGCCGAGCTGTTTCCGCAGGTCGGCGAGCAGTTGCGCGCGTGGCGCAAGAAGCCGACGGACGTCGAGCCCGTGCAGGGGCTCAAGCGGACGCTGCACACGTTCAAGGGCAGCGCGCGCATGGCCGGCGCGATGCGCCTAGGCGAGCTCACTCACCGGATGGAAAGCCGCCTGCCCGAAAACGAAGCCGAACGGCCCTCCGCGGCGCTGCTCGATGCACTCGATAACGATCTCGACCATATCGCCTTCGTCCTGGATCGCCTGCAAAATGGCGAGTTGAACACGCCGTTGCCCTGGGAGGGCGAGGCGGCGCCAATGCCGGCCGCCGATGCCGAAGCCACCGCGCCTGCAGCCGCTACCGGCGCCAAGGTCGCGCTGCTTTCCACCGTGCCCATCGCCGCGCCCGCAGTGGTTGCGCTCGCGCCGGAACCCGCGGTCGCGGCCGGCATCGAAGGCGAAGGCAAGCACGCGCAGCTGCGCGTGCGCGCCGACCTCATCGACCGGCTGGTGAACGAGGCGGGCGAAGTCGCGATCGCACGCGGCCGCGTCGAAGGCGAACTGCGCGCATTGAAGGCCAACCTGCTCGAACTCACCGGCAGCGTGATCCGCCTGCGTTCACAGGTGCGCGAAATCGAGATCCAGGCCGACTCGCAGATACAGTCGCGGATGTCGCTCGCCAACGAGACCGCCGAAGGCTTCGATCCGCTGGAGTTCGATCGCTTCACCCGCTTCCAGGAGTTGACGCGTGGCATCGCCGAGGGCGTCAACGACGTTTCCACCGTGCAGCAGTCGCTGCTCAAGAATCTCGACGAGGCCGATGCCGCGCTGCTGGCGCAGGCGCGACTTTCGCGCGACGTCCAGCAGCAGCTGTTTTCGATCCGCACCGTCCCGTTTGGCAGCCTGTCCGAGCGCCTGTACCGGATCCTCCGGCAAACCGCGAAAGAGCTCGACAAGCGCGCCAACCTGGAAATCCGCGGGACGCAGGTCGAGCTCGATCGGTCGGTGCTGGAAAAACTGGTTGGGCCGCTCGAACACCTGCTGCGCAATGCGCTCGATCATGGCGTCGAGGGCCGTGAAGCACGGCGCAAGGCCGGCAAGCCGGAAACCGGCGAGATCACGCTGACCGTGCGCCAGCAGGGCAACGAAATCGCCATCGAAATCGCCGACGACGGCGCCGGCATCGATCTGCCGCGCGTGGCCGAGAAGGCGCGCGTGATGGGCCTGATACCTGCCGACGGCGAACCGACGCAAGCACGCCTGATCGAGTGCATCTTCGCGCCCGGCGTTTCCACCGTAGCCAAGGTGACGCAGATTTCGGGGCGCGGCGTGGGCATGGACGTCGTTCGCTCGGAGATCGCCGCGCTCGGCGGGCGCGTCGAGGTTGCGACGGTTCCCGGCAAGGGAACCTCGTTCACGATCTTCCTGCCGTTGACGCTCGCTGTCGCGCAGACGGTGCTGGTCCGGGCCGGTGGCAGGCTCTGGGCGCTGCCCGCGCCGATGGTCGAGCAGGTGCAGCAGATCAAGGACCAGGACCTGATCAACCTGTACCTCTCGCGCGAGGTAATCTGGCAGAACCGCAAGTATCCGTTCTTCTACCTGCCGCGGCTGCTTGGCGACGGTGGCCACAGCCCGGAGACGACGCGCTACAACTCGGTCGTGCTGCTGAAGAGCGGCCAGAACATGACCGCGATCCATGTCGACGAAATGGTCGGCAACCAGGAAGTCGTGGTGAAGAACATCGGGCCGCAGCTCGCGCGAGTGTCGGGAATCGCTGGCGCGACCGTGCTCGGCACCGGCGAGGTCGTACTGATCATCAACCCGGTGCAACTCGCCCAGCGCGTGGACGTCGCGGCCGAGGCGCCGATGGTCGTCAAGACGCACCAGGCCGCTGCCGCGGCGGCTTCGGCCGCATCGGGCCCACCGTTGGTCATGATCGTCGACGACTCGCTGACGGTGCGCAAGATCACCGGGCGATTGCTGGTGCGCGAAGGCTTCGAAATCGTCGCCGCGAAGGACGGCCTCGACGCTCTGCAGCTGCTGGGCGAGCGCCTGCCGGACGCGATCCTGCTCGACATCGAAATGCCGCGCATGGACGGCTTCGAATTCGCCAAGACGATCAAGGCCGACACCCGAACGGCGCACATCCCGATCATCATGATCACCTCGCGCACCGCCGAAAAGCACCGCAATCGCGCGCGGGAGCTCGGCGTCGACGTCTACCTGGGCAAGCCCTACCAGGAAGACGAACTGGTGCGCAACCTGCGCGGGATGCTGTCGCTGCACACCGCCTGATCCAATACCGGTAGCGAACGTTCCCAAGGTAGAATCCCGGTACAAGCCGGGAGGAGGAACGACGCATGGCGCAATTCGCCACCAAGGACATCCGCACGCTGGCGCTGCTGGGCCACGGCGCGTCTGGCAAGACGACGCTCGCCGAGGCGCTGCTGCTGAAGGCCGGCGCGATCCAGGTTGCCGGCACGGTCGAGCGCGGCACGACGGTCAGCGATTTCGATCCGCTCGAAAAGGCGTGGCGGCATTCGTTGCGCACCTCGGTGCTGCACCTGGAAACGCAGGGCACCCGCGTGCACATGTTCGACACGCCGGGTTTTCCGGATTTCGTCGGGCAGGCAATTGGCGCGCTCGACGCCGTCGAGACCGCGGCGGTCGTGATCAGCGCTTCGGCCGGCATCGAAATGATCACCTCGCGCATGATGGACTGGGCGGCCAAGCGCAGGCTCTGCCGGCTGATCATCGTCAACAAGATCGACGCCGAGAATGTCGACCTCGAAGGCCTGCTCGCCGCGATCCAGGCGGCGTTCGGCAAGGAATGCCTGCCGATCAACCTACCCGCCGACGGCGGCAAGCGCGTCGTGGACTGCTTTTTCAACCCGTCCGGAGACGCCGATTTTTCCTCGGTGGCGGCAGCCCATCGGGCACTGGTCGACCAGGTCGTCGAGGTCGACGAGGCGTTGATGTCGCTCTACTTGGAGCAGGGCGAGATCGCCCCCGAGCAATTGCACGCGCCGTTCGAGAAGGCGCTGCGCGAAGGCCATCTCGTCCCCGTGTGTTTCGTCTCGGCGCGCACCGGTGCGGGCGTGGCCGAGTTGCTCGACGTGCTGGTCAAGCTCGCGCCCAATCCCGCCGAGGGCAACCCACCGCTGTTCACCAAGGGCGAAGGAGAGAGCGCGAGCGAATTCCACTCCGAGCCCGACCCGAGCAAGCACGTCCTGGCGCACGTGTTCAAGGTGGTGATCGATCCGTTCATCGGCAAGCTCGGCGTGTTCCGCGTGCATCAGGGGACGGTGACCAAGGACACGCAGTTGTTTGTCGGCGATGGGCGCAAGCCGTTCCGCGTCGCGCATCTGCTGATGCTGCAGGGCGGCAAGCAGATCGAAGTCGAGCGCGCGGGTCCCGGCGACATCGCGGCGGTGGCCAAGGTCGACGACATCGAATTCGACTGCGTGCTGCACGATTCACACGACGAGGACCACATCCACCTGCGGCCGCTGGAATTCCCGACACCGATGCACGGCTTCGCGATTGCGCCGAAGAAGCGCGGCGACGAGCAGCGCATTTCCGACGTGCTGCACAAGATGATGGCCGAGGATCCGACGCTCTCGGCAGAGCACGATCCAAGTCTGAACGAAACGGTGCTGCGCGGCCTGGGCGAGCTCCACCTGCGCTCGGTGTTCGAGCGCATGGCCACCCAGTTCAAGCTGGAGATCGAAACGCGGCCACCGCGCGTACCGTATCGCGAGACGATCATGGGCAAGGCCGAGGGACACCATCGGCACAAGAAGCAGACCGGCGGCGCGGGACAATTCGGCGAGGTCTACCTGCGCATCGAGCCGCTCCCGCGCGGCACCGGCTTCGAATTCAAGGATGCGGTCAAGGGCGGGACGATTCCGACGCAGTTCATCCCGGCGGTGCAGAAGGGCATCGAGCAGGTGCTGGCACACGGGCCGGTCGCCGGCTTCCCCTTGCAGGACGTGCGCGTGACGGTGTACGACGGCAAGCACCACGCGGTCGATTCGAAGGAAATCGCTTTCGTGACCGCGGGACGCAAGGCCTTTCTCGACGCCATCGACAAGGCCAAGGCGATCGTGCTCGAGCCGATCGTCAGTCTCGAGGTGCAATGCCCGGAAGCGTCGATGGGCGACATCGCCGGCGACCTGTCGGCCCGTCGCGGCCAGGTGACAGGCACGCATTCATCGCAGGCGGGGACGCTGAACGTCAATGGCATCGCGCCGCTGTCCGAACTCGAAGGCTACGCGGCGCGGCTGAAGGCGCTCACCGCCGGTCAGGCAGCGTGGACGATGAGCCTGTCGCACTACGAGCCCGCGCCGTCCACGCTGCAACAGCAGCTGGCGAGCGACTACGCCAAGCACCGCAAGCACGAGGAGGAGTAGCGGCGCGAGCTACCCGGCGAGGGGCCCCATGCGCAGCATGGGGATCGACGGCAGAGCGAGTCGACGCGGCGGCCGACCCG
>Ga0209048_10000803_pt1 | contig 33415 bp, 28 predicted proteins | sample FrelakmetCRP12CR_FD_187146 | JGI IMG/M metagenome (GOLD analysis project Ga0209048, IMG submission 187146) | Freshwater lake sediment microbial communities from the University of Notre Dame, USA, for methane emissions studies - CRP12 CR (SPAdes)... | ecosystem: Environmental > Aquatic >...
CGCCGAGCAACTGCTGCAGGCGTTTCGTCGCGTGAGCTATTCCGCCGCGATCTTCAAGCTGGCGGACGCCAACCGTTTCGACGCAGTCAAGGAGCAGATCGAGGGCGATCCGCGGCTGCAGCTGGAGGCCAAGCGCGAAACGAAATTCTATGCCGACCAGTCCGAGGCGCTGTCCAAGTTCATCTCCTACCTGGGCGTGACCATTTCCGTGATCTTCAGCATCGGCGCGATCATCGGCGCCATGATCACGATGTATGCGAGCGTCGCCTCGCGTACGAACGAGATCGGCACCTTGCGCGCGCTGGGTTTCTCGCGCGCCGCCATCCTGGTCGCGTTCCTGGGCGAGGCGCTGCTGCTGGGATTGGTCGGCGGCCTGGTCGGACTCGTGGGTGCGGCGTTCATGCAGGCGTTCTCGATTTCGACGATGAATTTCCAGACTTTCGCCGAAATCGCGTTCAGCTTCACGCTGACGCCGGGCATCGTGGCCGCATCGCTGGCCTTTGCCTTGATCATGGGCTTCGTCGGCGGGTTCCTGCCGGCGGCGCGTGCGGCACGGATGAAGATCGTCGATGCGTTGCGCGCCGCATGAGCGCCGCCGCGAACACGGCAAGCGTGGGGGTCCATTGAGCGCAACCGTTCCGCTGCAGGCTCTGCGCGCCCACGCCGTGCGGCGCTCGCTGTTCCCGCCCACCGATCTCCCCGCGGCGATCGACGCGCTGGGCTTCGTGCAGCTCGATCCCATTGCGGCGCCGGCACGGGCCGCGGACCTCATCCTGCGCCATCGTGTCGCCGGCTACCGGGCGGGCGACCTCGATCGCGCCTATCCGGAATTGCCGCTGGCCGAGGACCATGTGCACGTCTACGGCGTGTTGCCGAGGCGCACACTCGAACTGCTGCATCCGCGGGCGCGCTTGGACTGGCAAGTCGAGCGCGCTCACCCGCATCTGGCCCGGCTGATTGTCGCCCATGTCCGTGCGCACGGCATCACGCACCCTCGCGACCTTCGGCGCACGCTGGGCAAGGCCAGCATCGGCAACGGCTGGGGCGGCAATTCCGCGGCGACTACGCGGATGCTCGAAGCGCTGCAGTACCGCGGCAAGCTGCGGGTGGCGCGGCGCGAAGGCGGCATCCGGCTCTTCGACCTCGCGCAACCGCGAGCGCGCCCGCGCGCGGCGTCCTCGCGCACCCGGGAAATCCTCATGCTGCTGCTGCGGCTCTATGCGCCGCTGCCGGAGACGAGTTTCCGGCGGCTGGCGCGAATGGCGACGGAAAACCTGGTCGCCGCGGAAGTTCGCGCAACGGTACTCGCGCAGATGCGCAACGATGGCGCCCTGCGCAGGATCGAGGCGGCCGGCACCGTGTTCGTGCTGCCTGCGGACGACACGGTTGTAGGCGAGCCGGAGGAGCGTGTGCGGCTGCTGGCGCCCTTCGATCCCGTGGTGTGGGACCGGCACCGTTTCGAGCTCTTCTGGGGCTGGGAGTATCGCCTCGAAGCGTACACGCCGCCCGCGCAGCGCCGCTTCGGCCACTATGCGCTCCCGTTGCTGTGGCGCGACGACGTGATCGGCTGGGCCAACGCCGCCAAGGTTGGCGGGACGCTTAGGATGACCACCGGATTCGCGAAGGCACGCCCGCGCGGGCCGGCCTTCCGGCGCGCGCTGGAAGCGGAGGTCGCCGCGCTCGCGGACGCGGTCGGCGCCGCGAACCACACGATCGCCGCGACATGAACATGAGCGTCCCGGTGCTGTTCCTCATCCCGACGCTGATCTGGGGCTCGACGTGGCTCGCGATAACGTTCCAGCTGGGTGTCGTTGCGCCGGAGGTATCGGTTTGCTACCGCTTCGCGCTGGCCTCGCTGGCGCTGGCCGCGTGGTGCCTGGCGACCGGGCGCTCGCTCCGGTTTTCCGCGCGCAATCATGTCTACCTGGCGGGACTCGGTGTACTGATGATGGGATTCAACTACATCTGGATCTATGAAGCCGAACGTCATCTCACGTCGGGGCTCGTCGCCGTGCTGTTCTCCACGCTCGTGTTCATGAGTCCGGTGGCGATGCGGTTGGCGTTCGGAACGCCGCTGCGCGTGCGGACATTCGTCGCGGCGACTTTCGGCGTAACCGGTGTGGCGCTTCTCTTCCTGCCGGAATTGCGGCGGGCTCAGGAGGGCGGAGTCGTCGCCTATGGCGTCGGGCTGGCATTGGCGGCGACCGCGTCGTGTGCCGCCGGCAACCTGATCGCCGTCCGCAATCATCGCGCGGGTTTTTCGACTCTGCCGGCAACGATGTGGGGCATGGCCTATGGTGCGCTGCTGGCCGCCGCGGCGGCGATTGCGCAGGGCACGACGTGGACCTTCGACACCCGCCTGCCCTACGTTCTGTCGCTCGCGTACCTCGCACTGTTCGGCAGTGTGATCGCGTTCGGAGTGTACTTCACGCTGCTCAATCGAGTGGGGGCAGGCCCGGCGTCCTACACGACGGTAGCGACTCCGGTCATCGCCATGGTGCTGTCGACGCTGTTCGAAGGCTACCGCTGGGACGGAGTTGCCGCGGTGGGCGTCGCACTCGTCGCGTTCGGCACGGGGCTCGCGCTGCGCCCGTCTGCGAAAACGATGGCGAAGGGCGACAGCGCTACTCGAGCGTGATCTTCGCCTCGACGATCAGCTTCTTCCAACCGGCAAGGTCGCTTTCGATCAAGGCGCCCAGCCGTTCCGGCGGGCCGGAAATGATTTCGGCGCCTTCGCGCTCCAGCCGCTCGCGAACGTCGGGCAAGGCCAGGACCTTCTGCGTCTCCGCATTGAGGCGGGAGACGATGGCAGGCGGCGTGCCGGCGGGCGCGACGATGCCCCAGTAATTGATGACATTGGCGTTGGCCACGCCCTCTTCCTGCCAGCTGGGGACATCCGGCAGTTGTGGAATGCGTTTCGCGCCCGTCACCGCCAGCACCTTCATTTTCTTCGCGGCCACCTGTGGCAGCGTGGCCGGAATCGACGCGGTCATTGCCTGGATGTTGCCGGCCAGCAGGTCCTTGGTCGCGTCGGCGATGCCGCGATACGGGACGTGCACGATGTTGGTGCCGGCGCGCACGTTCAGCAACTCGAGCGCCAGGTGATTGATGCTGCCAGGGCCCGCCGACCCATAGTTGAGCGTGCCCGGCCTCTGCTTCGCCAGCGCAATGAACTCGCGCATCGAATTGACGGGCACGTCTCTCCCGACGACAAAGGCCAGCGGACCGGCCGCGATGGGCGCGACGGGGATGAACTGCTTCACCGGGTCGTACCCCGGGTTTTTCGCCGAGGCCGCGACCGTGGTGAACGGTCCGGCGACGAACAGCAGCGTGTAGCCGTCGGGGTCGGCACGGGCCACCTCGGTCGCGCCGATCGCGCCACCGGCGCCGGTCCGGTTTTCGATGACGATCGACACCTTCATCGACTCCCCGAGTTTCTGCGCGACAAGGCGTGCGACCGAATCCGTGCCCGCGCCGGGCGGGAACGGCACGATCAGGCGAATCGGCTTGGCGGGGTAGGCGTCCTGCGCGATCGCCATCCAGGGGACAAGCGCCGCGATGGCGACGGCGAAAACCTGGGCAATGGGATTCATGGCTGGGCGGTCGGAATGACATAGACGAGTTGCATCAGATCTCGGCCTGATTCGGCACGATGTCGACGTTGTCGATGAGTCGGGTCGATCCCAGCGTCGCTGCGCCGAGCACGACAAGCAGATGCGGATGGTCGAAGCCCTCGGGATGCGGCACGCGCAGGCCGAGACCCTGACGGATGGCGACGTAGTCGACCTTCCAGCCTCGCTGCGCCAGTTCGGCGCGGGCGGCGGACTCGAGGTTGGCGTAATCGGCGCGCCCGGCGGCGATGGCATCGGCGGCCTGGCGCAGTACACGATGCAGGTTCGGTGCCTCGGTGCGCTCGGCCGGCGACAGGTAGCCGTTGCGGGACGACAGCGCGAGGCCGTCGTCCGCCCGGACCGTTTCCGCCGGCACGATCTCGATCGGCAGGTTGAATTGCTGCACCATGCCGCGAACGAGCTTCAGCTGCTGCCGGTCCTTCTTGCCGAAGACGGCGACGTCGGGCTGCACCAGATTGAAGAGCTTGAGCACGACCGTGCATACGCCGTTGAAGAAGCCGGGCCGGAATGCGCCTTCGAGCTCGTCGGCGAGCGGCGGCGGCTGCACACGGTACGCCTGTGGCGTCGGATACATTTCCTGTTCGAGTGGCGCGAAGAGCACGTCGACGCCGACGCTCTCCAGGCCGGCCCGGTCGCCGTCGAAAGTGCGCGGGTAGCGGTCGAAGTCCTCGTTGGGACCGAATTGCAGCCGGTTCACGAAGATGCTTGCCACCACCGCATCGCCGTGGCTGCGCGCGATGCGACAAAGAGCGAGGTGGCCCGCGTGAAGGTTGCCCATCGTCGGCACGAACGCGACACGGCCCGCCCCGTCCAGATGCTGGGCTAGTTCGGTGGCCGTGCGGATGAGTCGCATGCGGTGTACGCGGCAGGAAGGCGCGCCGGCGTGCGCGGGCTCAAGCCTGGCCGAGATTGAAGAACTCGCGGCGCGCCCGCATGCTCGCGACGCGCGAAAGCAGCAGGTTGAGGTGCGCCGGGACGTCGACGAAATTGAGCCGTTCGCTGTTGATGATGAGGCACGGCGCCTCGTCGTACTGGTAGAAGAAGCGCGAGTAGGCGTCGGCCAGCCGCGCCAGGTATTCGTCCGGGATCGACCGCTCGTAATCGACACCGCGCGACTGCACGCGGGCGACGAGCGTGTCGACTGGCGCCTGCAGGTAGATGACGAGGTCCGGCGTGGGCGTTTGCGGCTTCAGGTGGCCATACACCTTTTCGTACAGCGCGTATTCGTCGCTGGACAGGTTGAGCCGCGCGAACAGCGGATCCTTGTCCAACAGGAAATCGGCCACCGTCGGGCGCCGGAACAGGTCGAGCTGCGACAGTCCGCGCAACAGGTCGGCGCGCTGGAACAGGAACGTGAGTTGCGTGGGCAATGCAAACCTGGGCATGTCATCGTAGAAGCGCGACAGAAACGGATTGTCCTCGGGCTGCTCGAGCAGCGTCTCCGCATCGAGGTGCACGGCAAGCTGGCGCGCGAGGCTCGTCTTGCCGGCGCCGATCGGCCCCTCGACAACGATGTAGCGGCACTTCTGCAGATCCATGGTCGGGCGCGCGAGGGTTGGGTCAATGCCGGCAGGCAGGGTCAGTGCAGCGCATGGCGGCGGGTGCGGGCAATGCGCTGGTGGCGTACCTCGTGCCTGCCTCGCCGCGCCAGGCCGCGACGGGGAATCGTGATCGCCGGTGCAATGTCGAGTAGCGGTGTCAATACGAATGCCCGCTCGTGCATCCGCGGGTGCGGAACCGTCAACTGCGGGAGCCGAATGAGACGGCGTCCGTATAGTAGCAAATCAAGGTCGAGCGTCCGGGGCGAATTGCGCGTAGTCGCGGCGTCGCGGTCCCGTCCGCGGGCACGCTCGATCGCCTGCAGATGCCGCAGCAGCGAGCGCGGCGGCAGCGACGTGCGCAATGCCACGACGGCGTTCACGTAATCGGGTTGGTCACCGTCACAGGCAATGGGCGCCGTGGCGTAATTCGGGGAAAGCGCGACGATGCGTGTCCGCGGCATGCGCGCGATCGCCGCCAGCGCGCGCGCAATCTGCCGGCGCGGGTGGGCGAGATTGCTGCCCAGCCCCACGAACGCCACGGTGGTCATGGGCGTGCCTATTCGCCGTCGGCCGGTTCCGCGTCGGGTGCGCCTCCGCCGGCATAGGCATCGCCGCGGTGCTTGCGACCACGGCCGCGCGAACGGCGGCCCTTCTTCGGCGCCTCGTCCGGCTTCAGCATCGCTTCGCGTTCGTGTTCGCTCGCGTCCTGGAATTTCGTCCACCAGTCGACGAGCGCGGTCGGCACCTCGCCGGAGATGCCGCGCAGTTCGAGGAAATCGTAGGCGGCGCGAAAGCGCGGATGCTCGTGCAACCGATAGGGACGCGAACCGGCGCGCTGCTCGAAGCGCGGTTGCAGCGACCAGATTTCCTTGATCGCGGCCTCGAAGCGGCGCGGTATCGAGATCCGCTGCGCCTGCTGTTCCAGCACGCGATCCATGGCATCGAACAACGCGGGCAGGGGTTTTTCGCCGCGCCCCTTCGCGGCATTCCACGTCTGCAGCACCTCGTGCCACAACAGCGTCGCGAACAGGAAGGCCGGGGACACGGGCTTGCCGTCGCGCACGCGCCGGTCGGTACCCGCGAGCGCGGCGTCGATGAATTTCGGGCCGAGCGGCTGTTCGAGGATCACGTCCAGCAGTGGCAGGAGCCCGTGCGAGAGCCCGTGCGTGCGCAGGCTCTTGAGCGTTTCCACCGCGTGACCCGAAAGCAGCAGTTTCTGCATTTCATCGAACAGGCGCGCGGGTGGAACGTTCTGGATGAGCCCCGCGAGCCTGGGAATGGGCGCGGCTGTCTTGGCATCGATGGCCACGCCGACCTTCGCGGCCAGCCGGACGGCGCGCAGCATCCGCACCGGATCTTCGCGGAAGCGCGTGACCGGCGGGCCGATGAGCTTCAACCGTCGTGCGCGCACGTCCGGCACGCCGCCGACGTAATCCCAGATTTCCTCGTTCGCCGGATCGAAATACAGCGCGTTGATGGTGAAATCGCGGCGCGCGGCGTCCTGTGCCTGCGAGCCATAGACGTTGTCCGACAACAGGCGGCCGTGTTCGTCGGTGGCGTCAGCGCCGGTCTGCGCCGCGCGGAACGTCGAGACTTCCAGCACTTCCGCGCCGACGTGGACATGGACGAGCCTGAAGCGGCGGCCGATGATGAAGGCGCGGCGAAACAGCGGCTTCACCTGCTCCGGCGTCGCGTTGGTCGCGATGTCGAAATCCTTCGGCGTGAGCCCCAGCAACAGGTCGCGCACGGCGCCCCCGACCACGAACGCCTTGAAGCCGGCCTCCTGCAGCTTCTCGGTGACCGCGCGCGCGCCGCGCGGGACCTGCTCGCGGCGAACCGCATGCGCATCGGCGCGATAGATTTTCGGGTCGTGCGACGTCCGGCCGGGTATCAGACGGGCGAACAGACGGCGGATCATCGGGTCGGCAAGGTCATCGACGCTGCAGGAAGGGACGCGGCGGCGCTTTGAAGGCGGGGCGGGTCGGGTGGAACGGCGCAGGACCGGTCGGCGGAAAGCGCGCGATCATAGCATGGGCAGCACGTTCGACTCGCGTCGCCAACTCCCGGGTGCGAGGCCCTCGAGCGTCCACGGACCGACGGCCCAGCGGATGAGCCGCAGCGTGGGCAAACCGACCGCCGCGGTCATCCGCCGCACCTGGCGATTGCGACCCTCATGGAGGACGAGTTCGAGCCATGCCGAGGGGATCGCCTTGCGCACGCGTATCGGCGGTTCGCGCGGCCACAATCCCGGAGGCTCCGGCATGGCGCGTGCCGTCGCGGGCCGGGTCAGGACGCCGTCCAGCGTCACGCCTTGCCTCAAGGTCGCGAGTTGCATGTCCGACGGGTTGCCTTCGATCTGGACCCAGTAGGTCTTTGCCAGCTTGTGCCTGGGTTGCGCAATGCGCGCCTGCAATGCGCCATCCGCGGTCAGGACGACCAGTCCCTCGCTGTCGGCATCCAGGCGTCCCGCCGGGTAGACGTGCGGGATGTCCACAAGGTCCTGCAGCGTCGGGCGCGTACCGTCGCCGGTGAACTGGCACAGGACACCAAACGGTTTGTTGAGCAGGATCACGTCGGAGCTTGCGCGCGACCCATCCCGATGGCGTGGCCGCATGGCAGGATTCGTCGAATTCACGGATAATTGTCAGTTTCGCGCAGCGGGAGACAGCCTCCGCTCGCTTGGCACCCCGCAGCACCCATTCCGGAGTCCCCATGCCCACGTTCCAGCACGTCAAGGTTCCCGCCGGCGGCCAGAAGATCACCGTCAACAAGGATTTCAGCCTTTCGGTTCCGGACAACCCGATCATCCCCTACATCGAGGGCGATGGCACGGGGTTCGATATCACGCCGGTGATGCTGAAGGTGGTCGACGCGGCCGTGGCCAAGGCCTACGGCGGCAAGCGCAGGATCCACTGGATGGAGATCTACGCCGGCGAAAAATCGACCAAGGTCTACGGGCCGGACGTCTGGCTGCCGGACGAAACGCTTGCGATCCTCCGTGATTACGTGGTCTCGATCAAGGGGCCGCTCACCACGCCGGTGGGCGGCGGCATCCGCTCGCTCAACGTCGCGCTGCGCCAGCAGCTCGACCTCTACGTATGCCTGCGCCCCGTCCGCTATTTCAAGGGCGTGCCCTCGCCGGTGAAGGAGCCCGAGAAGACCGACATGGTCATCTTTCGCGAGAACTCGGAGGACATCTACGCCGGCATCGAATGGGAGGCGGAATCCCCGCAGGCGAAGAAGCTCATCGACTTCCTGATCAACGAAATGGGCGTGAAGAAGATCCGCTTTCCCGCGACCTCGGGCATCGGCATCAAGCCCGTTTCCCGCGAGGGCACGGAGCGGCTCATGCGCAAGGCCGTCCAGTACGCGATCGACAACGACCGCAAGTCGGTGGCGATCGTGCACAAGGGCAACATCATGAAATTCACCGAGGGCGGGTTCCGCGACTGGGCCTACGCGCTCGCGCAGAAGGAATTCGGGGCGAAACCGGTCGACGGTGGGCCGTGGTGCTCGTTCAAGAACCCCAAGACCGGCCGCGAGATCATCGTCAAGGACGTGATCGCCGATGCCTTCCTGCAGCAGATCCTGTTGCGGCCGGCCGAGTATGACGTGATTGCCACGCTCAACCTGAACGGCGATTATGTCTCCGATGCGCTGGCGGCGCAGGTGGGCGGCATCGGCATCGCGCCGGGCGCCAACCTGTCCGACACGGTGGCGATGTTCGAAGCCACCCACGGGACCGCCCCCAAGTACGCGGGCAAGGACTATGTCAATCCGGGTTCGGAAATCCTGTCAGCCCAGATGATGCTGGTGCACATGGGCTGGAAGGAAGCCGCCGCGCTGATCGAGGTGAGTCTCGAAAAAGCCATTCTCGACAAAGTGGTGACTTACGACTTTGCGCGCCTGATGCCCGGGGCCACGCAGGTTTCGTGTTCAGGCTTTGGCCAGGCGATGATCGACCGGATGTAGCGCGTCCGAATCGCGCCGACGAGCCCGCCGACCGGCGGGCTTTCCGTTGGGTCGTGCCGCCAAGCCTAGAGCCGACGGGTTGCGCGCACGCCCCCTTTCCGACGCGCGCCTCCCAGTAAGGCGCGGCGCCGGAGCAAGCGGTATGCCAGACGCGATCCGGCGCGACCGGAGGGGTTCTGCCCGCGTAAAGTCGGGTGCGGCAATCGGTATTTCAAGTTGAGTACGACAGCGGGCGACCGTTCGTCGCGCGAAAGGGGGGGCGGGGTTTCTCCACGCGGGCTGTGTGCAGCGTGAGGTCGGCGACCGTCTGTCCTGCCGCCGCTACCATGTTTCACTTGATAAAACCGTTGCAATCATCAAACATTGACCCCACTTTGATCCGGAGTATCGTAGAAGGACATGTCCAACCAGGAACAGCACGGCAGCGTACTCGAGGCGCTGAATGTCAAGGTCAAGCCGCCACCGCTGTACAAGGTGTTGTTGCTGAACGACGACTACACGCCGATGGACTTCGTCGTCGTCGTACTGCAAACTGTGTTTGCGATGAGTCGGGAGAAGGCGACCCAGGTCATGCTGCAGGTACATCGGGAGGGGATGGGCGTCTGCGGCACGTACACGCGCGAGGTTGCCAACGCGAAGGTCGAACAGGTGATCAGCGTCGCGCGCAAGCACCAGCATCCATTGCAGTGCACGATGGAGGAGACGTAAGCGTTAATTCAGGGCCGGGGCTTTCCCGGCTGAGCACGAATGGCGTGAAGGAAGGTCGATGATTGCGCAGGAACTGGAAGTTTCCCTCCACATGGCCTTTGTCGAGGCCAGGCAGAAGCAGCACGAGTTCATCACGGTCGAGCATCTGCTGCTCGCGATGCTGGACAATCCGTCCGCAGCCGAGGTCCTGAAGGCCTGCGGTGTGGACTTGGACGAGCTGCGCGGCGTCCTGACCGACTTCATACAGGAACATACGCCGCGGCTGGCGCCCCATTCGGACGCCGACACGCAGCCCACGCAGGGCTTCCAGCGCGTGATTCAGCGCGCGATCCTGCACGTCCAGTCATCGGGCAAAAAGGAAGTCACCGGCGCCAATGTGCTGGTCGCGATCTTCGGCGAGAAGGAGTCCCACGCCGTCTATTTCCTCAATCAGCGCGGCGTCACCCGGCTCGACGTCGTCAATTACATCGCGCACGGCATCACCAAGACGCCGCAGCAGAAGCAGGACAAGCAGGAACAGAAGGGCGGCGAAGACGACAGCGGCAGCGAAGCGCAGGGCGCCCTCGACGCCTACACGGTCAACCTGATCGCACTGGCCAAGTCCGGCAAGATCGATCCACTGATCGGCCGCGAGCACGAACTGGAGCGCGTCATCCAGGTGTTGTGCCGCCGGCGCAAGAACAATCCGCTGCTGGTCGGCGAGGCCGGCGTGGGCAAGACCGCCATTGCCGAAGGCCTGGCACGCCGCATCAACGATGGCGACGTACCGGAACTGCTGAAGGAATACCAGGTGTACTCGCTCGACATGGGCGCGCTGCTGGCCGGGACCAAGTACCGCGGCGATTTCGAGCAGCGCCTGAAGGCGGTGTTGAAGCAGCTCGCGGACAATCCCAAGTCCATTCTGTTCATCGACGAGATCCACACGATCATCGGCGCAGGTGCTGCCTCGGGCGGCACGCTGGACGCATCCAATCTGCTCAAGCCTGCGCTGTCGACCGGCGCCTTGAAGTGCATCGGCGCAACCACTTACAACGAGTATCGGCAGATCTTCGAGAAGGATCACGCGCTGTCGCGGCGGTTCCAGAAGGTGGACGTGCCGGAACCTTCCATTGCCGAGACCATCGAGATCCTCAAGGGATTGAAAACGCGCTTCGAACAGCACCACGGCGTCAAGTACGCGCCCGCGGCGCTGACCAGCGCGGCGGAGCTTGCCGCGCGCTTCATCAACGACCGGCACCTGCCCGACAAGGCGATCGACGTGATCGACGAGGCGGGTGCAGCGCAGAAGATCCTGCCCAAGTCGAAGCAGAAGAAAGTGATCGGCAAGGCAGAAGTCGAGGAGATCGTCGCCAAGATCGCGCGCATTCCGGCCAAGAACGTCTCGTCGGACGACCGCAATGCGTTGAAGACGCTCGACCGCGATCTTAAGAACGTCGTGTTCGGCCAGAACAAGGCGATCGACGCGCTGGTGTCGGCAATCCGCATGGCACGTTCCGGCCTCGGCAATCCGCGCAAGCCGATCGGCAATTTCCTGTTCAGCGGACCGACGGGCGTGGGCAAGACGGAAGTCGCGCGGCAGCTGGCCTATTGCCTGGGCGTGGAGCTGCTTCGCTACGACATGTCGGAATACATGGAACGCCACGCCGTGTCGCGGCTGATCGGTGCGCCGCCCGGCTACATCGGCTTCGACCAGGGCGGCCAGCTCACGGAAGCGGTCACCAAGCATCCGTACAGCGTGGTGCTGTTGGACGAGATCGAGAAGGCGCACCCGGACGTATTCAACATCCTGCTGCAGGTGATGGACCACGGCACGCTGACCGACAACAACGGGCGCAAGGCCGATTTCCGCAACGTGATCGTCATCATGACCACCAATGCCGGCGCCAGCGAACTGGCCAAGGGGTCGATCGGATTCACGCAGAACAAGCAGGCGGGCGACGAGTCGGGCGAGATCAAGCGCATGTTCACGCCGGAGTTCCGCAACCGGCTGGATGCGACCATCTCCTTCGCATCGCTCGACCACGACGTCATCCTGCGCGTCGTCGACAAGTTCCTGCTCGAGCTCGAGGCCCAGCTGCACGAAAAGAAGGTCGATGCGTCGTTCACGCCTGCGCTCAAGGACTTCCTGGCGAAGAAGGGATTCGACCCGCACATGGGCGCGCGGCCGATGGCGCGTCTCATCCAGGACACCATCCGCAAGGCGTTGGCCGAAGAGCTGCTGTTCGGCCGCCTGACCGGAGGCGGCAAGGTGACCATCGACATGGGTCCGGACGAGAAGGTCAGGCTCGTGTTCGAGGAGACGCCGGAAGAGGCTCCCGTCGTTTGAGGGCACGCCGAACAACCGAAAGTCAACGCAACTTCGAAATGCGGGGATGGCGCGCGGGAGCGCCGTTTTCGCTTTGCAGCGGCAGCGATGCAGGCGCCCCTTCTTGCCTGATGCATTCATTTCCACGAGTCCGGCGATGCGAGCTTGACCGACCGAGATCGTGCGCATAAGTGCCGGAATGCGCGGGGACGGGCATCGGTGCGCCAATCCTGATGCGAGTGCCGGGGCCAACAGGAAGTGCACGAGTGGCGACCCCTGCTCCTGCGCGGACACGGATTGTTGCAACACCTGACCTTACAAGGAGTAACGATGGGTCCGACTTATGAAGGAAGATGTTTCTGCGGTGCGGTTGAGCTTAGCGTCACCGGCGAGCCGGTAGCGGCGGGTTTTTGCCATTGCTCGTCATGTCGCAGCTGGGCAGCCGCGCCGGTCAACGCTTTCAGCCTCTGGAAGCCTGAGGCCGTAAAGATCACCAAGGGCGCGGACAATATCGGCATCTACCACAAGACGGAAAACAGTTACCGCAAGTTCTGCAAGACCTGTGGCGGGCACCTGCTGACGGACCACCCGCCATTTGGACTGGTGGACGTCTATGCCGCAACAATCCCGACCTACCGCCACGAGCCGAAGCTTCACGTCCATTACCAGGAGACTGTCCTCCGCATGAAGGACGGGCTCCCCAAGATGAGGGATATGCCCAAGGAGATGGGCGGATCGGGTGAGACTCTGCAGGAATAGACGGCTAACTGGCGGAAGCTGGTTCGTTGCCCGATAACTGGTAACGAGCGGGGCACGTCCGGCGCATCCCAAGCCTGGGCGGTGTTTCCGCTCCCCGGTGTTGCGTTCCCTTCAGGCCAGGGTGTCGGCCCAGATGTTCTTCGCCCAGGCGAACGCGTAGATGCCTTCGAGTTCGCTCATCGCCGGCGAGACACCGCCGGCGCCGGGCACCGGCAGCAACGTCTTCTTGTCCTTGTCCCACTGGTGCACCGAGCAGACGTGGATGGAATCCTTGTCGGTGATCATGCTGTAGCAGGTGTTGTTGAGCACCGGCGACGGGTTGGGCGGCTGTCCCGACAGCAGCGCGACGACCGCCGCCGCACACACCTTCGCGTGCTGGTTCGCCATGTGCCCGGACTTGGGCATGCCTGCTGCGACCTGAATCGCGTCGCCCAGCACGTGGACATTTCGGACCTGCACGGATTCGAAGGTCAGGAAATCGACGTCGCACCAACGGTCGTTGGCAGTGACCACCTCCGCTTCGCGCGCGATGGCGCCCGCGCGCTGCGGCGGCACGACGTTCAGCACATCGGCCCGCACGTCGTCCTGTACCTCGAATTTCGCGGTCTTCGTCGCGACGTCGACGTCGGTCAGCACATGGTTGCCGCGGTACTCGACGATGCCCTTGTACTCCTCGGCCCAGGCCTTCCTGAACAGTGCGGCCTTCGACGTGACGTCAGGGTTGCCGTCCAGGATCAGCACCTTCGACCTGGGCTTGGCACGCCTTAAGTACCACGCGACCTGACAGGCGCGCTCGTACGGTCCCGGTGGGCACCGGTATGGTGCCACCGGAATCGACAGGACGTAGACGCCGCCATCAGGCATTGCTTCGAGCTGTTTGCGCAACGCCACCGTCTGCGGGCCGGCCTTCCACGCATGCAGGACCTTCGCCTGCGCATCGGCGTTGTCGAGTCCGGGAACCTTGTCCCACATGAATTCGATGCCCGGCGACAGGATCAGCCGGTCGTAGGGAAGCACGCCGCCTCCCGCGAGTCCGACGGTGCGCTTCCCGGTATCTATGGTGGTCGCCGCGTCACGGACGACCTTCACGCCATGCCGTCCGGGGAGATTGTCATAGCTGACCGTGATGAACGCCAAGTCCCTGCTGCCGCCGATGACCAGGTTCGACATCGGACACGAAATGAATTCCGGGTTCGGCTCGACGAGTGACACGTCGATGCCGCCGTTGCTCCACATCCGGACGTATTTCGCCGCCGTCGCACCGCCATAGCCACCGCCGACGATGACGACCTTGCGCGACGAACCGCCGCCCATCGTCGCGCAGCCCGGCAGCGCCAGCGCCGCGGTCGTTCCGAATCCTGCCGCCGTAGCCTTCAGGAAATCGCGCCGCTGCATTGCCGACGACTTCGCCGGAGGACTCATTTGCCGACCTTTTGCGCCGCGAACCAGCCGGCAATGAGGGTGATCTGCTCGTCGCTGTAGCCCTTCGCCAACTGGTGCATGATCGTTGCGGGTTTGGTACCGGATTTGAATTCCTGCATCTTGCGGACGATGTTGTCCTTCGCCATGCCGGCAAGGCTTACGGTGCCGCCCTGGCTGACGCCGTCGGTACCGTGGCAACTGGCACAGGTCGCGGCGAGATCGCGGGCAAGGTTGGGATCGGGCGCCTGCGCCGCCGCCACGGCAGCGACCGGCGCCAGCAGCACGGCGACAACGACTTCGATCAAACGCACGATGGACTCCTCCCGAGGCTGCGCGACTTGCCGATGGCGCGTCGCGCGGTCCCGGCTGGCAGCATAAACCAATGTTCGCTCGCGGTAGCGTCCGCGACCGGCGCGAAATGATGGAATTCGCGCCCATCCTTATGCTGCGTCAATGAGGTTGTGCCCGACCAGCAGAGAATGGTGGCGGCCTTCTTCCACCCTGGGTGAACCGTGACGCATGCGCTGTCCGAAGTCCCAAACGCGGAACGCGGCCTGACGCGCCGCGAAGCCGCGGCGCGGCTCGCGGCCTCCGGCCGCAACGAGTTGCCGTCGCAGGCACGGCGGACTCTGTCCCGGATTGCCGTCGGCGTGTTTCGCGAGCCGATGTTCCTGATGATCGTCGCCGCGGGCATGCTCTATCTCATCCTCGGCGACACCGGCGAGGCGCTGCTGCTACTGGCATTCGTGGGCATCGTCCTTGGTATCACGATCGTCGAGGAGCGCAAGACCGAGCGCGTGCTCGAAGCGTTGCGCGACCTGTCCAGTCCGCGCGTACGGGTGATCCGCGACGGCGAACCGCAGATCATCGCCGGCGGCGAAGTCGTGCCGGGCGACATCATGTTGCTCGAGGAGGGCGACCGGATAGCGGCCGATGCGGTGCTGCTGGCAGCGCATGACCTGGCGGTTGACGAGTCGCTGCTGACCGGCGAATCGGTGCCCGTGGGCAAGCGCGCGCTAGCCGGGGAAGCGGCCGATGCGCTTGCGTTGATGCGCCCTGGGGGAGACGGCCTGCCGCGAGTGTACGCAGGATCGATGGTCGTGCAGGGCGGAGGGACGGCGCGCGTCATGGCGACGGGAGTCGCATCGGCGATCGGCCAGATCGGCCACGCGCTCGCCACGGTGGTCGAACCTGAAAGTCCGCTCAAGCGGCAGACCGCGGCGCTGGTCCGCTGGTTCGCCGTCGCTGCCGTCCTCCTTTCACTGGCGGCGGGAATTCTCTACGTGCTCACTCGGGGCAACCTCCTGCAGGCCGTGCTCGCCGGCCTGGCATTGGCAATGAGCATGCTGCCCGAGGAGTTTCCGGTCATCCTGACGGTATTCATGGCCGCCGGCGCCTGGCGCATCTCGCAGCGCAACGTGCTGACCCGGCGCATCAACGTGATCGAAACGCTCGGTGCCGCGACGGTGCTGTGCGTGGACAAGACCGGCACGCTGACCGAAAACCGCATGGCGGTCCGATGCCTCGCGACCACAGCGGGCTCGCGCCTGCTAGATAACGGCGAAGACCAGGTTACCGCAGCATTTGCAATGGCCGAGCAGGCGATGCTGGCGACGGCGGTCCTGGCATCCGAGGAGCGGCCCTTCGATCCGATGGAAATCGCGTTGCACAAGCTTGGGGAGGCGGCACTGCCGACGCTACCTGCGGCAGGCCTCACCTTCGTGCACGAATACCCGCTCACCGCGCAGTTGCTCGCGATGACGCATGTCTGGGCTGCAGCGGCGCCCGGTGCGCCAGCGGTAGTCGCGACCAAGGGCGCGCCGGAGGCCGTCGCGCGCTTGTGCGGCCTCGACGCCACGCAGCGCTCGGACCTCGAGGCGCAGGGCGTCGCCCTGGCGCGCCAGGGCCTGCGCGTGCTGGGTGTGGCCCGTGGCGAATCTCCCGGACCGCCATGGCCAGCCGATCCGGGCGAATTCCACTTCGTCTGGCAGGGGCTGGTGGCCTTCGCGGATCCGCTGCGCGCCAACGTGCCGCACGCGATCGCCGAATGCCACCGCGCCGGCATTCGCGTCGTGATGATCACCGGCGACTATGCCGAGACCGCGCGCGCGATCGGCGCGCAGGCCGGCCTGTCCGCGACCGCCATCGTCACCGGAACCGAAATCGCGGCGCTCGATGCAACGGCGTTGCGCGCGCGCGTGCGAGGGACAGCGATCTTCGCGCGCATCGCCCCCGAACAGAAACTCGCCATCGTCGCGGCGCTGAAGGCGAACGGCGATATCGTTGCGATGACCGGCGATGGCGTCAACGATGCCCCCGCGCTCAAGGCGGCCCACATCGGCATCGCCATGGGCAGGCGCGGCACCGACGTGGCGCGCGAGGCGGCCTCGCTGGTACTGCTCGACGACGACTTCGTGTCGATCGTCGCGGCGGTGCGACTCGGCCGCCGCATCTACGCGAACCTGCGCCGCGCGATGTCGTACGTGCTGGCCGTGCACGTGCCGATTGCCGGCATGGCCCTGCTGCCGCTGCTGTTCGGCTGGCCGTTGCTGTTTTCGCCGGCGCACATCGTGTTTCTCGAACTGATCATCAATCCCACGTGTTCGATCGTGTTCGAGGCGGAGCATTCCGAACGCGATGCGATGCGCCGGCCGCCGCGGGATTCTCGTGCTCCGCTGTTCAACGCGGCGACCATCCTTACCTGCCTTCTCCAGGGAAGCGCGGTGCTGATTGCGGTCGCGCTGTTCTACGCGTGGCTGCAACGGCAGGGCGTGCCGGCCGGGGCCGCGCGCACGATGGGTTTCGTGGCGCTGGTGGCGGGCAACCTGGGACTCATCTTTGCGCATCGCGCTCCCGGCACGTCGTTCGCGCGAACATTCCGCGGCGGGAACAGCGCGCTCTGGTGGGTTGTCGGCGGTGCGGTCGCCGCGCTGGCGACCGTGGTGAGCTGGCCGCCGTTGCAGCGCCTGTTCGGATTTGCGCCGGTCCCTGCGCATGAACTTGCGGTCAGTTTCGCGGTGGGCGTGGCCGCTGTCATCCTGTTCTCGGTCGCGCAGCTATTGCGTTCGAGCTTGGCGATTGCCCGCAAGGGTGCATAAGCAGTCGACCGGCATTTCGGGCGCGTCGAAAACAGCCGAATTGGAATCGATTTTCATGCGCGTGCCTTGGGCGCCGTAATAGCGACCGGGACCGCTTCAATGTTTTTTCCAGGAAAATCAGATAGTTGGGAAATTATTGCCGCCTTTACCCAAGCTCGTTGCCGCACCGCTGAAACGCATCGCAGCAATAATCATTGCGAATGATCAAGGATTTTTTCCACCAGCCGGAAGGCAATTTTAAGTACATGATATGTATTGATAATTATCATGGTGCGTTGCGCAAATTTCACTTGAAACCTCTCCGTCACTTTGCTAACGTGGAACAGTCACGAGTCGCTGTCCGCAGAATCACGCGGAAAGCGGCGAAGAGGGGTGTGGTTCACCCATCCACGCCCGCCCGACCGGCCGAGCGATCCTCTCCGGTCCGTGCAGCGAGGCGAAAGGCGGCAAGGGTCGTCCGGGGCTTCGCAACGCAGGTGCCCGAGTGCTTCAAGCGCAATGGGTGCCGCTGACCAATGTGCCGTCGCCTTTGCGGCGGCTTAGGCCATGAGATGGGAGCACATATGAACTACGACCTCGAAGCAGCAAGGCTGAAGAAGGACTGGGCGGAAAGTCCCCGCTGGAAGGGCATCAAGCGCGGCTTCACGGCAGAAGACGTCGTCCGCCTGCGCGGTTCCGTGCATATCGAGCACACGCTGGCGCGCCGTGGCGCGGAGAAGCTGTGGAAACTCGTCAACGAGGAGCCGTTCGTCAATTCGCTGGGCGCCATGACCGGCAACCAGGCGATGCAGCAGGTGAAGGCCGGGCTCAAGGCCATCTACCTGTCCGGATGGCAGGTCGCCGCGGATGCCAACATCGCGGGTGAAATGTATCCGGACCAGTCGCTCTATCCGGTCAACTCGGTGCCGAACGTCGTCAAGCGGATCAACAACACGTTCTCGCGCGCCGACCAGATCCAGCACATGGAAGGCACCGGCGATATCGACTTCTTCGCGCCGATCGTGGCCGACGCCGAAGCCGGCTTCGGCGGCGTGCTGAACGCATTCGAACTCATGAAGGCGATGATCGAGGCGGGTGCGGCGGGCGTGCACTTCGAGGACCAACTGGCCTCGGTGAAGAAATGCGGCCACATGGGCGGCAAGGTGCTGGTCCCGACGCGCGAAGCGGTGGACAAGCTCGTGGCCGCGCGGCTCGCCGCCGACTGCATGGGCGTCCCGACCGTCATTCTCGCGCGTACCGACGCCGAAGCGGCCGATCTCGTGACCTCGGACATCGACGACAACGACAAGCCGTTCCTCACCGGCGAGCGGACCATCGAAGGCTTCTACAAGACGCGCAACGGCCTCGATCAGGCGGTGTCGCGCGGCCTGGCCTATGCCCAGTATGCCGACATGATCTGGTGCGAGACCGGCAAGCCCGACCTCGATTTCGCCAAGGCATTCGCCGACGCGATCCATGCGAAATTCCCGGGCAAGCTGCTCGCCTACAACTGTTCGCCATCGTTCAACTGGAAGAAGAATCTCGACGACTCGACAGTCGCCAGGTTCCAGCGCGAGTTGGGCGCCATGGGCTACAAGTTCCAGTTCATCACGCTGGCGGGCTTCCACAGCCTCAACTACTCGATGTTCAATCTCGCGCACGGCTACGCGCACGAGCACATGACGGCATTCGTCGAGTTGCAGGAGGCCGAGTTCGCGGCGATGAGCAAGGGGTTCACGGCGATCAAGCATCAGCGTGAAGTCGGCACCAGTTACTTCGACGCGGTCACGACGACGATTTCGGGGAGCCAGGCGTCGACCACGGCGCTCAAGAACTCGACCGAGGACGAGCAGTTCTTCGAGAAGCCGAAGTCCGAGCTGCACGTGGCCAACGGCTAGGTTCCGGACGCCGCTACGCGGGCCCTATGGCGCCGCGCCTCCCGAAGGGGTGGCGCGGCGTTTTCGTCGGGCAACGTTCCTTTGTGGGACACTGGATCCGCGGACCGAACTACCGCCGGGCAGGGCGGTCCGACCCACCATGGCCACGACCGCCGCTCCTGATCCCCGACGTCCGGAAAACCCCGATGACCCGCGCGGGATTCGCGCGTTCTTCGCGCTTTCGCCCGACGCCGAGGTGAGGGAAACCCTGGCCACGCTGGGCCGCGATGTCGCCCGCCGTTGCCGTGGCCGGGCCGTCTCGCCCGAAAACGCCCACCTGACGCTCGCGTTCGTCGGTGACGTCACGAAAGGCGTGCTGCCGGTGCTCGAGGCAGTCGGCGCTGCCGCGCCCAAGGCGGGGTTCGTGGTGAGCTTCGACTCGCTCGGCGCATGGCGCGCTTCCGGCGTGGCGTGGATTGCCCCGGCGATCCTGCCACCGGCATTGCTCACGCTGCATTCGACGCTCACCAGCGCGCTCGGTAAGGCCGGATTCGAACTCGAAACGCGGCCGTTCCGGCCGCACGTCACGCTTGCGCGCCGCTGCCTGCAGCCATTGCCGCGCGCCCATTGCCCGCCCATCCTCTGGCGCGCGGACAAGCTGTACCTGGTGGGTTCGGAGTTGCGGTCGGAAGGACCGGTCTACCGCAATCTCGCGGCGTGGGATCTGATGCTGCGAAACTGAGCGTGCGCTGAAGCCCGTCGTTGCCTAGGGCCCGCGTTCGACCGGAAGCGACGGATCGGCCGACCATTCGCTCCACGAGCCAGGGTATAACCGCGTGCCCGGCATGCCGGCAAGTTCCATCGCAAGAATATTGTGGCATGCGGAAACGCCGGACCCGCAACTGTGCACGACCGTTTCGTGCGACGCGCCGTCCAACAGCGCCGTGAACTCGGCGCGCAGGAAAGCCGGATGCTTGAACGTGCCGTCGGCCTCGAGGTTCTGCGGGAACGGCCGGTTGTGCGCGCCGGGAATGTGGCCGGCGACCGGACCGAACGGCTCCACCTCCCCGCGAAAGCGCTCGGGCGAGCGGGCATCGATCAGGAACAAGGTGTGGCGATGGATGCTCGCGCGGACACCGGAGGCGTTCACCGTAGGTGTCACGCGCCGTATGCCGAATGCAGCCGGTTGCGCCTCCGGAACCTCGGCGGTGATCGGGCGCCCTTCCTTCACCCATTTGGCGTAGCCGCCATCGAGAACCGCGACGGCGTCGTGCCCGAGCCAGCGCAGCATCCACCACAGCCGTGCCGCATACATGCCGTTGCCCTGGTCATACGCGACCACCTGCTTCGACTCATCGATGCCCAGCCGCGCGAAGACGGCGGCGGCGGCCTCCGGCGTAGGCAGCGGATGGCGGCCGTTGCTGCCGGTCTTCGGTGCGGACAGTTCGCGATCGATGTGCACGAACCGCGCGCCGGGCAGATGCGCTTTCGTGTACTCGGCGTCGCCCCACGTGTCCTGCTGCGCGAGATCGTGGCGGACGTCGCAGATGACGAGGTCGGGCCGGCTGCCCAAGGCTTCACCCAGATCGGCGGTGGAAATCAACGTGGTGAACAATGGCGAATCCTCTGGTCACCCATACCGACGGGCGCGATGCAAAGTTACAGGTGCGCGATATGCGCTTCCATTTCGCGCCGGTAGAACTCATGGAAATGCTGCATGCCGTCTTCCATGGGGGACTGGTAGGGACCGATCTCGCTTCTGCCGGATCGGTACAAGGCCAGGCGCCCGGCATCCATCCGCTCGGCGATCTCGTCGTCCTCCTTCGCCGTTTCCATGTATGCGGCCTGTTCCGCCTCGACGAACTCACGCTCGAACAGCGCGATTTCCTCCGGATAGTAGAACTCGACGACGTTCATCGTCCTGTCCACGCCCTGGGGGATCAGCGTGCTGATGACGAGCACATGCGGATACCACTCCAGCATGATGTTCGGATAGTACGTCAGCCACACGGCGCCATGCTGCGGAATCTCGCCGCGATAGAAATCGAGCACGGCCCGGTGCCAGCGCTCGTACGTGCGCGAGCCGGGTTTGGAGAGGCTGTTGTTGATACCAACCGTCTGCACGGAGTACCAGTCGCCGAACTCCCACTTCAGGTCTTCGCAGGTCACGAACTGGCCAAGGCCCGGATGGAACGGCCCGACGTGATAGTCCTCGAGATAGACCTCGATGAATGACTTCCAGTTGTAATTGCACTGGTGCATCTCGACCCGGTCGAGCATGTAGCCGGAGAAGTCGAAGTGCTTGACGCCCAGCGCGGCGAGATCCTGCGCGACATTGCGCGGCCCGTCGAACAGGAGGCCGTTCCAGTGCTGCATCGGCGAGCGGGCAAGGTTGAGACACGGCTTGTCCGCGAAATGCGGGGCGCCGAGCAATTCGCCCGTGAGGTCGTAGGTCCAGCGATGCAGCGGGCAGACGATGTTGCGGGTGTTGCCGCGCCCGTTGTACATCAGCGCCTGACGGTGCCGGCAGATGTTGGACAGCAGTTCGACGCCGTGCGCGTTCCGGACGAGCATCTGCGCCTCGCCACGCGCGGCAAGCGCCTGGAAGTCGCCCACATTCGGCACCATGAATTCGTGGCCCACGTAGCCCGGACCCTGGCTCAGCAACTGGCGCTGTTCCACTTCGAGGACACGGGGATCGCAGTACCAGGAAACAGGAAACTGCGTACTGGCCTGGCGCAGACGCGCGGCCGTTGCAAGGTCCGACATACGGGCCAACCCTTTCGCGAAATTCAATCCGGTTGCTAGCAACCAACCCAACCCAACAACCCGGGACGCAGGCTTTTACCAAAATGCCGGCTTCACTACAAAAGCCGCCCCGGACCGCTTTGCCAAGTCGGCCGCGCGAAAGGTCAAGTTCGCTCTGGCCGCGTCGTCAAAAGGTGTTATTATATTCAGCTTTACGTAGACAGGTCAAGACCTTAGCGCACTTTGCACTGTCGTTACAGACCATGGCCAAGTCCCCCGACACGTCCCAGACCTTCGAAGCCGCGCTCGCCGAGCTGGAGGACATCGTGGCCAGGATGGAAGGCGGCCAACTGCCACTGAAGGACTCCCTCGCCGCCTATAAGCGCGGTGCCGAACTGCTCACCCGTTGCCAGGCTTCGCTCAAGGACGCGCAGCAGCAGGTCGAAATTCTCGAGCAGGGGGTGCGCAAGGCTTTCGAACCTGAAGCGTCGCCGGCACCGGAAGGCGGACCCGATGCATCCTGACCTCGCGTTCCCGGTCTGGTCGGGAGAACGGCAACGGCGCATCGAGGACGTCCTCGAGCGTGCGCTGCCCCGCGTCGAGACACCACCGGCCCGGCTGCACGAGGCAATGCGCTACGCGGTGCTGGGTGGCGGCAAGCGAATTCGGCCTTTGCTCGCCTACGCCGCCGGTGAATTCGCCGAGGCCGACCCCGTCCATGTCGATGCTCCGGCCGCGGCAGTCGAACTCATCCATGCCTACTCTCTCGTGCACGACGATCTGCCGTGCATGGACAACGACACGCTGCGGCGCGGCAAGCCGACGTGCCATGTGGCATTCGGCGAAGCCACTGCGTTGCTGGCCGGCGACGCGTTGCAGTCGCTGGCGTTCGGTCTGCTCGGCGCAAGTTCGATGCGCGCTTCCGGTGCGGCATGCGCGATGCTCGCCGCGGCGGCCGGCGCTCCCGGCATGGCCGGCGGCCAGGCCATCGACCTGGCCAGTTCGGGCACGCTGTTGTCCCTTGCGGAACTCCAGACGATGCATCGGCTGAAGACGGGCGCGCTGATTCGCGCGGCAGTGCAGTTGGGTGCGGCCTGCGGCCGGCCGCTTGCGCACGCCGAAGCTTCCGCGCTGGACGTCTACGCCGCCGCGGCGGGCCTCGCCTTCCAGGTCGTGGACGACGTCCTCGATGTCGAGGGAACCGATGCCGCGCTGGGCAAGACCGCCGGCAAGGATGCCGCGCAGAACAAGCCGACCTACGTTTCGCTGCTGGGACGCGAGCAAGCCCGGCGGCACGCGGAGGCGCTGCGCGTTGAAGCCTGCGCCGCGCTGGCTCCATTTCGCGGCGCCGCCCGCCGGCTGATCGAACTGGCCGACTGGATCGTATTGCGCAACCATTGACGCCGGTGCCCATGTATCCGTTGCTCGAACGCATCAACAGCCCTGCCGATCTGCGCGCGCTTGACCGGGGCGAGCTGCGCGACCTTGCGCGGGAGCTGCGTGCGTTTCTGCTTGCCTCGGTGGCGCAGACGGGCGGGCACCTGTCGTCGAACCTGGGCACGGTCGAACTCACGGTCGCGCTGCATTACACGTTCAACACGCCCGACGATCGCATCGTGTGGGACGTCGGCCATCAGACCTATGCGCACAAGATCCTGACCGGCCGTCGCGAAGCGATGGCCCGGTTGAGGCAATGGGGCGGACCGTCGGGTTTTCCGCGCCGCGCGGAAAGCGAATACGACACCTTCGGCACCGCGCATTCGTCCACGTCGATTTCCGCGGCCCTGGGCATGGCGGTCGCGGCCCGGATCAAGGGCGAGGATCGCCGCGCCGTTGCGGTGATCGGCGACGGTGCGATGAGCGCAGGCATGGCGTTCGAGGCAATGAACAACGCTGGTATCAGCGGCGCCGATCTGCTGGTGATCCTGAACGACAACGACATGTCGATCAGCGAACCGGTCGGCGCACTGGACCAGTATCTGGCGAAGGTGTTGTCGTCGCGGCTATACAACACCGTGCGCCGCAGCGGCAAGGAAATGCTGTCCAAGTTGCCGCCGCCGGTGCATGAACTCGCCCGGCGGGCCGAGGAGCACGTCAAGGGCATGGTGCTGCCCGGCACGCTGTTCGAGGAATTCGGCTTCAATTACATCGGCCCGGTCGATGGCCACGACGTGGATGCGCTGGTGAAGACGCTGACCAATGTCCGCGAGCTGAAGGGACCGCAGTTCCTGCATGTCGTCACCAGGAAAGGCTACGGCTATCCGAAGGCGGAGGAAGACCCGATCCTCTACCACGGCGTGTCGAAATTCGATCCGGCCGTCGGCTTCAACCCCAAGCCGTCGGCCAAGCCTTCCTACACGCAGGTGTTCGGTGACTGGCTGTGCGACATGGCCGCCAGGGATCCCCGCGTGGTCGGCATTACGCCGGCGATGCGCGAAGGCTCCGGGCTCGTGCGTTTTTCGCAGGAATTTCCGCAGCGCTATTTCGACGTCGGCATCGCGGAACAGCACGCGGTGACCTTTGCCGGCGGTCTGGCCTGCGAAGGCATGAAGCCCATCGTGGCCATCTATTCCACGTTCCTGCAGCGCGCCTACGACCAGGCGATCCACGACATCGCGCTGCAGAACCTGCCGGTGGTCTTTGCGATCGACCGGGCGGGCGTGGTCGGCGCGGATGGCGCGACACATATCGGCGCGTTCGACCTCACGTACCTGCGGTGCCTGCCCAACATGACCGTGATGGCGCCCGCGGACGAGAACGAGTGCCGCCAGATGCTCTATACCGGATGTACGCTCGACACGCCGTCCGCCGTTCGCTATCCGCGGGGCAGCGGACCGGGCGTTGCCATCGAGGCCGAGATGCGCGCGCTCCCCGTGGGCCGTGGCGAACTCCGCCGCGAGGGCAAACGGCGGCCGCACCGCATCGCGATCCTTGCGTTCGGCTCGATGCTGCATCCCGCGCTGGCGGCGGCGGAGGAACTCGACGCGACCGTTGCCAACATGCGCTTCGTCAAACCCCTCGACGCCGAACTGATCCGCAGGCTGGCGCGCGAGCACGACGCGCTGGTCACGGTGGAGGAAAACGTCATCGCCGGCGGCGCCGGTAGTGCGGTTGCCGAACAGCTCGCCGCCGATGGCATCACGGTACCAATGCTGCATCTGGGTCTCCCCGACCGGTTCATCGATCATGGGGACCCGGCCTTTCTGCTCGCGCAGGCGGGACTGGACGCCAAGGGCATCGCCGCGTCGATCACCGCTCATTTCGGCCCGAATTCCGGTCAATACAAGGCGGAGCCGCGCGTCAAGCCGGCGGCATGAGCTTCCACCAAGTGCGACCCGCTACACTACGACCATGAACCGTCCCGAACAGCCCGGCCGATTGATGCCCATTCCCGACCTCCAGTCGGGGAGGGACGAGCGCCAGCTGGCGATCGATCAGGTCGGCATCAAGGGCCTCAAGTTTCCTCTCTCCTTCGCTGACCGCGACGGTATCGCGCAGTCCACGGTCGCCGTGTGCAGCGTCTATGTCGCGCTGGCCGAGCACCGCAAGGGCACGCACATGTCGCGGATGGTGATGCTGCTCGAGGAGCGCCTGGCGCCGGGCAGTCTGCCATTGTCGGTGCCAGGTCTGCGCGCGGTCCTCGACGATCTCGTCGTGCGACTCCATGCGCCCGGGGGCAGGCTCGAGCTCGCCTTCCCGTTCTTCGTGCGCAAGACCGCCCCGATATCGGGCGTGGCCAGCCTGCTCGATTACGAGGTCCGGCTCACGGCCGAGCTGGTGCAGGGCAACTATGCATCCACTATCGCGGTCGCCGTGCCGGTCACGTCGCTGTGCCCATGCTCCAAGGAAATCGCGGAGTACGGCGCGCACAACCAGCGCTCGACCGTGACCATCACGGTCCGGCCCACGCAACCGGTGTTCATCCACGAACTCCTGCGCATCGCCGAGGAAGAGGCGTCCTGCGAGCTGTATGGCATTCTCAAGCGCTCCGATGAGAAGTATGTCACCGAACGCGCCTACGACAACCCACGCTTCGTCGAGGATCTGGTGCGCGGCGTCGCGGCCAGGCTGGCTGCGGACTCGCGCTTCCATGGTTTCAGCGTCGAGGCCGAGAACTTCGAGTCGATCCACAATCACAGCGCCTATGCGCGCATCGCGCGCGGGCTCTAGCCGCTCCGGCAGCCGTCACTCGTCGCGTCAGGCGACCGTTCCTCCCGCCCGGGCCGCAACTCGTCCCAGGTGAAGTCGCCGGGCACGCCGTCGCCACCTACAATGCGCGGGTCGCCTCCCGTCCTTCCGCGCATGCCAGACGCCGAATGCCCCGTTCGCTGAAAACCCGCTACGACGCGTTCGCCGAACGCGTCCTCTCCTCGCTGTCCGAGATCGAACGGCGCGACGTGCACTCGTTCGACCGGTGGCTGTACCAGGGCGGTGGCTGGCATTGGCTGGTCGGAACGATTCTGGTGACCACCGGCTGCGCCTGGGTCGCGTCGCGCCTGCCCTGGAACATGTCGTTCCTCGAGGCCGCGATCCTGTTCAACGCGTTTGTCCTGATCACGCTCTTCGCTGGGCTATCGGCATGGTTCGGCTACCGCAAGTACACCGGCAAGGCGTTCCGGATGGTGGTGGTCAGCCCGCTGCTGGCGCTGCTCGGCGCGTTCGTCGGCGCCAGCATTGCCGGGCTCGTCAAGGGCGTCAATCCCTTCGCCTGGCTCCACGACAGCGCGACGCTGCGCCACGTCGTGACCGGCGCGCTGGTCTTGGGATTCCTGTATACGCTCATCGTCGCGCTGATCGCCAACCTGCGCAACCGCGAGTATCGCGCGCTTGCGGCCAACCTGGAGGCGGAAGCGCGCCAGAGCGAGCTGTCGCGCCAGCTGGCGGAATCGAAGCTCAAGCTCCTGCAGCTGCAGATCGAGCCCCACTTCCTGTTCAACACGCTGGGCAGCGCGCAGCAATTGGCGGAGAAGCATGCACCGGAGGCCGCGCACCTCATCAGCGACCTGATCCGCTTCCTGCGCGCGACGACGCCGACGCTGCGCGATGATGCGACGTCGGCCGCGCAGGACGCGGCGATGGTGCGCGCGTACCTGCGCATCATGCAGACGCGTCTGGGCAAACGGCTGCAGTGGTCGGTCACCCTCCCCGAAGGGCTGGAGGACGCCGCCGTGCCACCGGGAATGCTGATCACGCTCGTCGAAAACGCGATCAAGCATGGCATCGAACCGAGGCCCGAAGGTGGCCGCATCGACGTGACCGCGACGCGCGAGGCGCATCCGGACGGTGCCCGCATTGCATGGTCGGTCGTCGACACGGGCGCCGGGCTGGACGGCGCACCCGGCGTGACCGGCATCGGTCTTGCCAACATCCGGGAACGGCTCGCACTGCAGTATGGCGAGCGGGCCCGGCTCGAGACCGACGCCAACAATCCGCGCGGATTCGTTGCGCGGATCATCCTGCCGCTCGACCCGATGCCCGTTCGCGCAACCCCAGCGACGCTCATGGCAAGCAGCGCCCGATGACCCGCCCCACCGCACTGATTGCCGAGGATGAACCGCTGATGCGCGAGCGGCTGAAGGAAAAGCTGGCCGATGCGTGGCCTGAACTCGATATCGTGGCTGAGGCGGCCGATGGCAACGAGGCACTCGCGCTGCTGCACGAATGGCGGCCGCAGATTGCCTTTCTCGACATCCGCATGCCCGGCAGGACGGGGCTCGACGTGGCGGCGGCGATCGGCGGCGACTGTCACGTGGTGTTCATCACGGCCTACGACCAGTACGCGCTCGGCGCATTCGATGCCGGGGCCGTCGACTACCTGCTGAAACCCGTGGAGAGCGACCGCCTGGCGGCAACCGTGGAACGCATCAAGAGGAAGTTGGCCTCCCCCCCTGCCGACCTGTCGACCCTCCTTGCCGAATTGCGCGCGACGGTCAGGGTCGACGCGCCGCGCATGAAGTGGATCAAGGCGGCGATCGGCAAGCAGGTGAAGCTGATCGCGGTCGGCGACGTCGTCTATTTCCAGGCCGACACCAAGTACACGCGCGTCGTGCTGGGCAGCGGCGAGGCGCTGATCCGGACGCCGTTGAAAGAACTGCTGGCCGAACTCGATCCGGAGCAATTCTGGCAGGTGCATCGGGGCACGATCGTCAACCTCGATGCCGTGTCCGGCGTGCTCCGCGAGGATTCCGAGCGCCAGTTCGTGCTGCTGAAGGGGCGGCAGGAAAAGCTGCCCATTTCCCGGCAATTCACGCACCTGTTCAAGCAGATGTAGAACCTGCCCGCGCACGGCGGCCGCCACCGCATGTGCGACCATTTCGCGACACGCGCGGAAGCCGTCGCGGCGCGACCTAGAACAGCGCCGTGACCCGCACGGTGGTTCCGTTGGGCTCGACCGATACATTGGTCGAGCCGGCCTGCGCCAGGCGGATCATGTTGGCGTTGGTGGCCATGATTTCGGCGACGAATCCTCGTACGCCCCGCGCGACGGCATGTTCGGTCATCCGCCGCTGCAATGCCGCCCCGAGTCCGCAGCGCTGCCATTCAGGGCTCACCATGAACGCGGTTTCGGCCAGGTTCGTCGACGGGTCGATGAAGTAGCAGGACTGGGCGACGATCTGCGGATTTTCGCGCGTTCCGGTGGCTGCCACGAAGGCGACTTCGTTCTCGAAGTTGACGTTGCACAGCCTCTGGACATCATTGGCCGAAAGCGCGCGCACCGTGCGGAAGAACCGCGTGAACACGTCTTCCTCCGAAAGGCTGTGGAAGAGATCGCGGACACCGTCCCCATCCATCGACATGGCAGGACGCAGCAGCACCGAGCGCTTGTCTCTGAGCACGACGTTGACTTCTTCCTCCACCGGGTAGGCGCGCATGTTCTGCAGCGACTGCGCTGCGGGCAGGTATCCCAGCGCCTGTCCTTGCGCGAACAGCTCGGCGCGGAATTTCGGATGCGCCACCTGGATCAGCGCAATGGCGCGCTCGCGAATGGACTTGCCGAACAGGTACGCGATGCCGTACTCGGTGATCACATAGTGGACGTCGGTGCGGGGGATGGTGACGCCGTCGCCCGGGTCGAGCATCGCGCGCACGCATGACACGCTGTCGCCATCCGATGTCGAGGCCAGGCAGATGATGGCCTTGCCCCCGACCGAGCGGGCCGCGCCGCGCAGGAATTCTCCCTGTGCGGCAAGGCCGGCATAGAACTCGCCGCGCAACTGGTCCACGCATACCTGGCCCGTCAGGTCGATCGCGAAAGCCTGCGTCACGGAGACCATCCGGTACTGGGAAGCAATGACGGTGGGGTGGCAGACCTGGTCGATGGGCTGGAAGCAGAAGAGCGGATTGCGGTCGATCAGGTCGTACAGCCGCTTGGTGCCCAGGGCAAAGCTGGTCACGATCTTGTCGCGCTGACTGGTTTTTCTGCGGCCGGTCACGACGCCTTTTTCCAGCAGCGGAATGATCGCGTCGGTGATCACGTCGGAGTGGATGCCGATGTCCTTGCGGTCCGTGAGGTACTTCAGCGCTGCGCTGGTGACCCGGCCCAGGCCGATCTGCAGCGTCGAGCCGTCCTCGATGATGCCGCCGATGTAGCGCGCGATTCTCTCGACCACGCGCTCCTCGGTGGCCGGGTGCACGTACTCCTGCACCGGCGACGCCACGGGCACCAGGTGATGGATGTGGCGCACATGGAACGTCGAATCACCCATGGAGCGCGGCATGAACGGATTGACCTCGGCAATGACCAGCTTCGCCCTGGCGACCGCGGCCGGAATGACGTCGACCGAGACGCCCAGGCTGACGTAGCCGAACTCGTCAGGCAGCGAGACCTGGATGAGCGCCACGTCGACGGGAATGCGCCCGATCTCGATCAGCTGCGGTACCCGGGCAATCGACAGCGGCACGTAATCGGCAAGGCCCTGCTTGACTGCGGCACGGATGTCGGAGCCGACGAAGAACGTGCGGTGCCGGAACCGGGTGGTAGCGCGGCCCTGTTCGTCGTGCGGAAAGGCGCTGCTGGTGATGAAGTGCATGAGTTCCAGACCGGCGGGCGGCATGCTCATCGTCTCGAGTGCCGCGACCAGCGTGCGCGGCGTGGCGCATGCGGTGCCGACAAAAACGTGACTTCCGCTGCGGATATGCCCGACTGCCTCTTCCGCGGTCGCGATTCTGTCGGCGTAACGCGCGAGACGCGGGTCGAGGTCGGGCTTTCGTTCCGACGTGGCTTTCGCGTCGCGCCGGAACCAATTCTGAAGATCAAGGGAAATGCCGCTGAAGAAGCCCGGAGCGGTGGCACCCTCAGGTACGGGCGTTACCTCAAATTCTTCAAACACGTTCGACGTCCCTTCCCATCGTCTTGTCGGCGTGCGCCGCGGCCACCGGGCCTACTTCCTCGTGGCAGCCTGAATATACATGACGTTCCATTGTCGTTGCATGCCCTGCCGGACGGTGCTGCGGGCCCCCGACTGCTAAAATCCGGCGAAGGGCGCCCCACCCGCGGTGCCGATGCCCGAAACCCATTCGCCATGCGCCCCGTTGCCATCCTCCGCTTCTCGCCCACCGAAGGTCCCGGGCATTTCGGGGAGTGGCTGTCGGCGCAGTCGATTCCGGTAGAGCTCATCGCGCTCGACCAGGGTGCCGCCGTGCCGCCGGAACCGGGTGCGTATTCGGGCATCGGCATGATGGGCGGTCCGATGAGCGTCAATGATGCATTGCCCTGGGTTGCGCCAATGTGCACGTTCCTGCGCGACGCGATCGGCGACGGCGTTCCGGTGATCGGACACTGCCTGGGCGCCCAGCTGATGGCCAAGGCGCTCGGCGCCCGCGTGGCTCGCGCGCCGACAGCGGAAATCGGCTGGCTGCACGTCGACGTGTGCGACCGCGGCGCCCGCCGCGAATGGTTCGGCGGTTTGCCACGGTTTGCCGCATTCCAGTGGCACTACGAAAACTTCGACCTGCCGCCAATGGCCACGCGGGTGCTGACCAACGCGGTGAATGCCGATCAGGGTTACATCATCGATGACCGGCATATCGGTCTGCAGTGCCATGTCGAAATGACCCGCGAACTCGTGGAGACATGGTGCCGCACCGGTGCGGCCGAACTGCCTGCGCGGTCGAGTGCCCATCGGCAAGCCGCGGCCGACCTGCTCGCCGATCTCCCGGCGCGGCTCGCGGCGCTCAATCAGGTCGCCGACAGCGTCTACGCGCGGTGGTCGCAGGGCCTGCTGCGCTGATGGGCTCGATCCGGGCGTTGCCTGACCTGCTCATCAACCAGATCGCCGCCGGCGAGGTGGTGGAGCGCCCGGCGGCGGCGTTGAAGGAACTGCTCGAAAATGCGCTTGACGCCGGCGCCACGCAAGTCGACGTGGAGCTTGCCGCGGGCGGAGTCAAGCGCATTCGCGTGGCCGACAACGGCGGCGGCATCGAGCGCGAGGACCTCGCGCTGGCGGTCGCGCGCCACGCCACGTCGAAGATCGGTTCGGTCCTCGACCTCGAGGCGATCGCCTCACTGGGATTCCGGGGCGAAGCGCTGGCCTCGATCGCGTCGGTGTCGCGTCTGGGGCTCGCGTCGCGCGCCAAGGAAAGGCCGCACGCCTGGCGCATCGAGGTCGACGGCGGCACGGTGAGTCCGATCGCCCCGGCGGCGCTGGCGGTCGGGACCAGCGTTACCGTCGAGGAATTGTTCTTCAATACGCCGGCGCGGCGCAAGTTCCTGCGCACGGAGACCACCGAGTGGGCGCATTGCGACGAGGCGTTTCGCCGCGTTGCCCTTGCCCATCCAGCGACGGGCTTCACGTTGCAGCACAATGCGCGTGTCGTGCATCGCCTCGTCGCGGCGGGCCGGCGCGTGCGGGTCGAACAGTTGCTGGGCGACGATTTCGTCGCGCATGCGGCCGCCGTCGACGCCAACGCCCCGGGCGTCCGGCTCGCGGGGTTTGCGGTGCGGCCCGCGTACGCGGCGCAGCGCGGCGGGCAATACCTGTTCGTCAACGGCCGCTACGTCCGCGACCGCGTCCTGCAGCATGCGTTGCGCGAGGCCTACCGCGACGTGCTGCATCACGACCGCCAGCCGGCGTTTGCCCTGTGGCTCGAACTCGATCCGCGGCGCGTCGACGTCAACGTCCATCCGCAGAAGACCGAGGTGCGCTTTCGCGATTCCGGCGCGATCCATCAATTCGTGCGGCACGCGGTGGAGCGCGCCCTGGCCGCGAGTGCCGCCGAACAGCCCGCGGTCTCCGCCGCGGAGCGGCTGGGCATCGCGGCCGCGCATCTGCCCCCGTTCGCGCCGCAACGCGATTTCGCCAACGGGGAAACCACCGCGCCGGCGGCCGGTCCCCGGCAGAACTCGCAGTCGCCGCTCGCGCTGGAGACCGGCGAACCTGCCCCTTTCTACGCTCGCCTCTTCGGCGCGTCGCCGGTCGGCACTGTCCAGCCGCCGTTGCCTGCCGACGATCCGCATCCGCTGGGCTTCGCTCTTGCGCAACTGCATGGCGTATACATCCTCGCGCAGAATCGCGCCGGACTCGTGCTGGTCGACATGCACGCGGCGCATGAGCGCATCGTCTACGAGCGCCTGAAAGCCGCATCCCACGTGCGCATGCCGGTGCAGCCGCTACTGGTTCCCGCGACCTTCGCCGCCGAACCGCTCGAAGTCGCAACGGTGGAGGAAAGCGCGGCGGCGCTGGACGCTCTGGGCTTTGCCATTACCGCGCTGGGCCCGGCAACGCTCGCGGTCCGCGGCGTGCCCGCGCCGCTGTCCGACGCCGATCCGGCGGCGCTGGCGCGCGCGGTCCTGCACGAAATCCGCGAATACGGCAGCACGCAGGTGTTGACCGCCCGCCGTGACGAACTGCTGTCGACCATGGCCTGCCACGGCTCGGTGCGCGCGAACCGCAGCCTGACGACAACGGAAATGAATGCGCTGCTGCGCGAGATGGAAGCCACCGAACGATCGGGCCAGTGCAACCACGGCCGTCCGACGTGGTACCAGCTGTCGCTGTCCGATCTCGACCGCCTGTTCCTGCGCGGACGCTGACGGCGGCTGCAACTCTTGCTTCCGGCCATTTTGCTGATGGGTCCGACGGCGTCGGGCAAGAGCGCGCTGGCGCTCGCGTTGGCGGCGCGTTTCGACGGCGAGATCGTCGCCGTCGATTCGGCGCAGGTCTATCGCGGGATGGACATCGGCACCGCCAAGCCGACTGCCGCCGACCGTGCCCGCGCGCCGCATCACCTGCTCGACATCATCGATCCGATGCAGCCCTATTCGGCTGCGGCGTTTGCCCACGATGCGCTGGTTTGGGTGGCGGACATCCGCGCGCGTGGCCGGATGCCGATACTGTGCGGCGGCACGATGCTCTATTTCAAGGCGCTGACCGAG
>Ga0209048_10000804_pt1 | contig 33397 bp, 30 predicted proteins | sample FrelakmetCRP12CR_FD_187146 | JGI IMG/M metagenome (GOLD analysis project Ga0209048, IMG submission 187146) | Freshwater lake sediment microbial communities from the University of Notre Dame, USA, for methane emissions studies - CRP12 CR (SPAdes)... | ecosystem: Environmental > Aquatic >...
CGAGATGATGAGGACCCGCTTCACGCCCGACTGGCACGATCGCGACGCTGCGATCGCGGCCTACGATCGCCACAACGAGCATGTCCGCCGAACAGTGCCCGCCGAGCAGCTGCTCGACTGGAAGGCGGGAGACGGGTGGGAACCGATCTGCGCCGCCCTGGATCTGCCCGTGCCCCAGACCCCGTTCCCCCACGAGAACACGACGGCCGACTTCCGCTCCTTCCAGGGGATCGGCTTAGGCGACGGCGGGGGCCCTGCGCCGTCCCCACGGGGGGCCGATGCGGCGCGCCGGCGGCCTGTTGGCGCTACCTTCGGCTGGGTTCTGCCCCGAGCGCGGCGAGACGGCCCCGCCTACCTTCCTCGAACAAGGAGCGCCACCGATGGTCAACCTCATCCGCAGCAGAGCGGCCGGCGTCGCGGCCCTGGGAGTCCTTCTGGTCGCGTTCGCGGTGGCCGCGAGTGCCCAGGCAGCGACCTACTACGCGTGCGTGTCGAAGAGGAGCGGCGCGATCCGTCTTGTCGCCATGCGCACCAAGTGCAGGAAGGGCGAGAGGAAGATCTCGCTGAACAGTGAAGGCGTGCCCGGCAAGAACGGGCTCAACGGGATGAACGGCAAGAACGGCAAAAACGGGAAAAACGGAAAAAACGGAGTGGACGGTCTGACCGGCTTCACGAGCACGCTGCCAAGCGGCAAGACCGAGGAGGGCACCTGGGGGGCGAGCGTTGCCCCGAAGGCCATCTCCTACAGCGCCATCAGCTTCGACATCCCGCTGGCCGCAGCCCCTCCGAGCACGGTCGTCGGGCTGGGGAAGCCCTCGACGGCGGCGTGCCCGGGGACGGTCGCCAATCCCCAGGCGGCCTCCGGCAATCTGTGCGTCTACGTGGCGCGGGAAGTCCACATCAGCGGACTGGGTCTCCTCGACCCCGCCCAGGAAGCAGGGGCCCCCGGTGCCGACAAGTTCGGGGCGCTGCTGTCCATCCAGGGCGGTCTCGTCGAAGCCGGCAGCGCCTGGGGCACCTGGGCGGTCACCGGCCGATCGCCCGCCTGACGCCGTGACGCGGGTTCCGCGCACTGGAGGGGCATGGGCTCCGATATCCGTCCGCCACTCCTCGCCCTGGGGCCACGCGTCTCACGAAGGCGCATCTGATCGCCGATAGGCTAGGCATGCGACCACGCTGTGTCATGGCGGCGCTTGCGGCTGTCGCGGCTGTTGCCCTGCCTGCAGCCGCGTCGGCGTCGTCAAACGGTACGCGCGAACAGGTCGCCTGGGTGCGCCGCGCGGCGTCGAACTTCGTGGCTGCCGAGCTGCGCGGGGATGGCGCGGGCGCCTGTGCGATCCTCAACGCCCCACTGCGGGCGACGCGGGGCCGCCGCACATGCGCCCAGCGATGGGACGCGAGGCTCGCCGGAATGCTGCGCGCGCCGCATGGACGGGCCCAGCTTCGGAAAGAGGCCCGCGCGATCGCCTCGGCTCGGATCGTCGTGCACGGCGAGATCGCCTCGATCGAACTGCCGGCCCCGCTGATGAGCGGACCGAACCGCTTCTTCTTCACCGAAAACTGCTGGATGCTCGAGGGCTGAGCTGCGACCGGCCGGTGGCCGGCGCACCCGCTCGGGCCCCGCGCGCCACCGCGATCGGCCGCGAGCGGAACCGGAGCCACCGGCCAACAGGTAAAGGCCGCTAAATGCGGCTTGTGGAATGCGTCCGCTGCCCGGCTTTGCGAGGATCGCTGGCGAGGAGAGGAGCTAGCCATGGCCAGAGTCATCGTCATGCCTGACGGCGAGATCGGCGAGCAGACGCCGATCCTCTTCGACGAGCAGGTCAGCGCGATACACGTGGACAACAGGCACTCGGCCTTCCAGCTGATCGAGCGCTTGAGCTGGGCAATCCACGATGCGGAGGCGATCGAGCATCAGAGCATCGTCATGACCGCGCGCGGCGAGCTGGTGTTGAAGGCCTGAGGCGGGACGCCCGCCGAGCGCCCAAGGGCGGACGCGTGCCATCGGCCGGCGACGCGACCCGCTCCCGCTCGAGGGCCGCAACGCCGGCGGGACCTCCCGCCGCCCTACGATGGGGCCGTGTGCGGGCGCTACACGAACACCGCCGGCGTGGAAGAGTTGAGCGAGCGATTCAGGGTCCCGATCTACGAAGGCGCGGGCACGCGACGTTTCAACATCGCCCCTACCGAGCAGGTGCTGGCGATCGTCGCACCGGCGGGGCGGCCGGAGGCCAGGCTGCTGCGCTGGGGGCTCGTCCCGAGCTGGGCGAACGACCTCAAGAGCTCCTACAAGATGATCAACGCCAGGGCCGAGACGGTTGCGTCGAAGCCTGCGTTCCGCAGCCTCGTCGAGACCTCCTCGCGGCGGGCCCTGCAGATCGCCGACGGCTACTTCGAGTGGCTGAAGCCCGAGAAGCGCAGCGAGCCCCGCCAGCCGTTCTTCTTTCAGGTGGACGGTGGAGTCCCGTTCGCCTTCGCCGCCCTGTGGACGCCCGCGCGTGTCCAGGGCGGGCACGTGGAGAGCGTCACCCTGCTCACCTGCGACTCGACCCCAAACCGCGTGGCCTCGGCGATCCACGGACGCATGCCGGTCATCCTCGCCGATCGGGAGGTCCAGCAGGCGTGGCTCGATCCGGGGCTCGGCGCCGAGGACGTCCTCGGACTCTGCCATGCCCTGGCGGCCGGCAGGCTCTCGGCGAGGCCGGCCAACCCCGCCGTCAACAAGGTCGGCGGCACCGAGGGCCCCGAGTTGCTGGACGCCCCGCAAGGCCCCACCTGACCGTGACGGGCGGGCGCGGGCGGGCGCGAGCCCGCCCTACGCGACAGGCGCGGTGTCCGGGCGCGAGCATGATCGCGTGAGCAGCGCACCGTTCATGCGGCGAGCGACCGCGGCCGATGTGAGCGCTCTGTCGCGGATGCTCGCGCGGGCGTTCCGGGACGATCCGGTGGCGAGTTGGTCGTGCCGGCGAGCTGCACTGCGTCCGGCGATGCTCGAACGCTTCCACGCGAGTCGGCTGTGCCAGACGCTGGCCCACGAGGAGGTCTGGATCACGAACGACCTGACTTGTGCGGCGCTGTGGGCCCCACCGGGACATTGGAAGACGACCGTGCGCGAGGATCTGGCCCTCGCGCGCAGCCTGCTCCATCCCCGCCTGATAGCAGCGAAACGTCGACTTCTACGCCCGGCACGGCTTCCAAACGACGGGACGCCTGCGACTGCCGCGTGGCCCTACGGTGTGGCCGATGTGGCGCGAGCCCCGCGCGGCGTGAGCGAGGCCGCATGGTGTGCGCGCCACGATCGCAGCCGGCGCTGCTGGGAACCCGCCGCCGCTGCGATTACGCTCACGGCGTGCGGGCCGAAGAACGACTGGCCGTGATCGATCTGGGGTCGAACTCATTCCGCTTGGTGGTGTTCACGGCGGGCGAGGGCTGGTGGAAGCGCACGGACGAGATCTACGAGCCGGTCCGCATCGGCCAGGGGCTGGCCGCGACCGGCCGGCTGGGCGAGGAGCCGATGGCTCGAGCGCTGGCGACGCTCGACGTCTTCGCCCACTTCTGCCGGGCCAGCGGACTGCATGCCGATGCCGTCGACGCTGTCGCGACCAGCGCGATCCGCGACGCCGAGAATGCCGAGGACTTCCTCGCGCGGGCACACGAGCGCTGGGGTCTGCCGATCCGTGTGCTCAGCCGCGAGGACGAGGCGCGCTACGGCTACCTCGCGGCCGTCGACTCCACGACGCTGACCGACGGCTACGTCCTTGACCTCGGGGGCGGCTCGATGCAACTGGTGCGCGTCGCTGAGCGGCTCGCCCAAGAGTCGGGCTCCTGGCGGGTGGGCACGGTGCGCATGACCGAGCGCTTCCTGCCCGCGAACGGTCCCGCGAAGCGCAGGCAGATCGAGGAGCTGCGCGACCACGTCGCGCGGAAGCTCGGACAGGTCTCCTGGTTGCGCAACGGCCGGCGCGCAGGGGCGGGGGGACGCCTCGTGGGCATCGGCGGAACCGTGCGCAACCTCGCAACGGCCGCTCAGCGTGCCGCGGGCCTTCCCTCGAACGGGGTGCAGGGCATGGTCATCGGCAGCGACGCGCTGGACGAGCTCGTTGCTCGGCTCGCGGCGCTGCCCGCGTCCGAGCGCAGCAGCGTCCCGGGCATCAAGCCGGCGCGCGCCGACCTGATCCTGGCCGGCGGGATCGTGCTGCAGGGGGTTCTCCGGGCGGGCGGCTTCGATGGGCTGGAGACCACCCAGGCGGGCTTGCGCGAGGGCGTGTTCTTCGAGCGCCTCCTGGCTGACCACGACCCGCCGCTGTTCGGGGATCTCAGGCGGACGAGCGTCATGAACCTGGCGGCCCAGTACCACGTCGACCTCGTGCATACGCGCCACGTAGCCGCGCTTGCGCTCGGCATGTTCGACGAGCTTGCCCGGTTCGGCCTGCACGAGGGCGACGAGCGCGAGCGGGGGCTACTGTGGGCCGCCAGCATGCTGCACGACATCGGCATGTCCGTCGACTACGACGATCACCACAAGCACTCGCGCTATCTGATCCTCAACGGCGGCCTTCCCGGCTTCTCGCCCGTCGAGGTCGCGATCATCGCGCAGGCGGCCCGCTATCACCGCAAGGGCACTCCGGAGCCGGGTCCCTTGGCGGCCCTCTTCGGCGACGACGACGCTGCCCGCCTTGATCGTTGCGCGGTGCTGCTGCGGCTCGCCGAGGACCTGGAGCGCTCGCGCGACCAGCTCGTCCGCACTACGAGCATGGCTCTGCGCGACGGGGAGGTCGAGCTGCGCCTGATCACCGACGGCGAGCCGGCCGTTCCCCGCTGGGCCGCCGGGCGCGAGACCGAGGCCTTCGCCCGGGCCTTCCATTGCCGGCTCTCGGTGGTCGCCTGAGGCGGGTGCCGTGGGCGTGCTAGCCCGCCGCGAGCGCGCGCTCGCGGCCGGCGCAGTCGAACAGCACGAGGCCGGAGGCGATGGGGACGGCGCCCTGCCAGTCGGGGTCGGGCAGCTGGCGGCAGGCGTGCAGTACCGCGCTCGTGGCGCGGTTGCCGCCCCGACTTGAGAACTCGCCGCCCAGCAGCACGAAGCGCGCCTGCCTGCGCGAGACCAGCCGAGCGAGACCGCGCCCGTCGAGCGTCGCGTCGATGCCGCTGTAGCCGGCCAGCGCGCCGGCGTCTGTCCCGAGCAGGATGAAGGGCGCGGCCGTGGGAGCCGCGTCGGTCAGCACGGCCCAGCGCGAGCCGGTCCCGTGCCTGTCGATGTAGCGGATCAGGTCGCGGTAGAGGCCAAGGCGGGCCTTGCCCAGGCCGACCCCGCCCGCGCCGCTCGCATGCGTGGGTCCGGCGGCCGGGAACGTGCCCTCGACCGGCGCCAGCCAGGTTGTCGTCGCGTAGGCGGCGGGCGCCACGAGCAGCAGGCAGAAGATGAGCGCCATCGTCGGGGTCGCCAGCCGCGGCCTTACGAGCAGCGCTGCGATGCCGACGGCGGCTCCCCCGACGAGCACGGGCTGGAACCAGAGCATGTAGTGCTCGCGGCGCAGCAGCACAAGCTGGGCCGCGACGGTCGCCGCTACCGCGCAAGGGGCCAGCAGCAGCCGCCAACTCGGTGGTCGGCCCCGCGCCAGCTCGATGAAGACGACTGCGCCCGCGCCGGCCATGGCCGCCGCACCGGGCGCGAGCGCCGATACGTAGTAGGGGTGGACGATGCCCTTCGACATGCTGAGAACGACGGCCTCGACCGCGAACCAGCCGCCGAGAATCAGCATCCCGGCCAACCGGGGGTCGCGCGCGTGCCCGCCGGCGGGTCGGCCCGCCGGCCCCTGCGACGACCCCCCGGCTTCGCGGCGGCCGCGGGCGCCGAGCGTCACCAGCGCGAGCGCCAGCAGCCCGAAGAAGGCGAACGGAAGGATCCACGCACCCTGGTCGCCCAGGCCGGCACCGAACAGTCGCAGCGGCCCGGCGGGACCGCCGAAGGGGATCGGGTTCTTGGCCCGGCCTTCGCCGACGGCCGGCGCGGCAGCGTGCGCGACGGCCGGGTGCGGCGACGGCGCTCGGGGCGAGGCGGGACTGCCGCCCGGCGCAACGGGCCGGGCGTGCGCGAGCGCTCCGGTGCCGACGGGCACGTGCCCCGGGCCTCCGACCTGGCCTCCCACGCGCCCGAAGCCGTTGTAGTCGAACGTAACCTCGATCTCGGAGTTGTTCGTCGAGCTCCCCACGTAGGGCCGCTGGGAGGCGGGTATGAGGTCGACGAAGACGATCCACGAGAACGAGACGACGACCATCAACAGGCCTGCCGCCACGAGCTGGGTCACACGGCGAGAAAGCGGGCCCGGGGCGCAGAGCAGGTAGGCGAGGGCGATTCCCGGGATCACCAGGTATGCGGCGAGGGTCTTCGTGTTGAAGGCCAGCCCCACGAGCACGGCGCACCACAGCAGCGTGCGCCAGCGCCCCGTTTCGGTTGCCCGCAGCCCGGCGCCGCAGGCGAGCAGCATCAACAGGATCAGGATGGGATCCACGCCGTTGTCGCGTGAGACCGCGACGAAGGAGGGAAAGACGGCCAGGGCGAGCGCTCCGGCGAGCGCCGCCAGCGAGCCGAAGCGGCGCGTCAGGACGTAGTAGAGCAGCGCGACAGTGAGCACACCCGCGAGCGCGCCGGGAAGCAGCAGGCTGAGCGGGGAGAAGCCGAACAGCTTTGCGCTCGTGGCCTGCAGCCAGAGGCCGAGGGGCGGCTTGTCGACGGTCACGAGCCCGCCGGGGTCGAACGACACGAACACGAAGTTGTGCAGCGAGCGGAGCATCGACCTGACGCCGGCCGAGTAGAAGATGTTGGCGTAGCCGTTCTGGGAGAGCCGGTTCAGATTGAGCACGGCCGACAGCGTGAGCACCGCGGCCAGGGCGAGGTGCTCTGGCGCGAGTCGCACGCGGCCTCCGGTAGCCGGCGCGGCCCCGGGCCCGGCGCCCGCGGCTGCCGGTGCCGGCCCCGGCGGGGGAGCCGTCTGCTGAGAGGGGGTCATCTGGCCGGTCGGTCTCGCGCGCGTCGTGGGTTCTGGGCAGGGTGGCGGTCCACCGAGAGGGTCACCCGGAGAGCGCCGCCAGCAGCCGATCGAGGTCCGCGTCGTTGTTCCAGGCCCCGACGGACGCTCGCAGCCAGGGTCGTCCCGGAATGTTACGCACGATGATCCCAAGCTCGGCCAATCGCGCACGCTCGGCCGGCGGATCTGGGCTTGGGAAGGAGACGAGCGTGGTGTCGGCGCGGGGCGCCGGCTCGAGGCCCCGCTCGGCGAGCGCCTCGGCGAGGCGCGCCGCGAGCGCGCAGGAGCGCCGGTGCACCTCGGGCCAGCCGACCGCCTGCAGCACCCTCATCGACTCCAGCGCGCAGGCGACCGTCTCGGCGTTCAACGACAGCGAGTCGAAGCGGCGCGCGTCCTCGTGCGGGCGGGCCTCGAGCCCCGCGTCGGGGTCGGCCAGGTTGGCGTAGCCGCGCCTTCCCACCTCGAGCCGCTCGCGCAGGTCGGGGCTCACGTACAGCATGCCGGTGCCATCCGGTCCGCAGAGCCACTTCTGGCCGGCCCCCGCATAGGCGTCGCAGCCGAGCGCGCCCACGTCCACCGGGACCGCGCCCACGCCCTGGGCTCCGTCGAGCAGGACCGGAACGTCCACCTCCGCCAACTCGGCGGGCGCCACCGCCCCGCTCATCCAGCCGACGTGCGAGCAGGCGACCAGGCGCGTGCGCGGACCGACGGCGTGGGCGATCTCCGACAGCGGCGCCTCGCGGATCGAGACGCCGTGCAGCTCTCGCGCGGCGCCCAGTGCGCCGAGCAGCCCAGGGTGCTCCTCGGTGCTCGTCAGGATCTCGTCTCCGCTCCCGAGCGCCAGCCCGCCGATCGTCTGGGCCATCCCCTCGCTCGTGCACGTCGTCAGCGCCACGTCGGCCGCGTGGCAGCCGAGCACGGCCGCGTAGGCGGACCGCAGCTCTTCGCTCAGCTCGCTGCGACGCTCGAAATGAGCGATCGCGCGTCCGTCCCGGCACTCGCGCTCGAGCTCCTCGGTGGCGGCGTGGACGGCCCGAGCCGGCAGCGGCCCGTCGGTGCCTGCGTTCAGATACGCGAGCCGACTCAGGGCAGGGAATTCGGCGCGCAGCCCGGAGTGGTCCACAAGCAGCGAGCATACCCGCGAGCGCGGCTGCGCCGAAGTCCTCCGCGGAGCGGAAACCGGGTATGAATTGCGGCAGCGCCGAGCACAGCGTGCTCGCGGCGGTCTCCAGGCACGGCGATCAGGGGAGGGCGGCAGGGCACGATGTCAAGCGCAGGCCAGCACGGGACGATGCCGGGCACCGGAGGCCCAACGCCGCTCTGGGTGCCGTCCGCGGAGGATGCAGAGCGCACCGAGATTGCGCGCTTCATGCGCTGGGCCGGCGAACGCCGCGGGCGACCCTTTGGTGACTACGCGGAGCTCTGGCGCTGGTCGGTGGAGGAGCTCGAGGACTTCTGGGCGAGCATCTGGGAGTTCTGCGGCGTGCGCGCTTCGCAGCACTACGAGCAGGTGCTGGACTCCCGTCGCATGCCAGGCGCGCGCTGGTTCCAGGGCGCCGAGCTCAACTACGCGGAGAACATGCTGCGTCCCGGGCGCGATCCCGGGGAGGTGGCGGTGCTGCATGCCTCGGAGTTGCGCGAGCTGAGCCGGCTGACCTGGGCTGAGCTCTCCTCGCAGGTAGCCGGCGCGGCCGGCGGGTTGCGGGCCTTGGGCGTGGGCCCCGGCGATCGCGTGGTGGCCTACATGCCGAACATCCCCGAGACGCTCGTAGCGTTCCTGGCGGTCGCGAGCATCGGGGCCATCTGGTCGAGCGCCGCGCCGGAGTTCGGTGCGCGCAGCGTGATCGACCGCTTCGCCCAGATCGAGCCGAAGGTGCTGCTCGCGGTCGACGGCTACCGCCACGGCGGCAAGGACTTCGACCGCACCGAGGTCCTCGCGAGCATCCTAGAGGAGCTGCCCACGGTGGAGCACGCCGTCCTTCTGCCCTACCTGGCGGCGAGCGCCCAGACCGCGGACCCCTCGAAGATCCTCGAGCGCGGTGGGCTCAGCTGGGGCGAGCTGTTGGAGCGCGGCGAGGGCCGCGAGCTCCGCTTCGAGCAGGTCCCCTTCGACCACCCGCTGTGGGTCCTGTACTCCTCGGGCACCACCGGCCTGCCCAAGGCGATCGTGCACGGCCACGGCGGGATCCTGCTAGAGCAGCTCAAGAAGGCCCTGCATCTGGACCTGCGGCCCGGGGACCGGATGTTCTGGTTCACCACGACCGGATGGATGATGTGGAACTTCCTGATCGGGTGCCTGTTGACCGACGCTGCGATCGTCCTCTACGACGGCAGCCCCGGCCACCCCGACCTCGGCGTGCTGTGGGAGCTGGCCCAGCGCGCGCAGATCACATGCATGGGCGTAAGCGCGGGCCTCCTCGCGACCTCTGAGAAGGCCGGGATCGAGCCGGGTCGCGACTACGACCTGCACCGCCTGCGCGCGATCGGCTCGACGGGCTCCCCGCTGTCGCCGGAGAGCTTCCGCTGGATCTACGAGCACGTTGGATCGGGCACGTGGCTGTTCTCCACGAGCGGCGGCACCGACGTCTGCACGGCGTTCGTGGGTGGCTGCCCGCTGCTGCCCGTCCATGAGGGGGAGCTGCAGTGCCGCATCCTGGGCTGCGCCGTGGAGGCCTGGGACGAGCAGGGCAGGAGCCTCATCGACGAGGTGGGCGAGCTTGTGATCACCGAGCCGCTGCCGTCGATGCCGCTGTTCTTCTGGGGAGACACGCCCGTCGAGCGTCAGGGGCGCCGGGTGGGGGAGCGCCTTTGGGAGAGCTACTTCTCGATGTACCCGGGCGTCTGGCGCCACGGCGACTGGATCCGGATCACGCCCCGGGGAGGCGCGGTCATCTACGGCCGCTCGGACTCGACGATCAACCGCCAGGGCGTGCGCATGGGGACCAGCGAGATCTACCGGGCCGCGGGCGCCGTGGAGGAGGTGCTCGACGCGCTGGTGGTGGACGTTCCGCGGCGACAGGCCCCGGGCGAACTGTGGATGGTGTTGTTCGTGGTGCTGCGGGAAGGGGCGGTTCTCGATCCGGACCTGGAAGCGCGGATAGCGCGGCGCATTCGGGAGGACTGCTCGCCGCGGCATGTCCCCAACCAGATCGTGCAGATCGAGGAGGTGCCGCGCACGCTGTCGGGAAAGGTGCTCGAGGTACCGGTCAAGCGGATCCTCATGGGCGTCGCACCGGACCAGGCGGCGAGCATCGACTCTCTCGCCAACCCGCGGGCGCTCGACTACTTCGTGCGGATGGCCAAGGAGCTGTAGGGCTCCCTACAGCCCCATCGACCGCCCGACGATCTCCTTCATGATCTCGTTGGAGCCGCCGTAGATGCGGGTCACGCGGGCGTCGGCGTAGGCGCGGGCGATCGGGTACTCGAGCATGTAGCCGTAGCCCCCGTGCAGCTGCAGGCAGCGATCTACGACGCGCCCTTGCAGGTCGGTGCACCACCACTTGGCCATCGCGGCGTCCTCCGGCGTCAGCTCACCGGCGTCAAGGGCCTGCACGCAGCGGTCGACGAACGCGCGTGCGACCTCGGTTTCGGTGCGCACCTCGGCCAGGGCGAAGCGCGAGCTCTGAAAGGACCCGATCGGCTGGCCGAACGCCCGGCGCTCGCGCACGTAGTCGAGCGTCCAGGAGAGCGCCGCCTCGGCGGCGGCCACCGCTGAGGCGGCGATCGAGAGGCGCTCCTGGGGCAGGTTCGAGACGAGGTAGCGGAACCCCTCGCCCTCGTCGCCGAGCAGGTTCTCCACGGGCACGCGCAGCTCGGCGAAGGTGAGCTCGGCGGTGTCCTGGGCGTGCTGGCCGATCTTCTCCAGGTTGCGCCCGCGCGAGAAGCCCTCCATGCCGCGCTCGATAACGATCAGGCTGATGCCGCGATGGCGCTCGCCGGGGTCGGTCTTCACCGCGGTTATGACCAGGTCCGCGTTGATGCCGTTGGTGATGAACGTCTTCGTGCCGTTGACCACGTAGTGCTCGCCGTCGCGCCGCGCGCTCGTCGACATGGCGGCGAGATCGGATCCGATGCCGGGCTCCGTCATGGCGAGCGCCGTGATCAGCTCGCCCGAGGCGATCCCGCCCAGCCAGCGCTCGCGCTGTTCCTCGGTGCAGTAGGTCAGGAAGTAGGGCAGGCAGATGTCGTTGTGCAGCGTGATCCCCAGCCCGAACCCGCCCACGCCGGCGCGCTGGGTCTCCTCGCCGACGATCAGGTTGAAGCGGAAGTCCCGGACGCCGGCGCCGCCGTGGCGCTCGGGTACGGCCATGCCGGTGAAGCCCCCGCGACCGGCGAGGGCGAAGACCTCGCGTGGCACGATCCCCGCCCGCTCCCACTCTCCGTAGCGGCCGTCCTGGCCGATCACCTCCCGCTCCAGGAACGTGCGGAAGCTGGCACGGAAGTCTTCGTGTACGTCGTCGAAAAGGATGCGCCGCATGATGCGCCAGCCTACCGGCCCGGCTCAGCGGAAGTGGGGCTTGGCCAGCAGCAGCTGCACGTTCTCGATGCGTCGGCTGCAGCGATTCGTCGGTGGCGTACTGCTGGAGCAGTCTGCCGAGCGCCCGCTTGAAGCGCACGGGTCGACGATCATTCGCTGGAAGCGGGGGCGTACGAGGTTGCGCGGCTGGCAGAACAGTCCGCGCGGCGCGCCGCAGGGCGCGTAATCCTCATGCTCGCCCTTGACCGAGAAGCTCATGTGCTCGGCTGTCTGGCCGCCCCGAGCCGGTCGAGCAGGCGCGTGAAGTTGCGGTAGTTGCGGTCGTTCATGGCGATGAAGCCAGCGTCCACGTGGTGCGTGTGATCGGCGGTGTCCACCCTGATCGTGTTCGTGTGCCCGCCCGCGTAGGAGTTGGCCTCATACACGACGATCTCGTGCTCCGGGCGCAGCAGGTGGGAGCCACCAGACCGGAGATGCCGGCCCCAACGACGGCGATCCTCACGGTGCCTCCGGCCTGTTCCGATGCTCATGATCGGACATCGAGTGAGCCTACGAGCGTACCTGCGCTGCGCCGAGCTGCGCGGATCATCGACCGGCCGCGGCCGGCGAGTTCGGCGGCGGCCGCCCCGCCGGCGCACGACCGGATCCGACGCCCCGTGGCAGGAGTGCGGCGCTGGGACGTCGAACAGAGCGCCGATGAAGCGTGTCGCGACCTCAACAACCGATCGTCCGGCGGCGAGCGATCGGCTCCTGTCCGGCACGGGCGAGCACCAGAGCCTGTCCAGCTACATCCGGGCCCGCTTCGACGAGTGCTCGCGCTCGCAGAAGGATGTTGCCCAGTACATAGTCGACCACCTCGACGAGGCCGCCTTCCAGACGGCCGAGGAGCTGGCCCGCCGCGCCAACACCTCGAGCTCCACGGTCGTGCGCTTCTCGCAGGCCCTCGGCTTCGACGGCTTCCCCGAGCTGCAGGCGGCCGCCCGCGAGGAATACCGTCGCGCGCACGCCGAGGCGGGCACGCCCGGGGCCGCCGCCGGCTCAAAGCCCCTGTTCTCGCTCGACCAGAACGAGTTCGAGGCGGCGCTGATGGCCGACCACCTGAACGTCGAGGACACCGCGCGCAAGCTCTCGCGAAGCTCCGTCGAGGCCCTGATCGAGGCGATCGTGAGCGCCGAGAAGGTGCTCGTGGTGGGCACCGACCAGATGGCTTTCTTCGCCAGCTACCTGCGCCACCTGCTGATGCTGCTGGACCTGCGTGTCGATGTGGTCGCGAGCCCCTCCCAGGAGGCGCTCAGCCGCCTCGGGCGCATCGACGAGGGCACGCTCGTCGTCGGGCTCTCGGCCGGCCGCCCGCATCCGCTGGCGGTGCGCGCGATGAAGTTGGCCCGCCACCGCAAGGCGCGCACCGCCGCGATCACCGACGCGACCCTCTCGGAGGTCGCGAAGCTGGCCCAGATCAAGCTGTACTACTCGTCCAACGGTCCTGCATACGTGCGCTCGCACACGGCCCTACTGAGCCTCATCCAGGCCCTGGCATATGGCGTCTACGCTCAGGACACCGCGCAGTACGAGGACCGCATCAAGGCCTTTCGCTTGAAGTAGGCCTCTCGCGCGCGGCCCTGGTCGATCGCGTGCGGGCCTTTCACGGATGGGGGTCAGGCTAGACTAGGCCCATGCGCGACGAGGCGACCTTTCAGGTGAAGACCGGTCTCGCCGAGATGTTGAAGGGCGGGGTGATCATGGACGTGGTGACTCCGGCTCAGGCGACCATCGCCGAGGAGGCGGGCGCCGCCGCGGTGATGGCGTTGGAACGCGTGCCGGCGGACATTCGCCGTGACGGGGGCGTCGCGCGCATGTCCGACCCGGAGATGATCGCCGGCATCCAGCAGGCCGTCAGCATCCCGGTGATGGCGAAGGCGCGCATCGGGCATTTCCTCGAGGCTCAGGTGCTGCAGGCGCTGGAGGTCGACTACGTGGACGAGTCCGAGGTGCTGACGCCGGCGGACGAGTCCAACCACATCGACAAGTGGGCGTTCACGGTGCCGTTCGTGTGCGGTGCCACTAACCTCGGGGAGGCGTTGCGAAGGATCGGCGAGGGAGCGGCGATGATCCGCTCGAAGGGCGAGGCCGGCACGGGGGACATCGTGGAGGCGGTGCGCCATATGCGCAGGATCACAGGCGAGATCCGCCGGCTGGGGACATTGGAGGAGGGCGAGCTTGCAACGGCGGCCAAGGAGCTCGGCGCTCCACTGGACCTCGTGCGGGGCGTCGCCCGCGACGGGCGCCTGCCCGTGGTGCTGTTCTGCGCGGGCGGCATAGCCACGCCGGCCGACGCGGCGCTGATGATGGCGCTCGGGGCCGAAGGCGTGTTCGTCGGATCGGGGATCTTCAAGTCCGATGACCCGCCCGCCCGCGCGCGGGCGATCGTGGAGGCCACGACGCATTGGCAGAACCCCGAGCGCGTGGCCCAAGCCTCTCGCGGCCTGGGTCCGGCAATGGACAGCATCGAGAGCTCAAAGCTCGACGGAGAGCAGCTCCTGGCCCAGCGCGGCTGGTAGGGCTGGCGCGCTTCGAGCGATGGCGGCGATGCCCGCTCCCGAGCCCGAGGATGCGCCTTCTCGGCCGCCGGCGCGCGTTCCGCTGATCGGCGTGCTGGCGCTCCAGGGCGGGTTCGAGGCGCACGAGCGGGTCCTGCTGCGGCTCGGCGCGCACGTGCGGGAGGTGCGGGCGCCCGCCGACCTGGACGGCCTGGCGGGGCTCGTGTTCCCAGGGGGGGAGTCGACCGCGATGATGCTCGGGGTTGAGCGCGAGGGCTTGGCAGAGCCCCTGCGAGCGCTTTCGCGGGGCGGGCTGCCGCTGCTCGGGTCCTGCGCGGGGCTGATAATGCTCGACCGCGATCACCTGGGCCTGATGGACATCGCCGCCAGGCGCAACGCGTTCGGCCGCCAGGTCAGGAGCTTCGAGGCGGACATCGATCTGCGGGGAGTCGCGGGCGGCCCCGTCAGGGGGGTGTTCATCCGGGCGCCGTGGATCGCCGAGCATGGCCCGGGGGTCGAGATCCTCGCCGAGATCGACCACCATGCGGTCGCCGCTCGTCAGGGCCGGATGCTGGCGGTCGCGTTCCACTCGGAGCTCGGCGAGGACGACCGGGTGCATCGCCTCTTCCTTCAGTGGGCGCGGAGCTTCGCTTCAGAGGAAGCGAACGTCCCGGTTGGCTGAGGGCCCCCGGTGATCTCCGTCCTGGGGCCCGCCCGCCAATCCGTCTCGGGCCCGCCCGCCGGGGCCGCTGCAGCTGCGCCCGCCAGGTCCGGGGCCTCAGCGGCGTCTCAGCGCGCGGATGCGCGGGGAGCGGAGCGCTCGAGCGCTCCCCAGCCCTGATCGATCTCGTCCTGGGCCGCATCGGCGGCCGTCCCGCCGCGCAGGCCGAACAGCCGCTTGGCCAGCAGCAGGTATACGACGACCGCGACGTTGATGATGAAGGCGAGGATCTTGAACGGGGTGGTGCGGTTGATGATCTCGTAGATCTCGAAAGGCAACAGCGATGCCGTGACGAGGAAGGTGAGGTACTCCGCCCAGCGGCGCTGATACCAGAGGCCCACGGCCTCGACGCCCTCGATCGCCGCGTAGCAGAGCAGCACTGCTCCGAGCAGGTGCAGATGGGAGGAGGAGGTCGTGAACGCGTTGTCGATCTCGTGCAGGAGGCCGTGGGTCGCGTGGGCCTGGCTGGCCACGACGCCTCCCTGCAGGTCGGCCACCACTTTGAGGAAGGTCGGCTGCAGCGTCCGGCGATCGGCCGCGAACAGGAGAACGAGCACCCCGAAGGCGCCGAGCACGAAGAAGTGGAACGCCCGGTCGATCGCGATCGCGCGCAGGACGATCTTGTCGCGAAGTGGCTTGCCCCGGAGCGGCAGCTCGATCTCGGCGCGATCCGGGGGCTGATCGCGCGTCGGGTGCGCCGGCCCGGGCAGGGCCAACCAGCTGTCGCAGCGCAGGCATCGGTACCAGCGCGTGCCGGCGGGATCCTCGCGGGCGAAGATCTCATCCTGCGGACGCAGCTCGGCCGCGTCGGTGCCGACGAGCTCGTGACCCCGCAGGCCGCAGAGCAGGAGCTCCCAGTGCAGGCGCGGACGCCAGCGCGCGGGCGGCTGGGTGCCCGGCGGCTGCGGCTGGATGTGCGCGGGCCTGGCACCGCCGCCGGCGGGTGACGGCTGCCCGTCGGTGGGCTCCGGCTGCGTGCCCTGCGGCGGGTGGATCATCGGCGAACCCTACCCCGCTCGGCAGAGCGCGATGGGTGATACTCAACCCAGATGCTGATCTCGGTGGCAGCCGATGAGTTGACGGGTGTGGCAGGGGTGCTGGTGGAGGAGCTCGAGCGGCGGGGACACCGGACGCTCAGGCACGGGGCGCTGGGCGATTCGGAGCGACGCGACTGGGCATGGGCCAGCGAGGCGGCCGCACGCGACGTGGCCGAGGGGCGCGCACAGCATGGGATCGTGTGCTGCTGGACCGGGACGGGCGCCTCGATCGCCGCGAACAAGGTGGGTTCCGTGCGCGCCGCACTGTGCCTGGACGCTGCCACCGCCGCCGGAGCCCGTCGCTGGAACGACGCGAACGTGCTCGCCCTCAGCCTGCGCGCAACCTCGCAGGCCGAGCTCGGGGAGATCCTCGACGCCTGGTTCGCAGCCACGCCCAGTCTCGAGGCCTCGGACCGGGCCAACGTGGAGCATCTGCGCGAGATCGAGCGCCGCTAGGCGCTGACCGCGGCCGCTCAGGTCGCAATAAGCCGCACGACCCCGTCCCGCTCCTCCTCCAAGACCCGTCCATCGGCGAGCAGCAGGTCAACGTGCCCGAGCACCTCCGAGAGGGTCAGATAGGCCTGGGTGACCGCTACGTTGCCCCACAGCTCGTGGGCAATCTCATATGCGGTGCGCGGTCGCGAGGCGATCAGCCGACGGATCTTCTCGGCACGACGGCGATGCAAGCGCAAGCGCTCGTCTATCAGGCCGACGTGATCGATGATCGGCTCGCCGTGTCCGGGGAGCACGAGCGAGAGGTTCATCGCGCGGGTCTGCGCGAGCGAGGAGAGGTAGGTGACGAGCGCCTTGGGACGCTGCTGCGCCGCCCGCTCCTGCGGCGGCGCTGGCGATCGACCGATCGAGGATCCCGCGGCGGAGCCGGTGCCCGCGTCGAGCGGCCGCGCGAGCAGGGGATTGGAGGAGATGTGCTTGATCAGGTGGTCGCCGGCGAGGAGTATCGAGCTACCCTCGTCCAGGAAGACGGTGTCAGAGGGGCTGTGTCCGGGGCGGTGCAGCACCTTGAGCGTGCGGTCGCGCAGCGCAAGACGCTCGCCGTCGGCGAGCGGCCGGGTGATCTCGACCGCAGAGCCCCAGGCGCGGAAGCTCGCTGAGACGGCGCGCAGAGCCGTGACGATGTCGGCGGGGATGCCGTTGCGGAGCATCACGTGCTCGGCGAAGATGTCATCGAGCTCGGCCTGCTCTCCGTAGCGTGCGAGGTAGGGCGCGAGCAGGTCCAGGGCGGCCACCTCCGCGCCGGAGCGGCGGGCGAGGATGCTCGCCAGCCCGAAGTGGTCGATGTGCTGGTGGGTCACGATCAGCAGCTCGATGTCCTCGACGACGTGGCCGCGCACGGCGAGGGCCTGCTCGAGCTCATCCATGGCCTTGGCCGAGTTCGGGCCGGAGTCGACGAGGGTGAGCGGCGAGTCCTCGATCAGGTAGGCGTTGACGCGACCAACCTGGAACGGCGTGGGGATCGCCAGCCGATGGATGCCCGCCGCGGCGGCCACGGCCAGCGCGTCCTGCTCCTGCTCCGACGCCGCGACCGCTGGCGGCGCCCGCGTGCCGGGCACCGAGGGGCTGTGCGGCGAGGATCCCTGCGCGCTGGGTTCCTCGTTTCCGCGCCGGCCGGCCTCGCCGCTCACGAGCGGATCAGCGCGAGGACTTCATCGCGGCGGCGGACCATGTCCTCGTGCGAGACCAGAGACTCGAGGCAGAGGCGCAGCAGCGGCTCGGTGTTGGATGGGCGTACGTTGAAGTGCCAGTCGGGATAGTCGATCGAGATGCCATCGAGACGGTCCTGGCGTGCGGAGGAGAAGTGCGCCGCGAGCGCCTCCATCCTCCCGAGCGGATCGGAGACCTCGGAGTTGATCTCTCCGGAGATGAAGTAGCGCTCGTGGTAGGGCCTCAGCAGATCGGACATGGACCTGCTCTCGCGCGAGAGCAGCTCGAGCACCAGCAGCGCCGGGATCGTCCCCGAGTCCGCGCAGTAGAAGTCCCGGAAGTAATAGTGCCCGGAGACCTCTCCCCCGAACAGCGACCCCTCTTTGTGCATCCGCGTCTTGAAGAAGGCGTGGCCGACACGGTTCACGTGGGCGGTGCCGCCGGCGCGGGTGACCGTATCGGGCACGGCGCGGGAGGCACGCACGTCATACAGGATGTCCTCGTGCGGGTGCTTGCGCAGCAGCGACTCGGCGAGCAGCGCGGTGAGGAAGTCGCCGTCGACGAAGGCGCCGGTGTCGTCGATGAAGAAGCAACGGTCGGCGTCGCCGTCCCAGGCGATGCCCAGGTCGGCGCCGGTGGCCCGCACCCTCTCGATGATCAGCTGCCGGTTCTCGGGCAGCAGCGGATTGGGCTCGTGGTCGGGGAAGTTGCCGTCGGGCGTCCAATAGGTCTCGATCAGGTCGAGGCCCAGGCGCTCCAGCAGCGGTCCGACCATCGGTCCGGCCATCCCGTTGCCGCCGTCGAGCACGACCTTCAGGGGACGGGCGCGAGCGCTCGCGGATCGAACCACCTCGGGGTCGATGAAGCACAGGGCTGCGGCCTGGAACTCCTCATAGATGTCGACCTCCTCGATCGTGCCGCGCGCCGGCGCAGCCCCGGCCTGCGGCCGCTCCTCCGAGCCGGGCCCGAGCTCGGTCTCGATCATGCGACGGATGTCCTGGATCCCCGAGTCGCCGGACAGCGCGATGGCCCCCTCGCGGACGAGCTTGGCGCCGGTGTAGGACTTGGGGTTGTGCGATGCGGTGCACATAAGGCCGCCGTCCAGCTCGCGCGAGCCCACGAGGAAGTAGAGCATCTCCGAGCCGACGAGACCGGCATCGATCACGTGGACCCCCTCGCACAGCAGCCCCTCGCGGTAGCGGGCCGAGAGCTCGGGTGCGGACAGTCGCATGTCGCGCCCCAGGCCCACTCGCAGACCGGAGGTGGGCTTGCGGGCGAGCTCGGACAGCACCCGCGCGAACGCCCGCCCGATCTGGAAGGCGACGTCGCCGTCGATCTGCTCGCCGTAGAGGCCGCGGATGTCGTACGCCTTGAAGATCTCGGCAGGGGGCGGGCTGGCCATGGTTGCCAATCCTAGAGATCGCCGAGCCGAGCGCGGGCGCCGGGGGACGGTGGCCGCTCGCGCGGCGGATTCGTAGACTCTGCGAGATGTCCGGACATTCCAAGTGGGCGAGCATCAAGCACAAGAAGGCGGTCGTTGACTCGCGTAGGGGCGCGCACTTCTCGAAGCTGGCCCGGGCCATCATGGTCGCTGCCCGCGATGGCGGCGGCGATCCCGGCACGAACGCGACCCTCGAGAACGCGGTGCGCAAGGCGAAGGAAGCCTCCATGCCGAAGGACAACATCGAGCGTGCGATCGCCAAGGGCACGGGCGAGGGCGGCGAGGCGGACGCGATCGAGGCCGTGCTGTATGAGGGCTACGGCCCGGGTGGCGTGGCGGTGCTGGTGGAGGCGCTGACAGACAATCGCAACCGCACGAGCGCCGACGTCAGGCACATCTTCAGCAAGAACGACGGCAGCCTGGGCGAGCCCGGCTCGGTCGCCTACCTGTTCGACAAGAAGGGCACGATCGTGATCGATGCCACCCGCTACTCCGAAGACGAGCTGATGGTTGCTGTGGAGGCGGGCGCCGAGGACATCTCGACCGACGACGACGTCTTCGAGGTGATCTCCGGGCCGACGGACTTCACCGCCGTGCGCGACGCGCTGGAGGAGGCCGGCGTGGAGATGGAGAGCGCCGAGATGGCCTACCGGCCTTCGAGCCTCGTCCCGATCGAGGAGGCGCAGGCGCGCAAGCTGATGAGGTTGATCGAGGCCTTGGAGGACAACGACGACATCAGCGCGGTCCACGCCAACTTCGACGTGGCCGCCGACGTGCTCGAGCGGGTCGCCGACTAGACGTTGCCCCCACCGCCGGTCGTAATCCTCTGCGGCGGGCGAGGCACCCGCCTGCAGGAGCACACGCAGGAGATCCCCAAGCCCCTGGTGGAGATCGGCGGTATGCCGATCGTGTGGCACGTGATCCAGCTCTATGCGGTGCAGGGCTTTCGGCGATTCGTGCTGGCGACCGGCTACAAGGGGGGGCTGATCGAGCGGTTCGTGGAGGCCCACGAGTGGCCTGCGGGCGTGAGCGTGGCGTGCGTGGACACGGGCCTTCAGACGCACACGGGCGGCAGGATCAAGCTGCTCGAGCCGCTGCTCGACGGGGAGGAGGGCTTCTGTGCCACATATGCGGACGGGGTGGCCGACATCGACCTGCGGGGGCTGCTGACGTTCCACTCCGGGCACGGCGCGCTGGCGACGATGACCGTGGTGCGCCCGGAGCTCCAGTTCGGGGTGACCGAGCTCGACGGGGACGACAGGGTCACGGGCTTTCGTGAGAAGCCGCGCTCGGAGCACTGGATCAACGCCGGCTTCTTCTGCTTCCGGGGACCCGCGCTCGGCTATCTGGACCGCGACAGCGTGCTGGAGCGCGCACCGCTCGAGCGGCTGGCGGCCGACGGTGAGCTGCGGGCCCACCGTCACGAGGGCTTCTGGGAGTGCATGGACACCTACAAGGACGCGGTCGTCCTGAACGACCTGTGGGCCTCCGGCGAGGCCCCCTGGCGGCTGTGGGACCGGACACGCGGTCGCTCCTGAAGGCCGGTGGAGAGGTGCTCGCCCTTGGCGGCCGCTGACCGGCGGCCGGGGGCCGATCGCCGCTCAGGCTCCCAGCCGCTCTGCGCGGAAGAGGCTGACCGGTTCGCGGATTCCACGCAGGTGGCGCTCGCCGGCGAACGACCACCTGTAGGCCTCGCGCACGGACTCGCGCATCTCGCGCTCGGCCAGGAGGCTCCCAGGGCGTGCGATCGCCGTGATGCGGCTTGCGATGTTCACGGGCCGGCCGAACCAGTCGCCGGCATGCGTCAGGGCCAGCCCGAGGGCCGCTCCCGCGCGCAGTTCGGGGAAGTCGCTCCCCTCGGCGTTCGCCGCGTCGATCAGATCGAGAGCCGCATCGAGCAGCGGCCGGGGCTCCAGCGAGGCCAGCATGGCCGCGTCGCCGATCGTCTTGACCAGTTTCACCGGCGGCTCGGCGACGTCGGTGGCGAGGGCTTCCAGGCGCATGGCCAGGCGCCCAAGCTCTTCCGCAGGGACTTCCTCGCCGATGCGGGTGAAGCCGACGAGGTCGGCGAAGCACACGGCCACCTCGCGCGAACCGGGGAGAGCTCCGCCGCCACGCTCCAGGGCGCCGATCGCCTCGCTCTGCGTGGCGTGTCGCAGATGCAGGGCCAGCATGTTGCTGAGCAGCGGGTCGAGCAGCGGGTAGAGCTGCGCGACGGCCTGGGCGTGACGACTGGCGAGTTCGCGCTCGCTCATACCGGGTTCGAGGACGAGCTTGACCGGGAGCGTCCGCATCGTCTCGGCGGCCTGGGCGAGGCCGCGCCCGAGCACGCGCATCAGGTCGAGGATCTCATCGGTGGAGATGCCGGCATCACGGGCGAGGACGATCACCTTCGCGGACTCGACCTCGGCTTCGGTGTAGGCGGCCTCACCGGGCTCCGCCGTGGGTAGGCCCATGGCTCGCAGCAGGGCCATCAGGTAGTCGAGGTCTACGCCGCTGAGCTCGGACACCTGGGCGGCGGTGTAGCGCTCGGGTCCCACGATCACCCGGTCGGAGGGCAGGAACATCACGGTTCCCATGGCCGTCGTGCGGCGCAGTTCGGGGAGGGTCACTCCTTCACCGGCGAGCTGTTCGAGCAGTGCCAGGCGCTCGGCACGCTGGTCACCCTCGAGGCCGTCGAGCAGTCCCTCGCGGGCGAAATCGATCGGCTCTACGTCCATCACACCGCAGCGTATGTCAGCGGGGCGCGCAGGCAGGCGTCCGGCGGCAGGCGCAGAATCACTGAGCATGATCGTCCTCGGCATCGATCCCGGCCTCGCCAACACGGGCTATGGGGTGGTTGCGAACGCGGAAGGCAGGCTCGCGGCGCGCGACGGAGGCGTGATCCGCACGCGCGACGCGGTCCCGCACGAGCGCCGCCTGTCCGAGATCCATGGCGCAATCGACGAGCTGCTGGCTGAGCATAAGCCCGACGCCGTGGCACTCGAGGAGCTCTACTTCGGCCAGAATGTGCGCACTGCGTTCGCGGTCGGCCACGCCCGCGGCGTGGTCTTGCTGGCCGCCGGCCAGCGTGGCGTGCCGTGCACCAGCTACACGCCCCAGAAGGTCAAGGGTGCCGTCTGCGGCAACGGGCGCGCCGACAAGGACCAGGTCGCACGAATGGTCAAGACGCTGCTCGGCCTGAAGGAGGAGCCCCGGCCCGATCACGCCGCCGACGCGCTCGCGGTCGCGATCTGCCACGCCAACTGCGCGCCGCTGTCGATGGCGCTTGCGGGGCTTGCGGGATGATCGCGGTGCTGCGGGGAGAGGTCGCGGTCCGCCGCGCCGACCGCGTTGTCATCCTGTGCGGGAGCGTGGGCTACCGGGCCGCTGTCTCGGCAGAGACGTTGCGTCACGTGCCCCCGGTCGGCGAACAGGTGACGATGCACACGCACCTGATCGTGCGCGACGACGCGCTGGCGCTCTACGGCTTTCACTCCGAGCAGGAGCGCGATCTGTTCCTGATGCTGCTGTCGGTCCAGGCAGTCGGTCCGAAGGTCGCGCTCGCGATCCTCTCCGCCGGCACGGCACGCGATCTTATAGCCGCGCTGGCGGCCGGCGATGCGGCCCGTTTCCAGGCGGTGCCGGGCATCGGCAGGCGAACCGCCGAGCGGATCATCGTCGAGCTGCGCGAGAAGGTGGGGGTCGCCGGCGACGCCGGCGCGGCCACCGGCAGGCCGATCCTGGCCCGGCGTGGCGGCGGCGATGATCCGAGGGGCCTTGCGCACAACGGGCTGATCGAGCTCGGCTACGCCCCAGGCGAGGCCGACGAACTGCTGAGGGACGCGGACGGCGACAGCGCCGAGGAGCTGCTCGCGCACGCGCTGCGGCTAGCCCGCGCGGGCGCGTGATGCGCGAGCTGCCCGGCATCCGCTGCCCGCCCGCCCGGCCTCCGTGCCGGTGCCCGGGGCAGGGGGACCCCGTCCGATGACCGAGACGGCGCCGCGCATACAGACCCCCTACCTGGCCGCCGAGGACGAGCTCGACCGCTCGCTGCGCCCGCGGCGGCTCGAGGACTTCGTGGGCCAGGAGACGCTGCGCGAGCAGCTGGCGGTGGCCATCGAGGCGGCCAGCGCGCGCGGGGACGCGCTCGACCATCTGCTGCTGGCGGGCCCCCCCGGGCTCGGGAAGACCTCGCTGGCGCAGATCGTCGCCGCCGAGTTGGAGGTGCCGTTCGTGCAGACCGCCGGACCGGCGCTCGAGCGCAAGGGTGACATCGCGGCGTTCCTGACCGCGCTCGAGCCGCGGAGCGTGTTCTTCGTGGATGAGATCCACCGTCTGCCGCGCACGCTGGAGGAGACGTTCTATCCGGCGATGGAGGACCACAGGCTGCCGATCACGGTCGGGCAGGGGGCCGGGGCGCGGGTGGTCACGCTCGAGCTGCCCCCGTTCACGCTCGTCGGCGCCACGACGCGCACGGGGCTGCTGACCACGCCGCTGCGCGACCGCTTCGGCATCCAGGCGCGCCTGGAGCCCTATTCGGTGGAGGAGCTCTCGATCATCGTGGCGCGCTCGGCCGGCATTCTCGACATCGCGCTGGAGCGGGACGGCGCGAGGGCCATCGCCGCGCGCAGCAGGGGAACGCCGCGCGTGGCCAACCGCCTGCTCAAGCGCGTGCGCGACTTCGCCCAGGTACGCATGGAGGGTTTGGTGACGGCGTCGGCCGCCCACGCCGCGCTGGAGATGCTGGAGGTCGACGAGCGCGGGTTGGATCGGCTGGACCGCGAGATCCTGCGCACCATCTGCTGCAAGTTCGAGGGCGGGCCGGTAGGCCTCTCGACGCTCGCGGTGGCCGTCGGGGAGGAGCAGGACACGATCGAGGACGTATATGAGCCCTACCTCCTGAAGCAGGGGCTGATCAAGCGCACGCCGCGAGGGCGCGCCGCGACCGCGGCCGCCTTCGAGCATCTGGGCCTCGATTCACCGGCGCCGGAGGGAGCGTCGCTGTTCTGAGCGCACGGCGGGGCGCATCGGGGTTTTCGGGCGACCCGGGTACCTTCACCGCGCGGCTTGCGTAGTCTGTAGCTGTCCATGGCACACCCGTTCATCTGCCCAAACTGTGGTCACCGCACGAGCGAGCTCGACCGCAACCTCGGCTTCACGCGCCAGCGAAAGGGCTGCGTGAAGTGCGGGTTCGCCTTCCTGTTCGAACTGCTCGACGACTACTATCCAGCGCCGGATGCGGCGTTCTTCGTCTGCGACGGCGAGGGTCGTGTGATCGGGTGCGGCAAGAACTCGTTCGCCTTCACGGGTCTGGAGGAGGAAGAGGTCATCGGCCAGCGCGTCGAGCAGGTGCTCGGCCTGGAGTTCGCCAACGGCGACGACCCGGTCGCGACGGTGCTTGAGTGGGGGGTGCGGGCGCTCGAGGTGCCGGTGCGCGTGAGCGGCGAACGCGACGTCGCCGCAACCGCCAAGGCCGACATGTTCCCGGCCTATGACGACGACGGCGGACTGTTGCTCGTGCTCACCCCCGAGAAGTAGTCTGGGTCCAGACCGTGACCGACCGCCGCCGCAACATCTTCGTACTGCTCATCGTCGCCGGGCTCGCCGTACTGTCGCTGTTGGTGGTGGTCGGCATCCCCGGGGCGGTCAAGCCGAAGAAGACCCGCCTGGGGCTGGACCTGAAGGGCGGGGTCGAGCTCGTCTATCAGGGCAAGCCGACGGCCCAGTCGAAAGTCGACGCCGAATCGCTAAACCGGGCGATCGAGATCATGCGTAAACGGGTCGACCAGCTGGGGGTGGCGCAGCCGGAAATCCAGCGCACGGGGGCTGACGAAATCGACGTGGCGCTGCCCAACGTGAGCAACGCCTCGCGCGCCCAGGACGAGGTCGGGAAAACCGCGCAGCTGTTCTTCTACGACTGGGAGCCGAACGTGGTCGGCCCGAACGGCAAGTTGGCCGGAACATCCGAACCGACCGTCACCGGAGGGGCGAACGCGGGTGCGGCCCAGTTCGGCCTAAGCGAGTACCAGGCGGTCCTGCGCGCCGCCAAGCGCCCGCCGGTCCTGCGCAAGAACGACACGACGCTCGCTCCGGGCTGCACGCCCCAGCAGGTGGGAGGGTGCATCTACGGGACCTGGTACCTGCTGGACACCAAGCACGAACAGGTGCTGCGCGGGCCCGAGGAAACGGAAGCGAACCTCTACGCGGACAACTACAAACCGCCGGCCGGGGCCAAGGTGCAGGTGGTGCGCGTGAACCCCGGAACCGTGCTGGCCCAGGCACGCGCTGTGGAATCCGCCGGCGGGAAGGTGACCCAGAAGAGCCCGAACAGCTGGTACGTGCTCAACGACAACCCGGTGCTGACCGGTGCTGACATCAAGAACCCCGTGCAGAGCTTCGACGAAGGCGCCGGAGGCACGGGCGCGCCGAACGTCACGTTCGGCTTCACCTCACACGGGCAGAACGTCTTTCAGCAGGTCACCAAGGAAATCGCTCACCGCGGTCAGGAAGCGCAGCTGCCCGGCGTCGAAAAGGGATCTGCCCAGCAGCACTTCGCTGTGCTGCTCGACGGCCAGCTGATCACGACGCCGTCGATCGACTACACGAAGTACCCGGAAGGGATCGAAGCCTCCAACGGCTCGCAGATCTCCGGCGGCTTCACGATCACCTCGGCCCAGGAACTCGCCGACGAGCTGCAGTCGGGCGCGCTGCCGATCAAGCTGGCGTTGATCTCGCGCTCGCAGGTGTCCGCGACGCTCGGCAAAGCGGCCCTGAGGCAGGGCCTGATCGCCGGGCTCGTGGGCTTCGCCGTGGTGTGCCTGTTCCTGCTCCTCTTCTACCGCGTGCTGGGCGCGATCGCCATCTGCGGCCTGCTCCTCTACGGGCTCTACTACTTCGCGCTGATCAAGATCATCCCGATCACGCTGACCCTGCCCGGGATCGCCGGTCTGATCCTGACCATCGGGATCGCCGCCGACGCGAACATCGTCATCTTCGAGCGGATCAAGGAGGAGATCCGCGGCGGGCGTTCGGTCTTTTCCGGGATCGCCACCGGCTATAAGCGCGGGTTCGCCGCGATCGTCGACGCCAACGTGGTCACGTTCATGACGGCGTTCATCCTGTTCGCGTTGGCCACCGCGGAAGTCAAGGGGTTCGCGTTCACGCTCGGCATCGGCACGTTGTTGACGCTGTTCACGGCCGTGCTGGCCACGCAGGCTGCGCTGGGGGTCATGGGGCGCTCGTCGGTGGTGTCCCATCCGGCGGCGCTCGGCGCGGCCAGGCGGGGACGCGGCTGGACGTTCGACTTCATGGGCCACTCGAAGTGGTTCTTCGCGATGTCGGGCACGATCCTGCTCGTCGGGGCGCTGGCAATCGGCGCCAAGGGGCTGAACTTCGGCATCGACTTCAAGTCGGGCACGCGCATCCAGACGGCGTTCATCACCCCGGCCAGCGAGGCCCAGGTGGCCGCCGCGGTCTCCGCGGCCGGATATCCGAACGCTCAGGTGCAGAAGATCACGAACAGCAGCATCGGCGGGAGCGGCTATCAGATATCGACCAAGACGCTGGGCCCCGAAAAGGTCAAGAAGGTCCAGGCTGCGCTGGACGCGAAGTTCGGGAGAGGGCCCACCGTGCCGGGCACCAAGAACTTCTCCTCGACGTCGATCGGGCCGACGTTCGGCAAAACCGTCGCCAAGAGCGCGGTGATCGCGATCATCGCGTCGCTGCTCGTCATCTCGGCGTATATCGCGCTGCGGTTCGAGTGGAAGTACGCGGTGCCCGTGCTGATCGCGCTGATGCACGACCTGTTGATAACGGCAGGCGTCTACTCGCTGACCGGGAGGGAAGTCACCACGGCCACGGTCGCGGCGCTGCTGACGATCCTGGGGTATTCGCTGTATGACACGATCATCGTGTTCGATCGTGTGCGCGAGAATGTGCCGCGAATGCCACGGGCGGCGTTCTCGCAGATCGTCAACCGCTCGATGTCCGAGGTGCTCACCAGGTCGCTGGCGACGAGCTTCTGCACGCTGCTGCCCGTGCTCGCACTGCTGCTCTTCGGCGGCGCGACGCTGAAGGACTTCGCGTTCGCGTTGATGATCGGGATCGCCTCCGGGGCATATTCGTCGATCTTCATCGCCTCCCCGGTGCTCACGCAGTGGAAGGAGCGCGAGGGGACCTATCGCAACCGGCGGGCGCGGATCACGCGCGAGCTCGGACAGGTGCCTGCCTACGCGACCACCGCGGAGGGCGCGCCCGAGGACGTGGAGCCGGCTCCGCAGCGCAAACGGACGCGGCGGGGGAGCATCATCGCGCCGGAGGAGCCGGGCGAGCAGCTCTCGCGCGAAGAGTTCCAAGAACTCGTCCGTGATCTGGACGTCGAGTCGCCCCCGGCCGAGCAGGGATCGGTCGCGGGTCGCGCAGGCGTCGCGCAGCGAGCGCCGGCGGGGGAGGTCAAGCCGGACGCCCGGCAGGCCGGCGATCGGGCCCCGGATCCGGCGGCGGACCTCACGCCCGAGGATCTCGTGCTCAAGGACGAGCCCAAGCGGGCGGAGAAGCGCAGGCGTCCCCGCAACCGCCGCCACGGCAGAGCCCGCTGATGGAACCGACGGCCCGAACGATTTCGGGAGGGACCCGCTGATGGCGATGCTCGGCTGGGTGATGATGGGCCTTGCCATCTGGCACTTCACGATCTTCCTGCCCGACCACTTCTGGGGCGGCATCGTGGGTGCGCTGGTCGGGTCGCTGGTCGGCGCGATCCTGATGGGGCTGCTGCTGTATGGCGTGAAAGTCTCGGCGCTGAGGATCCCCGGCGAAAGGGCGACGGACGTGGCGATCGTGATGTACGCGGTCCCCGGGGCCCTGATCGGCCTTGCCGTCGTCTACCTCGAGGGTGTTCGGCGCTCGCGGATACACGCCGAGCGCGCGAGCGCCGTGTAGGCGGGCGCGCGGCGAGAGCCCGCGAGCACGGCGACGAGGGCGGGCGGCCTGCTCCCTGCGAGTGGTTCCGTCCCACCGTGGCCGTAGGGTGGCCGGCGTGCAGGCGTCCTTTCAGATCCCAGAGTGTTCGAGTGCCGACGTCGAGCGGCTGCAGCGCCAGCTGGGCGTCAGCGGGCCGGTCGCCCAGGTGCTGGTGCGCCGGGGGCTGGGCGAGCCCACTGCAGCGCGCGCGTTTCTGGCGGCCGAGGAGGAGCATCCGCCCGCCGCCTTCGCCGGCATCGAGGACGCGGTCGAGGCGATCCTCGGGCACGTCGCACGCGGTGAGAGGATCACGATCCACGGCGACTACGACGTGGACGGGGTTTGCGCGACGGCGGTGCTCATGCGGGCGCTGCGGGGCATGGGGGCGGACGTGGACTCCTACCTGCCCGATCGCGCGAGCGACGGGTACGGCCTGAACGAGGCAACGGTGAGGCGTCTGGCGGCGCGAGGCACGCGACTGCTCTTGACCGTCGACTGCGCGGTGACCGCCGTCGATGAGGTGGCGGCCGCGAGGGCGCTGGGGCTCGCGGTGGTGGTCACCGACCACCATGCTGCGCGCGCGGACGGCGTTCTGCCGCGGGCGCCGATCGTGCACCCGGCCCTGTGCGGGTACCCCTGCCCGGATCTGTGCGCCACGGCGGTTGCATACAAGTTGGCGCAGGCGCTCGTCGAGGCCTCGGACGGCGCTCACCTCTCGACTGACGGCGTGGTGGGCGCCGGGCGCGCGCGGGGGCTGCGCGAGCTCGAGCAGGACCTCGACCTGGTGGCGCTGGCGACGATCGCGGACGTGGTGCCCCTGCTCGGCGAGAATCGCGCGCTGGTCCGTCGCGGGCTGCGCGCCCTGGCCGGCACGACCAAGCCCGGGCTGCGCGCGCTGATGGCCGTCGCCAGGGTGGACCCGAGCCGGGTGGACGAGCGGTCGGTGGGCTTCGCGCTGGCCCCTCGCCTGAACGCGGCCGGAAGGCTGTACAGGGCGGATGCGGGGCTCGAGCTGATCCTGACCGAGGATCCGGTGCGCGCCGGACAGATCGCCGAGGAGCTGGATCGTGCCAACCGTGAGCGCAGGGAGGTCGAGATGCGGATCCGCTTCGCCGCCGAAGCGCAGATCAGGGCGCTCGGGGAGCGCTCGGCGTTCGTGCTGGCGGGCGAGGACTGGCACCCGGGGGTGATCGGCATCGTGGCCTCGCGCCTGACCGAACGTCTGCGCCGCCCGGTCGTGCTGATCGCGTTGGACGGGGACACGGGGAAAGGATCCGGGCGCAGCGTCGAGGGGTTCGATCTGCTTGCGGGGCTGACGGCATGCGGCGAGCACCTGATCCGCTACGGCGGTCATCGTGCCGCCGCGGGCCTCGAGGTCGAGCGCGGGCGCGTGGAGACGTTCGCGGCTGCGCTGGGGGCCTACGCCGAGCGCGTCCTTCAGTCCGCGGACATGCTGGCCGCGGAGCGGGTGGACGCCGTGGTCGGGGGTCACGATCTGGGGATGTCGCTGGCCGAGGAGTTGCAGACGCTGGCTCCCTTCGGGCGGGGCAACCCCAGCGTGTCGCTGCTGGTGGCCGATGCCACCTTCCACGACGGCCGGGCGATGGGGGAGGGCAAGCACGTCCGTTTCACCGTCGAGTCCTGCGGGGTCCGTGCGCGCGCGGTCGCGTTCGGGAACGGTGGCCGGCTGCCGGTCGAGGAGGGCGCGGCGGCCGAGGCGACGTTCACGTTGGAGGTCAACGAGTGGAACGGCGTGAGCGAGCCGCGCCTGGTGCTCCGCCAGGCTCGGCCTGCGAACAGCCTGATCGGTGAGGCGCATCGCCGCCGGGCGGTGGCCCAGCGCGAGCAGGAGCTGGTCCTCTTCGCCACGCCCTGAGATGCGCTTCGGTCTGGTCGGCGGGTCCCCTACCCTATGACCATGAAGATCGCGAGGGATCCCAACGCTCCGGTGGACACCGACGAGCGGGCCCAGACCCACGCGCAGGCGGGCGCGGCCAACGGCGTGGCAGCCCCGGCGGCCGGCAGGGCGCAGACGCACCTTGACCTGAACGAGCCCGAGCGGCGGCTGCTGGCCGACCTGTTCGCGATCGTCTCCGAGCACGCGGCCGACTCGGCGGTGGAGATCGACGACGACCGGGTGCGGGAGGCGTTCGTGTTCGCGTGCGAGCATCACGCCGCCCAGCGGCGCAAGTCCGGCGAGGACTTCATCGTGCATCCGGTCGGCGTGGCGCGGATCTGCGCGAGCATGCGGCTCGACACCGAGACGCTGTGCGCGGCGCTGCTGCACGACACCGTCGAGGACACCTCGGCCTCGATCGAGGAGGTGCGCGAGCGCTTCGGCGAGGAGATCGCGGTGATCGTCGACGGCGTCACCAAGCTGACGGGCATCACCTTCCAGTCGCGCGACGAGGCGCAGGCGGAGAACTACCGCAAGATGATGGTGGCGATGGCCACCGACGTGCGAGTCATCCTGATCAAGCTGGCCGACCGCTTGCACAACATGCGCACGATCGAGGCGATGCCCAAGCAGAAGCAGATGGAGAAGGCGCGGGAGACCCTGGAGATCTACGCGCCGCTTGCCCACCGCCTAGGGATCCACGCGATCAAGTGGGAGCTCGAGGATCTCGCCTTTGCGACGCTGCACCCGCGCAAGTACCAGGAGATCAAGGGCCTGGTCGCCCAGCAGCGCGACGATCGTGAGCGCTACGTCAACGAGGCGGGTGAGTACCTTGCGCGCGAGCTGGCAGAGCTCGGGATCAAGGCACAGATAGCAGGCCGCGCGAAGCACTTCTACTCGATCTACTCGAAGATGACCAAGAAGGGGCGCGAGTTCAACGAGATCTACGACCTCACCGCGATGCGCGTGATCGTCTCCTCCGTGAAGGACTGCTACGGCACCGTCGGCGCGATCCACTCGCTGTGGAAGCCGCTGCCCGGTCGCTTCAAGGACTTCATCGCGATGCCCAAGTTCAACATGTACCAGTCGCTGCACACCACGGTCATCGGGCCCGAGGGTCGGCCGCTGGAGATCCAGATCCGTACTCAGGAGATGCAGGAGATGGCCGAGTTCGGGGTGGCTGCCCACTGGGTCTACAAGCACGGGCCGGGCGGCGCCAGGGGTGGGCGTGGCGGCTGGGCGGTCCAGGGCGAGGACGCCAAGCTCAACTGGCTGCGTTCGATGCTGGACTGGCAGAAGGAGCTGTCCGATCCGGGCGAGTTCATGGAGACGCTGCGCACCGACCTGTTCGAGGACGAGGTGTACGTGTTCACCCCGAAGGGCGAAGTCAAGTCCCTGGCGGCGGGCGCCACGCCCCTGGACTTCGCCTACGAGGTGCACACGGAGATCGGCCACCGCTGCGTGGGGGCACGCGTGAACGGGAAGATCGTGCCGCTGCACCACGAGCTCCGCTCCGGCGACATCGTGGAGATCCTCACCGCCAAGCGCGAGCGGGGACCGTCGCGGGACTGGCTGGCGATGGTCAAGACGACGCGCGCGCGCAACAAGATCAAGCAGTGGTTCAAGGCGGAGACCCGCCAGGACACCGAGCACACCGGACGCGACCTGCTGCAGGAGCACCTGCGCAAGCAGGGCCTCCCCGCGCAGAAGATCACCGGCTCGCCGCTGCTGGCCGACGTGATCCGCGAGGTCGGCTACCGCAAGGCAGATGACTTCTACATCGCCTTGGGCGCCGCCAAGGTGTCGCCGAAGGTCGTTGTGAACAAGGTCATGCAGCGTCTGAAGCAGGGCGAGTCGGCCGACGGCGAGGCGAGTGCCGTCGATCTGCTCCGGGTCGGACGTCCGCGTCGGCATCCGACGAAGTCCTCCGGCCAGTACGGGATCAGGGTCGAGGGGGTGGACGACGTCATGCTGCGCCTTGCCAAGTGCTGCCACCCGGTTCCCGGCGACGGCATCGTGGGCTACATCTCGCTCGGCCGTGGCATCACGATCCATCGCGCCGACTGCCCCAACGCGGTGCTCCTGCAGAAGGACCCGGAGCGCTTCACGAAGGTCGCCTGGGAGGGCGACAGGTCGGCTGCCTTCGTGGTTGAGCTGCAGATCGACGCCTGGGATCGCCACCGCCTGCTGGAGGACCTCTCGCGCGCGCTGTCGGAGTCGGGCGCGAACATCCTCGAAGCGCGCTGCCTGTCGGCGCCTCCGATGGTCAAGAACCGGTTCGTGGTCGAGCTGGCGGACACCCACACGCTGAAGAGCGCGATCACGAGGATGCGCAACATCGAGTCGGTCTTCGACGCCTACCGCGTGACGCCGGGCGGCGGCGCGTAGGCCGCCCGCCGGGGCTCGGGCGTAGATCCGAGGCCAGAGCCCGGTCTCAGGGCGCGGCGGGCCGCGCTTCAGGCGACGACGTGCAGGGCGTCCGGCAGGATCGAGTAGCGCGCCTCGGACACGTCGCCGAGGTAGTCGCCGTCGACCTGGAGGGGGAGGGGGCGCCCGTCGGTCGTGTTCACCACGAGCTCGGTGACGTCGGGCAGGGAGGTCACCTGCCGGTGGCGCGCTACACGGGCACGGCGGGAGAAGGCCCGCCAGCCGATGCTCGGCATCGCGAGAGGCGTGGCGCGGTGCAGCACGCAGCTGGCGAGGGCCCCGGATTCGAGCCCGGCGCCCTCGGCGATCTCGATCGGGCGGTTCTGGAAGTAGGTGAAGGGCGATCCGTTCTGGACGATCGCGGTGACGCCCTCGACGGAGCGCCCTCCTGTTCGGACATTCATTCGCCGCGGCCTGAACAGATAGCGTCTGGGAAGCGTCGTGAGGGCAACCCACGTGAAGTAGTAGGCGCCCAGGCGCGCCTTCAGGCGGGGGTTGGCGTCAACCCGCTCCACCACGCTGGCGTCGAGACCGAGGCCCGAGGAGAAGGTGAAGCAGCGGCCGTTGACGACCCCCAGATCCACCTTGCGCGGGCGCCAGTCGTCGGCCATCGTCAGCAGGTGCTCGGTGGCGTCGACGAGGTCCCCGGGGATGCCGAGGATCCTGCCGAACACGTTCGCCGAGCCGCCGGGCAGGCAGCAGAGCGGCGTGTCGGAGCCGAGCAGCCCGTTGGCGGCTTCGTTGACCGTGCCGTCGCCACCGAAGGCGACGACGACGTCATAGCCCTCGTGCGCCGCCTCGCGACACAGCTCGGTGGCGTGGCCGCGCGCCGCCGTGTCCACCGCGTCGACCTCGAAGCGACCCTGCAGCGCGCAGATGACGAGCTGGCGCAGGCGGTCGGAGACCGTGGTCGCGTGGGGGTTGACGACGATCAGCATCCGCCGCTTGGCGGCCGGCCAGCGCGGCGCGGAGTGCGCAGGCGCCTGCTCGTAGCGATCCGGCTCGCGCGTGGCGGTGCTCATCGCAAAGGTCCTACACCGCATCTGGCGGGGCGTTACCGGCTGCGGTGAGGTCGTCCGGTTTTACGTTCGCCGGGATGATTGCTAAGATCTCGCCCAGACATAGCTGGACACATCCAGAGGGGTGGAGGGACTGGCCCGACGAAGCCCCGGCAACCACCGTCACGTCACGACGGGAAGGTGCCAATTCCAGAGAGATGTGTGGCGGGCTTCG
>Ga0209048_10000805_pt1 | contig 33395 bp, 45 predicted proteins | sample FrelakmetCRP12CR_FD_187146 | JGI IMG/M metagenome (GOLD analysis project Ga0209048, IMG submission 187146) | Freshwater lake sediment microbial communities from the University of Notre Dame, USA, for methane emissions studies - CRP12 CR (SPAdes)... | ecosystem: Environmental > Aquatic >...
CGTCTGCGCGGCGTTCAACGCCGACTTCGACGGCGACCAGATGGCCGTGCACCTGCCGCTCAGCTGGGAGGCGCAGGCCGAGGCCCGCGTGCTCATGCTGAGCACCAACAACATCCTGTCGCCGGCGCACGGCAAGCCCATCGCCGTGCCCAGCCAGGACATGGTCATCGGCATGTACTACCTCACGTATCACGCCGAGGACGACCTCAGCGAGGCCCAGCCCGACCACTTCGGCGAGACGCTCGTCGCCTACAGCAGCTACGACGAGGTGCAGCGCGCCTGGGAACAGCGCATCCTCGACCAGCGCGAGGTGCCCACCAGGCGCGAGGCCGGCGTCGCCGAGTTCACGCGCCGTCCCATCGTGCTGCGCCTGCCCATGGGTCAGCGAGTCGTGACTACCGTCGGCCGCGCGCTGTTCAATATGCGCGTCGAGGAAGGCCTGCACGACGTCCTCGGCCCCGAGTATCAGGGCGACTACACCTACATCAACTTCACGATGACGAAGAAGGGTCTCGCGACCTTCATCAACAAGCTCGTGGCGCTCTACGGCGCCAACAAGGTGGCGCGCATCCTCGACGTGTTCAAGGAGGTCGGCTTCCACTTCGCCACGCGCGCCGCGGTCACCGTTTCCAAGAACGACATCGTCGTCCCCGAGAAGGAGAAGGCCGAGATCCTGGCCTCGCATGAGGCCATGGTCGAGCAGCTCCGGGATGAGTACAACAACGGTTTCCTCTCCGAGGAGGAGCGCCGCGGCAAGGTCCAGGAGATCTGGCGCGAGGCCGACGTGCAGATCACGGCGGCCACCAAGGCCAACTTCAAGGACCTCAACCCGATCTACATGATGGCCACCTCCGGTGCCCGCGGCGACATCAAGCAGATCCGCCAGCTCGCCGGCTGGCGCGGCCAGATGTCCAACCCGAAGGGAGAGATCGTCGAGCAGCCCGTGAAGTCGAGCTTCATCGAGGGTCTCTCGGTGCTCGAGTTCTTCATCTCCACCCACGGCGCTCGTAAGGGTCTCGCCGATACCGCCCTGCGCACCGCCGACTCGGGCTACCTCACGCGGCGTCTGGTGGACGTGTGCCAGGACGTGACTGTGAGCGAGGCGGACTGCGGCACCAAAGAATGGGTGCCGATGTCCCCGTGGTCGCGGCGGCGCGAGGAGAACCCCGAGCTCGATGGCTCCCAGCTGGCCGAAGACGTCAAGCGGCCGCGCAGCGACCGCGTGGTGCTCAAGAAGGGCGAGAAGATCGGCCCGGCCCAGATCGGCCTCCTGCGTGAGGTCTACTCCAACCTGCCGAACTCCAAGGTCAAGGTGAAGAAGGGTCGCGCCGCAGCCGAGCTCGTGGCCATGTGGACTCACGAGCCCAACGAGAACCTGCTCGGCCGTCACCTCGGCGCGCCGCTCATCGAAGAGGCCACCGGCGAGGTCGTGTTCGACCGCGACTCCCACATCGGGCTTGAGGCCCGCGGACAGATCCTCGACGTGCTCGCGCGCAGCTCGCAGACCGACCCGATGGTGCCGGTGCGCAGCGTGCTCAAGTGCGATGCCGAGTCGGGCGTGTGCCAGAAGTGCTACGGCTATGCCCTCGCCAACAACGTGCCGGCCGAGATCGGCGACGCCGTCGGGCACGTGGCGGCGCAGTCCATCGGCGAGCCCGGCACGCAGCTCACCATGCGCACCTTCCACACCGGCGGCGTCGCCGGCGCCGACATCACGCACGGCCTGCCGCGTGTGGTCGAGCTCTTCGAAGCGCGCAAGCCGAAGGGCGTCGCGCGCCTCGCCGAGGTCTCGGGCCGCGTTGGCGTCGAAGACGCCGAACGCGGCTGCAAGGTCACCATCACCCCCGAGGAGGGTGCGGCCAAGGAATACACCATCTCCGCGCGTCGCACCAGCGTCCTCGTCGAGGACGGCGACTGGGTCGACGAGGGCACACAGCTCACGCCCGGCTCGCTCTACCCGGCCGACCTGCTCCAGCACGCCGGCGACACGGCCACCGAACGCTACCTCGTCAACGAGGTGCAGGAGGTCTACCGTTCGCAGGGCGTCGAGATCAACGACAAGCACATCGAGCTCATCGCTCGGCAGATGATGAAGAAGGTGCGCATCGGCATCGCCGGCGACACGCAGTTCCTGCCAGGCCAGCTCGTCGACCGTGCGGTCTTCCACAAGGAGAACGTGCGCGTCAGCGACGAGGGCGGCCAGCCGGCCGACGCCGAGCAGGTCATCCTCGGCATCACCAAGGCCTCGCTGGCCACCGAGAGCTTCCTGTCGGCGGCCTCCTTCCAGGAGACCACCAAGGTGCTCACCGACGCGGCCATCGAGGGCAAGACAGACACCCTCCGGGGCCTCAAGGAGAATGTGATCATCGGCAAGCTCATCCCGGCCGGCACGGGTCTGCGCCAGTATCGCGGCGTCGACATCTTCCCCGCCGGCAGGGCCGAGGCGTTGGCCGAGGCCGATCGCCTCATGAGCAGCAGCGACGCAGCGACCTCGTGGCTCACCGGTGAGGGTGAGGAGTAGGACGAGGAAGACGGACTACCCGCAAACCGGGCTGCGGGGCTGCGGCCGCGCGAGCTGCGTGCTTGCGGCCGCAGGCTTGTTTCGCTAAACTACTCGACTGCTGTCTGAAGCGGCCGACCAGAGAGGTCAGATGACAACCATAAGCCAGCTCGTCCGCAAGGGGCGTGAGAGCAAAGAGAAGCGCGCCAAGACACCGGCGCTCAAGGGTTCGCCCCAGAAGCGCGGGGTCTGCACGCGCGTCTATACGACCACCCCTAAGAAGCCCAACTCCGCCCTGCGCAAGGTCGCTCGCGTCAGGCTCGTCAACGGCATGGAAGTCACGACGTATATCCCCGGCATCGGCCACAACCTGCAGGAGCACTCCGTGGTGCTCGTGCGTGGCGGCCGCGTCAAGGATCTTCCGGGTGTGCGCTACAAGGTGATCCGCGGCACGCTCGACGCCTCCGGCGTGAGCGATCGCAAGCAGGCGCGCTCACGGTACGGCGCCAAGGGAAAGGCGACGAGGTAAGTCATGCCGCGGAGAGGAACGATCACCCGCCGGGAAGTCCTTCCCGACCCCGTCTACAACAGCAAGCTGGTCACGCAGGTGATAAACAAGGTGCTGCTGGACGGCAAGAAGTCCACCGCCGAGCAGATCGTCTACGGTGCCCTCGAGATCGTCCGCGAGAAGACCGGCCGCGACCCGGTCGAGGTGATGCAGGACGCCGTCCAGGCGCTCACGCCGCACCTCGAAGTCCGCAGCCGGCGCGTCGGCGGCGCCACCTATCAGGTGCCGGTCGAGGTACCCGGCCGCCGCGCCCGCACGCTCGCCATCCGCTGGTTGGTCAGCTTCTCCCGCGAGCGCCGCGAGAAGGTCATGGCCGAGCGCCTCGCCGCCGAGATGACGGACGCTCTGGCCGCTCAGGGTGGCGCCTTCAAGAAGAAGGACGACATCTTCCGCATGGCGCAGGCCAACAAGGCGTTCGCCCACTACCGCTGGTAATCCGCCGAGGGCCCCTCACTGACCTTCGTCGGTGAGGGGCTTTCGCATGGAAGGAACAAGTCAAGGGACATGCGACAGTACTCGCCGCAGAACACGCGCAACATCGGCATCATGGCTCACATCGACGCCGGCAAGACGACCACTACCGAGCGCATCCTGTACTACACGGGCAAGACGCACAAGATCGGTGAGGTCCACGAGGGCGCGGCCGTGATGGACTGGATGGCGCAGGAGCAGGAGCGCGGCATCACCATCACCTCCGCTGCGACCACCGTCGCCTGGCGTGACACGCAGATCAACATCATAGACACGCCCGGGCACGTGGACTTCACCATGGAGGTGGAGCGCAGCCTGCGTGTGCTCGATGGGGCCATCGCGCTCTTCTGCTCCGTCGGCGGCGTGGAGCCCCAGTCGGAGACGGTGTGGCGCCAGGCCGACAAGTACGGCATCCCGCGCATCGCCTTCGTCAACAAGATGGACCGCATCGGCGCCGACTTCTTCCGCGGCCTCGAGATGATGGTCGACCGCCTGGGGGCCAACCCCGTGGCGCTGCAGATCCCCATCGGCCGCGAGGCCGAGTTCCGCGGCATCGTCGACCTCATCGAGATGAAGGCCCTCGTCTACCAGGACGAGCTGGGCACGGACTTCGAGATCGTCGACATCCCCGAGGAGCTGCGGCCGCAGGCCGACGAGTACCGCCTCAAGCTCGTCGAGTCCATCGCCGACCACGACGACCACCTGCTCGAGACGTACCTCGAGGGCCGCGAGATCACCCCCGCGCACCTGCGAGAGGTGATCCGCCAGGCGACCCTCGACATCAGCATCACGCCGGTGCTGTGCGGCTCTGCCTTCAAGAACAAGGGCGTGCAGCCGCTCATGGACGCCATCATCGACTTCCTGCCGTCGCCGCTCGATGTGCCTCCAGTCGTGGGCATCAAGCCCAACGGCGACGAGGCGGCGCGTCCGGCGGACGACGACGCGCCCTTCTCGGCGCTGGCCTTCAAGGTCGCCGTCGACGCGCACGTCGGCAAGCTCACCTACTTCCGCGTCTACTCCGGCACGCTCAAGGCCGGCTCGTATGTGCTCAACGCCACCAAAGACAAGCGCGAGCGCATCAGCCGCATCCTCCAGATGCATGCCAACCACCGCGAGGACCGCGATCAGATCTATGCGGGCGAGCTGGCGGCGGCCGTGGGACTCAAGTACACGACGACCGGCGAGACGCTCTGCGAGATCGGCAAGCCGATCATCCTCGAGTCCATGGAGTTCCCCGAGCCGGTGATCTTCGTGGCCATCGAACCCAAGACCAAGGCCGACGAGGAGAAGCTGGGCAATTCCCTGCAGCGCCTCTCCGAAGAGGATCCCACCTTCCGTGTGCACACCGACGAGGAGACAGGGCAGACGATCATCGCGGGCATGGGCGAGCTCCACCTCGAGATCATCGTCGACCGGCTGGTGCGAGAGTTCAACGTCGACGCCAACGTCGGCAAGCCTCAGGTGGCCTACCGCGAGACGGTCCGCCACAAGGTCGACAAGGTCGAGGGCCGCTTCGTCCGCCAGAGCGGCGGGCGCGGCCAGTATGGCCATGTCGTCATCGAGATGCAGCCCAACGAACCGGGCGGCGGCTACGAGTTCGAGAGTCGCATCCAGGGAGGCGCCATCCCGCGCGACTACATCCCCTCGGTCGACGACGGCATCCAGGAGGCCATGAGCAGCGGTGTGCTCGCCGGCTATCCGGTGGTCGACATCAGGGTGGCGCTCATCGACGGGAGCTATCACGAGGTCGACTCCTCAGATATGGCGTTCAAGATCGCCGGCTCGCTGGCCTTCAAGAACGCCGCCCAGAAGGCCAAGCCCGTGCTCCTCGAGCCCATGATGGCCGTCGAGGTCGTCACGCCGGCTGAGTTCATGGGCGACGTCATGGGCGATATCAACTCGCGGCGCGGCCACATCGACGGCATGGAGCCGCGCGGCAACGCTCAGGTGATCACGGCCACGGTGCCGCTGTCGACGATGTTCGGCTACGCCACGGACGTGCGCTCGACGACCCAGGGCAGGGCCACTTACACCATGCAGTTCAAGCACTACTCCGAGGTGCCCGCCTCCATCGCCAGCGAGATCGTCGCCAAGGTGCGCGGTGGGTGACCTTCGTCAACAGCGGGGCGTTTGCCCAAGCTGGCCGGCTTCGTGTATACTGCCGACCTTTGGTACGGCAGGCAGCCGTGCCGCTTTTTGTGTGATCTCAACCTCCGGGTTTCGGGAAAAGGAGTAGCAGACATGGCCAAGCAGAAGTTTGACCGCAGCAAGCCACACATGAACGTCGGCACCATCGGTCACGTCGACCATGGCAAGACGACCCTCACCGCTGCGATCACGCTCGTGCTGCATAGCCGCGGTGTGGGCACCACCCAGTTCACCGCGTTCGACATGATCGACAAGGCGCCGGAAGAGCGCGAGCGCGGCATCACCATCGCCACCGCGCACGTCGAGTACGAGACCGAGAAGCGCCACTACGCGCACGTCGACTGCCCGGGCCACGCCGACTACATCAAGAACATGATCACGGGCGCCGCCCAGATGGACGCCGCCATCCTCGTGGTCGGTGCCGACGACGGCCCCATGCCGCAGACCCGCGAGCACATCCTCCTCGCGCACCAGGTCAACGTGCCGCACATCATCGTCTACATGAACAAGGTCGACCTCGTCGACGACCCTGAGCTCATCGAGCTGGTCGAGATGGAGGTCCGGGAGCTCCTCAGCGAGTACGAGTTCCCGGGTGACGACCTCCCCGTCATCAAGGGTTCGGCGCTCAAGGCCCTCGAGTGCGGCTGCGGCAAAGACGACTGCGAGTGGTGCAAGAGCATCCTCGAGCTCACGGACGCCCTCGACTCGTATCTGCCCGAGCCCGAGCGCGACATCGACAAGCCGTTCCTCATGCCCGTCGAGGACGTCTTCACCATCACCGGGCGCGGCACCGTCGCCACCGGCCGTGTGGAGCGCGGCATCGTCAAGGTCGGTGAGGAGATCGAGATCGTCGGCATGCGCGACAAGCCGATGAAGACCACGGTCACCGGCGTCGAGATGTTCCGCAAGCTGCTCGACGAAGGGCGCGCCGGCGACAACATCGGCATCCTCTTGCGCGGCACCAAGCGCGAGGAGATCGAGCGCGGCATGGTGGCCTGCAAGCCTGGCAGCATCACCGGTCACACGCACTTCCTGACGCAGATCTACGTCCTCTCCAAGGACGAAGGCGGCCGCCATACGCCGTTCTTCAACGGCTATCGCCCGCAGTTCTACTTCCGCACCACCGACGTGACCGGCGTCATCACCCTCGAAGAGGGCGTCGAGATGGTCATGCCCGGCGACAACACCGTAATGGAAGTCAAACTCATCACGCCGATCGCCATGGACGAGGGTCTGCGCTTCGCCATCCGCGAGGGCGGCCGCACCGTCGGCGCCGGGGCGATCACCAAGATCATCGAATAGGTCGCAGCACAGATCGGGCCGGGTGTGTCCCTTGCGCTCGCGCGATGGACACACCCGGCCACGTGAACAGGACAGAGAAGGCGAGAGTGGCTCAGCAGAAGATCCGCATAAGGTTGAAGTCTTACGATCACGAGCTGATCGAGCGCAGCGCGCAGTCCATCGTGGAGACAGCGCAGCGCAGCGGCGCGACCATCTCTGGCCCCGTGCCGCTCCCCACAGAGAAGAACGTCTACTGCGTCATCAAGAGTCCGTTCAAGGATAAGGACTCCCGCGAGCACTTCGAGATCCGCACGCACAAGCGGCTCATCGACATCCATCAGCCGACGTCCAAGACCGTCGACCAGCTGATGAGGCTCGACCTGCCGGCCGGTGTCCACATCGAGATCAAGCTGTAGAGGGAATGACTGGCATCATCGGCAAGAAGTTGGGCATGACCCAGCTCTTCGACGACGACGGCAACGTCGTGGCCGTCACCGTCGTTCAGGCTGGCCCCTGCCCAGTCACGCAGGTCCGCACCCTCGACACCGACGGTTACGAGGCCGTGCAACTGGCGTTCGAGGAGTGCAAAGACAAGCACATCAGCAAGCCCGAGCTGGGCCACCTCAAGAAGGCCGGCCTCAAGCACGGCATGCGCCATCTGGTCGAGTTCGACGGTCCCGGCGATCTCAAGATCGGCGACACCGTCACCGTCGAGGCGTTCGCGGACGGTCAGGCCGTCACCGCCACCGGCGTCAGCAAGGGCAAGGGGTTCCAGGGCACCATCAAGCGGCACAATTTCAGTCGCGGGCCCGAGACCCACGGTTCGCACAACGTCCGGCAGCCGGGTTCCATCGGCGCCAGCGCGTACCCTGCGCGAGTGTTTAAGGGCATGCGCATGAGCGGGCACATGGGGGCGCAGCGCGTCACCCAGCAGGGTCTCAAGATCGTGCGTCGCGACGTCGAGAACAATCTGCTGCTCATCAAGGGCTCCGTGCCCGGCGCCAAGAACTCCGTCGTCGTCATCAAGGGTAGATAGCAGTGAGCGCCGACGAGACCAAGAAGGCTCCAGACGTCGAGGCTGCCGTCGGCGAGGGTACGAAGCCCGCCGCCAAGAAGCCCGCCGCCAAGAAGCCGGCCGCCAAGAAGCCGGCCGCAAAGGCGGCGCCGACGAAGGCGGCCGCAGAGACCGCCGCGCCGCAGCCCGCCGCCAAGAAGCCCGCCGCCAAGAAGCCCGCCGCCAAGCCCGCCGCAAAGGCGGCGCCGACGAAGGCGGCCGCAGAGACCGCCGCGCCGCAGCCCGCCGCCAAGAGGCCGGCCGCCAAGAGGCCCGCCTCCAAGAATCCGGCCGCCAAGCTGGCCGCAAAGCCGGCTCCGGCGAAGCCGGCCGCCAAGCCCGCCGCGAAGAAGCCGGCTCCGGCGAAGCCGGTCGCAAGGGCGCGCGGCGAGCGTCCTGCCCAGGTCAAGGCCGAGAAGAAGGCGTCGCCCGAGCCGCGCCACGGCAAGCTCGGCGTGGCCACGGTCGTCGACGCCGCCGGCAAGGAGCTCGAGACGCGCGCCCTCAGCAGGGACCTGTTCGCCGTCCCGGCCGACATCAACACGCTGCACTTGGTCGTGCGCGCCGAGCAGGCCGCGCGGCGTCGCGGCACGGCGTCGTCCAAGACACGCGGCGAGGTCTCCGGCTCCACCGCCAAGCTGTATCGTCAGAAGGGCACCGGCCGCGCCCGCGCCGGCAGCGTCAAGTCGCCGCTGCGCACGGGGGGCGGCGTGACTTTCGGCCCCCGGCCGCGCAGCTTCGCCATCAAGGTCAACCGTAAGGTCGTACGCAAGGCCCTGGCCATGGCGCTGAGCAACCGCGCCGAGAACGGCAACGTGTTCGTGGCCGCCGGCCTCAAGATCGATGCGCCGAGCACGGCCACCATGGACGAGTTCCTCGTGAACCTCGACATCGCGGCGCCGGTGCTCGTCGTCACCCACGATGAGCCGACCGTCACCAAGTCCGTGCGCAATCTCAGGTATGCGGAAGCGTCCGAGGTCGGCGCGCTCTCCACCGAGCGGGTACTCCGCGCCCGCTCGCTGGTCCTCACCGAGAAGGCGTTCGCCGCCCTGAATGAGGCGTAGACATGGTTGAAGCAGAAAAGATCATCATCAAGCCGATCATCTCCGAGAAAAGCTACGCGCAGATCGACCACGACCGGTACACCTTCCAGGTGCACCCTGACGCCCACAAGACCATGATCGCCCAGGCGGTCGCGCAGCTCTTCAACGTCACGGTGGTCGGCGTCTCGACCGCCAACATGCGCCCCAAGCCGAAGCGCCGCGGCGTCTCCCGCGGGCGTACCTCGGCCTGGAAGAAGGCCGTCGTGCAGCTTGCGCCCGGCGACAAGATCGAGTTCTTCGAGGGCAGGTAATGGGCATCAAGAGATTCAAGCCGACCTCGCCCGGCCGCCGCTTCATGACCGTCGACACGTTCGAGGACATCACGCGCAGCGAGCCGGAGCGTTCGCTGCTGGCGCCGCTCAAGAAGAACGGCGGCCGCAACAGCTACGGGCGCATCACGACGCGCCACAAGGGCGGCGGCCACAAGCGGCGCTACCGCGTCATCGATTTCAAGCGCGACAAGGACGGCGTGCCGGCCAAGGTCGCGCACATCGAGTACGACCCGAACCGCTCGGCGCGCATCGCTCTGCTGCACTACGCCGACGGCGAGAAGCGCTACATCCTCGCGCCGCAAGGCCTCACGGTGGGCGACACCGTCGAGTCCGGCGCCGCTGCCGACATCAAGCCCGGCAACGCGCTGCCGCTCGAGAACATCCCGTCGGGCACCACGATCCACAACATCGAGTTGCAGCCGGGTCGCGGCGGGCAGCTGGTGCGCAGCGCCGGCACGAGCGCCCAGCTGCAGGCCAAGGAAAAGGGCTACGGTGTCGTGCGCCTGCCCTCCGGGGAGCTGCGCCGTATCCGCCTTGCGTGCCGCGCCACAGTCGGCGAGATCGGCAACTCCGATCACTCCAACATCTCGGGCGGCAAGGCCGGCCGCACGCGCTGGCGCGGCGTGCGCCCGACCGTGCGCGGTACGGCCATGAACCCGGTCGACCACCCGCATGGCGGCGGCGAGGGCAAGACCACGGCCGGCCGTCACCCGGTCACACCGTGGGGCGTGCCCACGCTGGGCTATCGCACGCGCACCAAGCACAAGCCGTCAGACAAGTTCATCATCCGCGGCCGCAAACGCGGCAAGCGTGGGTAAGGCAGGAGGCACCTTTTGAGCAGGTCAGCAAAGAAAGGTCCGTTCGTCGACGAGCGCCTTCTCAAGCGCATCGCAGACATGAACGCCGCCGGCCAGAAGAAGATGATCAAGACCTGGTCGCGGGCCTCGACAGTGTTCCCCGACATGGTCGGTCACACCATCGCCGTGCACGACGGGCGCAAGCACGTGCCCATCTTCATCAGCGAGTCGATGGTCGGTCACAAGCTGGGCGAGTTCGCGCTCACCCGAACGTTCCGCGGTCACATCAAGGGCGACCGCTCGGCCAGAAGGTAACGGGTCATGGCAGTAAAGGCACAAGCGAAGTACATCCGTGTCGCGCCACGCAAGGCGCGCGAGGTCGTCGACCTCATCCGCGGCAAGTCCGTGGCCGAGGCGCGCAGCACGCTGTTCTTCGCCAATCGCAACGCCGCGCGCGTGGTGGCCAGGGTCTTGAACTCGGCCGTCGCGAACGCCGAGAACAACAACGCGCTCTCGGCCGATGATCTGTACGTCAAAGAGGCTCGCGTCGACGAGGGTCCGACCCTCAAGCGGTGGCAGTTCCGGGCCATGGGCCGCGTGAACCGCATCCGCAAGCGCAGCAGCCACATCACCATCGCCGTGGAGCAGAGGGAGGTCCGTTCCTAGTGGGCCAGAAGGTACATCCGGGCGGCTTCCGCGTCGGCGTCATCCACGACTGGAAGTCCCACTGGTATACGGAGAAAGAGTTCAAGCAGTTCCTGTTGGAGGACGAGCGCATCCGCACGCACATCCTGGCCAAGCTCGCCCACGCCGGACTGTCACGCATCATCATCCGCAAAGACCAGAACAACGTCACCATCGATATCCACACCGCGCGGCCGGGCATCGTGATCGGCAAGAGCGGGTCGGAGGTCGACGCGCTGCGCAAGGAGATCCACGCGCTGACCAAGAAGAACGTGCAGGTCAACATCATCGAGGTCAAGCGCCCCGAGCTCGACGCCGTGCTGGTCGCCCAGTCCATCGCCGAGCAACTCGAGAACCGCGTCAGCTTCCGCCGTGCCATGAAGCGCGCCCTGACGAGCGCCATGCGCTCGGGCGCCGCCGGCATGCGCGTACGCTGCGGCGGCCGTCTTGGCGGCGCCGAGATGGCGCGCAACGAGCACTACAGCGAGGGCCGCGTGCCGCTGCACACCTTGCGCGCGGACATCGACTACGGCTTCCGCGAAGCGCGCACCACCTTCGGCCGCATCGGCGTGAAGGTCTGGATCAACAAGGGCGAGATCCTGCCCGAGGGCTACCCGATGGACGAGGCCAAGGCGCGCCAGGAGCGCGACGAACAGCGCCGTGACGACCGTGGCCGCGGTCCGCGCCGTGACGGCGGCGGACGTCCCGGCGGTCCCGGTGGAGGTCCCGGCGGACGGCCCGGAGGTCCCGGCGGACGTCCCGGCGGTCCCGGCGGACGTCCCGGCGGTCCTGGCGGACGTCCCGGCGGTCCTGGCGGGCGTCCCGGCGGCGGCGGCCGTCAGCAGGGTCGTCCCGCACCCAGCGGCCCCAGCGTGCCGATGGGCCGCAAGGCTCCTGAGCGCAAGGCACCGCCGGCTCCCGCCGAGAAGGCCAAGGCTCCGGCCCAGACCCAGCCGGCCGAGCCGACCACCGAGCAGAGTAGCTGACGGTAGAGAGGACGTAGACGATGCTCCTGCCGAAGAGAGTCAAGCACCGAAAACAACAGCGCGGCCGCATGGCCGGCACCGCGAAGGGTGGCACCACTGTCGATTTCGGCCAGTTCGGCCTGAAGGCGGTGGAGTGCGGCTGGGTCAACAATCGCCAGATCGAGGCGGCCCGTATTGCGATGACCCGCCACATGAAGCGTGGCGGCAAGGTGTGGATCAACGTGTTTCCGCACAAGCCGGTCACCAGGAAGGCCGCGGAGACCCGCATGGGCGGCGGCAAGGGTTCGCCCGAGTCGTGGGTGGCGGTGGTCAAGCCCGGCAAGGTCATGTTCGAGCTGGCCGGCGTGACCGAGCCCGTGGCTCGCGAGGCCATGCGTCTGGCCGCTCACAAGCTGCCCATCAAGTGCAAGTTCGTGACGAGGGAGGGGAGTCTCTTTTGAAGGCTAGCAAGCTCCGCGAGCTCTCCGACGACGAGCTGATAGTGCGCCTCAAGGACGCCCGCAAGGAACTCTTCAACCTGCGCTTCCAGCACGCTACGGGGCAGCTGGACAACCCGCACAAATTGAACGCGACGCGCCGCGAGATCGCCCGCCTGCTTACTATGCAGTCGGAACGCGAGCGGGTTCGCAAGGCAGCCGGTGGTGAAGTCTGATGGCAACGACGAAGAAGACAGACAGCGGCAAGCCCGCAGCCAAGCAGTCGGCGGCGCGCAAGCCGGCCGCCAAGAAAGCGGCGGCCAAGAAGGCGGCAACGAAGAAGCCGGTCGCCAAGAAGACCGTCGAGACCGTGGCCGTCAAGCCGGCCCGCAAGGTCTCGGCCGCCAAGACCAAGGCCAAGTCCGCGCGCCAAGCCCCCGAGAAGGTGCCGGGGCGCAAAGAGCGCCGCGGCATCGTGGTCAGCGACGCCATGGACAAGACGATCGTCGTGCGTATCGACGTGGCCCAGAAGCACGAGCGGTACGGCAAGGTCGTGCGCCGTTCGAGCAAGCTCCACGCGCACGACGAACAGAACGTGGCCGGCATCGGAGATCTCGTGCGTGTCGTCGAGACGCGCCCATTGAGCGCGACCAAGCGGTGGCGCCTTCTCGAGATCCTCAAGAAGGCCAAGTAAGAGAGCCGGCAGAGGAAGCAAATGATCCAGGTTGAGTCCAGACTACGAGTCGCCGACAACACGGGCGCCCGCGAGATCCTCTGCATCCGCATCCGCGGTGGCTCCCGGAGGCGCTACGCGACGGTCGGCGACATCATCGTCGGCACCGTCAAGGTCGCCACGCCCGGCGGCGGCGTCAAGAAGGGCGAGGTCGTCCGTGCCGTGGTGGTGCGCACCAAGAAGGAGTTCGGTCGCAAGGACGGCACGTACATCGCATTCGACGAGAACGCCGCCGTGCTGATCGATAACCAGAACAACCCGCGCGGGACCCGTATCTTCGGCCCAGTGGCCCGCGAGCTGCGCGAGAAGAACTTCATGAAGATCGTCTCGCTCGCCCCCGAGGTGCTGTGATGAGCAAGGTCAAGATCAAGATCAAGAAGGGCGACCAGGTGAAGGTCGTCAGCGGCAAGGAAGCCGGCAAGACCGCCAAGGTGATGCGCGTCGACACCGAGCATCGGCGTGTCGTGCTCGAGCGGCTCAACATCATGAAGAAGCACACCAAGCCGAACCCCAAGAAGAACCCGCAGGGTGGCGTGATCGAGCGCGAGGCGCCCATCGACGCGTCGAACGTGATGCTCGTCTGCCCGGCCTGCGGCGAGCCGACCCGTGTCGGCTACCGGCTGCTCGACGGCGGGGGCAAAGTGCGTAAGTGCCGCCGCGAGAACTGCGGCAGAGATATCGACAAGGCGTAAGTGACGATGGCAAGGCTCAAGGAAAAGTACTTCAAAGAGATCGTACCGCAGCTCAAAGAGGAGTTCGGCTACCGCAATGTGATGGAAGTGCCGCGCGTCAGCAAAGTGACCCTCAACATGGGTGTCGGCGAGGCCAAGACCAACGCCAAGCTGCTCGACGCCGCCGTCGAGGACCTGGCGCTCATCAGCGGTCAGCGCCCGGCGATCACCAAGGCGCGTAAGTCCATCGCCAGCTTCAAGCTGCGCGAGGGCATGTCCATCGGCTGTCGGGTCACCCTGCGCGGCGAGCGCATGTACGAGATGATCGACCGTCTCGTCTCCATCGCCTTGCCGCGTATCCGCGACTTTCGTGGCATCTCACCCAAGCAGTTCGACGGGCGCGGCAACTTCGCCATGGGCGTGCGCGAACAGACCATCTTTCCCGAGATCGACTACGACTCGATCGAGCAGTTCCGCGGTCTCAACGTGGTCATCACCACGACCGCCAAGACGGACGAGGAGGGGCGTGCCCTGCTGGCGAAGCTCGGCATGCCGTTCCGGTCGAACTAGGAGCATCTGAAGCATGGCAAAGACATCCCTCGTGGTGAAAGCCGGGCGCAAGCAGCGCTACAAGACGCGCGAGTACAATCGCTGCGCCAGGTGCGGCCGCCCGCGTGCGTACTACCGCAAGTTCGGGATCTGCCGCATCTGTCTGCGCGAAGTCGCGCACCAGGGTGTCATCCCCGGTCTGACCAAGTCGAGCTGGTGAGGAGGCGAGGACCATGTCAATGACAGACCCCATCGCCGACATGCTCACGCGGCTCCGCAACGGCAGCACGGCTCGGCACAGCATCGTCGAGATCCCTTCCTCGCGGATGAAGGTCGAGATCGCGCGCCTCATGACCGATCAGGGCTACGTGGTCGGCTACGAGGTCAAGCATGGCGAGCACGGCGAGGTCATCCACGTCGAGCTCAAGTACGGCAAGAATAGAGAAAGGGTCATCTCCGGCATCAAGCGCGTCTCCAAGCCCGGGCGTCGTGTGTACGCCAAGAAGGAGTCGTTGCCCAAGGTCCTCGGAGGGCTCGGCACAGCGATCATCTCAACGTCACGCGGGCTTGTGACCAGCGCCGAAGCGCGCAAGCTCGGCCTGGGTGGCGAAGTGATCTGTTTCATCTGGTGAGGACGGCACATGTCGAGGATCGGTAAAGCTCCCATCCCGCTGCCCGTCGGCGTCGAGTTCATCTACGACAACGCCGTCGTGACAGTGAAGGGCCCCAGGGGTGAACTCACCCAGCGGGTGCCCCGCGAGATGCTGGTCGAGGTCGGCGACGGCGTCATCGAGGTCAAGCGGCCCACCGACAGCGGCCAGCATCGTTCGCTGCACGGTCTTACGCGGACGCTCATCGCCAACATGGTGATCGGCGTCACGGACGGTTTCGAGAAGCGTCTGGAGATCGTCGGCGTCGGCTACCGCGCCAGCCTCAAGGGCGATGCCCTGGAGCTGCTGGTCGGGTACAGCCACCCGGTGCTCCTCGAGCCGCCGGAACACGTGGCGTTCGAGACGCCGCAGGCTACCGTGGTCGTGGTCAGGGGCATCGACAAGCAGGTGGTTGGCGAGGTGGCCGCCAAGGTCCGCTCCATCCGCCCGCCCGAGCCGTACAAGGGCAAGGGCATCCGGTACGCCGGCGAGTACGTGCAGCGCAAGGTCGGCAAGCGCGCCTAGGCTGCCTGAGAGAAGAGGAACGTCAAGAAGATGAGCTCACTCAGCATCAGAGAAGCCCGCGCCAGGCGCAAGCGGCGCATCCGGGGACGCCTCGAAGGCACTCCCGCGCGTCCGCGCGTCTCGGTGTTTCGCTCCAACAAGGCGATCTACGCCCAGCTCGTCGACGATGCGGCGGCCGCCACACTGGTGGCCGCAAGATCAGTTGAAGTCGAGGGCGCCGGTCTCAAGAAGTCCGAGGTCGCCAAGAAGGTCGGCGAACTGCTCGCCCAGCGGGCCAAGGACAAAGGCATCGAACGGGTCGTCTTCGACCGGTCTGGCTATCTGTATCACGGTCGAGTGAAGGCTCTCGCCGAGGGCGCCCGCGAGGGCGGCCTGGTTTTCTGACAAGGAGTAAAGGACCCCGTGGCTAGAGGATCATTCAGCGAAGGCAACGAGCTCAAAGAGCGCGTCGTCGATATCAACCGCGTCGCCAAGGTCGTCAAGGGCGGCCGGCGGTTCTCCTTCACGGCCCTGGTCGTCGTCGGTGACGAGAACGGCCACGTGGGCGCCGGCTACGGCAAGGCGCGCGAGGTGCCGCTGGCGATCCAGAAGGCGATCGAGGACGCGAAGAAGAACCTGTTCCTGGTGCCGCGCTACAACGGCACCACTACGACCCACCAGGTGATCGGCCGCTTCGGCGCCGCGCGCGTGCTGCTCAAGCCCGCCTCCCCCGGTACCGGCGTCATCGCCGCCGGGGGCGTGCGTGCCGTGCTCGAGCTGGCCGGTGTGCGCGACATCCTCACCAAGTCGCTGGGGACCACCAACCCCATCAACCTGGTGCGCGCCACCGTCGCGGGCCTGCAGTCTCTCAAGACGCCCGAGGGTCAGGCGCGTCTGCGCGGCATCTCGGTGAGCAAGCTGCTCGGCCTCGACCAGCGCGAAGCGGCCGTCGCCGAGACTGTCGCCGCGGCTCCGGCGGAGGAGGCCAAGGAAACATGACGACGTATCTGCAGATCACGCAGGTCAAGAGCGCGATCGGCCGGCTTCCGAGCCATCGGGGCACGCTGCGCGCGCTCGGACTCAAGCGCATCCGTCAGACCGTGGTGCACGAGGACAACCCCGTCATCCGCGGCATGGTGAACAAGGTCGCGTATCTCGTCGAGGTACGCCCGGCAACGAAGAAGTCGTGACATGGCTGAACTAGGACTCCACGACCTGCGCCCCAACCCGGGCTCTACGAAGAACACCAAGCGCCTCGGTCGCGGCAAGGGCAGCGGCCAGGGCAAGACCGCGGGCAAGGGGCATAAGGGCTACAACTCCCGCTCCGGCGGCGGTGTGCGCCCCGGCTACGAAGGCGGGCAGACGCCGCTCTACATGCGGCTCGGCAAGCTGCGCGGCCCGCGCATGAAGAAGAGCATGCCGATCGGCCCGTTCCGCACCTATGCGGTGCCGGTCAACGTCGGCCGCCTCTCGCAGGCGTTCGCGGCCGGCGACGAGGTCACGCCCGAGGCCCTGGTGGCCAAGGGCATCGTGAAGAACACGCGCACGCCCATCAAGATCCTCGGCGGCGGTGACCTCGACAAGGACCTCAACGTGCGCATGGCGATGTACTCGCGCAGCGCCGTGGACAAGATCGAGGCGGCCGGCGGCAAAGCCGAGCTCCTCTGATCGGCGCGGAGGGATCGCGGCTGTGAACAACAAGCTCTGGCAGTCGCTCGTCAACGCCTGGAAGATCCCGGACCTTCGCACGAAGCTTCTCTTCACGGCGGCGATGATCGCGATCTATCGCTTCGGCGCACACGTGCCCACGCCCGGCGTCGATCTCGCTGCCCTGCAGAAGTTCTTCGAGTCGGGCCGCGCGGGCGTGATCGGCTTTCTCGATCTCTTCTCGGGCGGAGCGCTCGCGCGCGTCTCCCTGTTTGCGCTCGGCATCATGCCGTACATCACGGCGTCGATCATCATGCAGCTGCTCACGGTGGTCATCCCCAAGCTCGAGGAGCTCGCCAAAGAAGGCGAGCAGGGCCAGAAAGAGATCACCAAGTACACGCGCTGGCTCACCGTGGGTCTGTCGCTCGTGCAGGCGATGGGCTACCTGGCGCTGTTCCGCAGCCAGAACGCCCTGCCCAACCTGAACGTGTGGCACGGTGCCCTGATCGTCTCGGCCCTCGTCGCCGGCGCCGTGTTCGTGATGTGGCTCGGCGAGCTCATCACGGCCCGCGGCATCGGCAACGGTATGTCGATCATCATCTTCATCAGCATCGTCTCGCGGATCCCGTCTGGCGCCGCCAAGCTGGTGACGCTGAACCTCATCACGATCATCCTCTTCCTGGTCATCGCGCTGGCCGTCGTCGTGGGGGTCATCTGGATCACCACCGGCGAGCGTCGCGTGCCGGTGCAATACGCCAAGCGCGTCGTCGGGCGCCGCATGATGGGCGGCACCAGCACCTTCATCCCACTCAAGGTCAACATGGCGGGCGTCATCCCGGTCATCTTCGCTTCCTCGGTGATGATGATCCTCCCGACGTTCACGCAGTTTCTGGGCACTGGGGGGATCGCCAAGTGGTTCAACGACACGCTCGGGCCGAGCACCTTCCTGTTCATCATCCTCGAGGCCGTGCTCATCATCATCTTCACGTACTTCTACACGGCCGTGACGTTCAACCCCATCGACCAGGCCGACAACCTCAAGAAGTACGGCGGCTTCGTGCCCGGCGTGCGGCCGGGGCGGCCCACGGCCGAGTACCTCGACCGCATCCTGACGAGGCTCACGCTCCCCGGCGCCCTGTTCCTGGCCGCCTTGGCCGTGCTGCCGTGGCTCATGTCGCGCACGCTCAGCGTGCCCTTCTACTTCGGCGGCACGTCGCTGCTGATCGTGGTCGGCGTCGCGCTCGACACGATGCGGCAGATGGAAGCGCAGCTGCTCATGCGCCACTACGAGGGCTTCCTCAAGTAGTGGTGCGACGATGACCGAGACACAGCGCAACGTGATCCTCCTCGGCGCCCCCGGCGCCGGCAAGGGCACCCAAGCCGAGCGCATCGTCGCCGGCTACGCGCTGCCGCACATCTCCACCGGCGAGATGTTGCGCGCGGCCCTCGCCGCCGGCACCGAGATGGGTCTCGCGGCGCAGAACTTCATGGAGGCCGGCGCGTTGGTCCCCGACGAGGTCGTGATCGGCGTCGTCCGCGAGCGCCTCGCGCAGGCCGACGCCCAGAAGGGCTTCCTGCTCGATGGCTTCCCGCGCACCATCGAGCAGGCCGAGCGTCTGGACGCCATGCTGGCCGCCGGCGGCCGCGCCGTGACCCACGCCATCCTCATCGACGTGCCCGAGGACGAGCTCGTGGAGCGTCTCGCGGGGCGGCGCATGTGTAGAGGCTGTGGCAAGGGCTACCACGTCGTGTTCGACCCGCCGCAGAAGGAAGGTCTCTGCGACGTCTGCGGCGCCGAGCTCTATCAGCGTAGCGACGACGACGAGGCGACGGTGCGCAAGCGCCTCGAGGTGTACCGCGCGCAGACCGAGCCGCTCGTCGGCTACTACCAGGGTCGCGGCGTGCTCAGAACTGCGGACGGCGGCGGCAAGATGCCGGATGAGGTGTTCACGCACGTCGAGCAGCTCCTCGAGGGCGACTGACACGGCGTGATCGTCCGCAAGTCGGCAGCCGAGATCGCGAAGATCGACGCAGCAGGCGGCATCCTCGCGGACTGCCTCGACATGCTGGCCGCGGAGGCGCGCCCGGGCGTGACGACCGCCGCGCTCGACCGCCTGGCGGAGAGCCTGATCAGGGCGCGCGGCGGGGTGCCGACGTTTCTCGGCTACCGAGGGTTCCCGGCGTCGATCTGCGCGTCGCCGAACGACATGGTGGTGCACGGCATCCCGGGAGCGTACCGGGTCGCGGAGGGCGACGTGTTGAGCATCGACGCCGGCGTGACGCTCGGCGGCTACGTGGCCGACTCGGCCATCACGCTGCCCTTGGGCGCCGTCGACAGCGAGGCTCTGCGCCTCCTCGACGTGACGGCGGAGTCGCTCGAGGCCGGCCTCGCCGAGTGCCGTGAGGGCCGGCGCCTGGGCGACGTGTCGCACGCCGTGCAGGAGGTGGTCGAGGCCGCCGGGTTCAGCGTGGTGCGGTCGCTCGTCGGGCACGGTGTCGGCAAAGAGATGCACGAGGATCCGCAGATCCCCAACTACGGGGACCCGGGCCGCGGGCCGCGGCTCGAAGAAGGCATGGTGTTCGCCATCGAGCCGATGGTCAATGCCGGCGGCCACGAGGTGTTCGTCGCCGACGACGGCTGGAGCATCTCCACCGTAGACGGTTCGCTGTCGGCGCACTTCGAGCATACGGTCGCCGTGGGCAAGAAGGCGCCGCGGGTGCTCACGCGCCGCCGCTCGGAGGGGGGCGGCGCGCAGGGGTGACGCGGCGCAGAAGGCGCGGCCGGACGGCCGCCGCGCCGCCGCAGACGGCTCGTTTTGTGAGGCAAGCCGTCTGTGGTAGTATGTCAGGCCGCTGTCTGTCGACGAGTAGGGAGTATGGCGAACAAAGAAGAAGCCATCGAGATAGAAGGCGAGGTGGTCGAGGCTCTGCCCAACACGATGTTCCGGGTGCAGCTCGACAACAACCACGAAGTGCTCGCCCATATCTCCGGCAAGATGCGCATGAACTACATCCGCATCCTGCCCGGCGACAGGGTCAAGGTGGAGCTGTCGCCCTACGACCTCAGCAGAGGCAGGATCACGTACCGGTTCAAGTAGCGGCCGCAGGTCGCCCGTAGGCGGTGTGCGGAGGCCGCAGGCCCGCCGCACGCTCGAGCGAGGATCAGCGATGAAGGTAAGAGCATCAGTCAAGCCGATGTGCGAGAAGTGCAAGGTCATCCGCCGTCACGGCACGGTACAGGTGATCTGCGCCAACCCGCGGCATCGTCAGAGGCAGGGGTAAGTCCGCATGGCACGTATCGCAGGCGTCAACATCCCGCCGCAGAAGCGGGTCGAGATCGGGCTCACGTACATCTACGGCATCGGCCGTTCCACGTCCAACAAGGTCCTGAGCGTCGTGGGCATCGACCCCGACACCAAGGTCCGTGACCTGACCGAAGAAGAGATCGTGCGCTTGCGCGAGGCCATCGACCGTGAAGTCACGGTCGAGGGCGACCTGCGGCGCGAGCGCTCGCAGAACATCAAGCGACTCATGGACATCGGCTGCTACAAGGGTATCCGCCACCGTCGTGGCATGCCGGTGAACGGGCAGCGCACCCGCACCAACGCCCGTGGGCGCAAGGGTCCCAAGAGAACGATCAGCGGCAAGCGCAAGAAGTGACCACGAGAGCAGCCGGAGGAGTAGAGCAGAGTGGCTAAGCCTCAGAGAGCCAAAGGGCGTCAGCGCCGCAGGGTCCGCAAGAACATCGCCGTCGGCCAGGCGCACATCAAGACGTCGTTCAACAACACGCAGGTGACGCTCACCGACAAGGAAGGCAACGTCATCGCTTGGGAGAGCGCCGGGTCGGTCGGTTTCAAGGGCTCGCGCAAGAGCACGCCCTTCGCCGCCCAGGTCACGGCCGAGTCCTGTGCCAAGAAAGGTATGGAGCACGGCCTCCAGAAGGTCGAGGTCTTCGTTCGCGGGCCGGGCTCGGGCCGCGAGACCGCGGTCCGCTCGCTGCAGGCCGCCGGTCTGGAGATCATCAGTGTCAAAGACGTGACGCCGATGCCGCACAACGGGTGCCGCCCGCGTAAGCGTCGCCGGGTCTAGGAAGGTCCACGTGGCGAGAGATACATCAGCACAGTGCAAGCAGTGTCGCCGCGAGGCTGAGAAGCTCTTCCTCAAGGGCGAGCGCTGCCTCACCGACAAGTGCGCGGTCGAGCGGCGTGCATACCCTCCGGGGGAGCACGGCCGCGGCCGCATCAAGCAGAGCGAGTACCTCCTTCAGCTGCGCGAGAAGCAGAAGGCGCGCCGGTATTACCAGGTGCTCGAAAAGCAGTTCCATCACTACTACGAGGTGGCGAGCCGTAAGCAGGGCATCACCGGCGAGAACCTGCTCTGCCTCCTCGAGATGAGGCTCGATAACGTCGTGTATCGCCTCGGCTTCGGTGCTTCGCGCCGCCAGGCGCGCCAGCTGGTGCGTCACGCGCACTTCATGGTCAACGGCAAGAAGGTCGACATCCCGTCGTACCAGGTGCGCCCTGACGACGTCGTGTCGGTGCGTGCCAATAGCAAGGCCGTCGAGACCGTGCGCGCCGCCACCGACCTCACGTCGTCGGTGGCGCCGTGGCTGCTGGTCGACCACGACAACCTCACCGGCAAGATCCTCCGCGCCCCGACGCGCGACGAGATCGACACGCCGGTGCAGGAACAGCTCATCGTCGAGCTCTACTCTAAGTAACCGCTGCAGCTGACCCGCGGCGAAGACCTTACAGGAGGCCAGTTGCTACAGTTTCAGATGCCCAACATCACGCGCGAACAGCTCGCCGGCAACCGGGCGCGCTTCGAGGTAGAACCCCTCGACCGCGGGTTCGGGCATACGTTCGGCAACGCTCTGCGCCGTGTGCTGCTTTCGTCTCTCGAGGGCGCCGCCGTGAGTTCGGTGAAGATCGAAGGTGTCGCCCACGAGTTCACCACCATCAAGGGCGTCAAGGAAGACGTCACCGACGTCATCCTCAACCTCAAGGAGCTCGTCTGCCGCCTGCACGGCGAGCTCGACGAGGTCCAGGTGCGGCTCTACAAAGACAAGCCCGGCAAGGTCGTGGCGGCCGATATCGATATCCCGGCCGAGCTGGAGATCCTCAATCCGGACCACCACATCGCCACGCTGTCCGACGGCGGGGCCATCGAGATGATGCTCACTGTCCGTCGCGGCAGCGGCTACGTTCCCGCCGAGGGCAACAAGACGCCCGAGATGGTCATCGGCGTGGTCCCCATCGACTCCATCTTCAGCCCTATCAAGCGCGTCTCGTATCACGTCGAGAGCGCGCGCGTCGGCCAGCGTACCGACTACGACAAGCTCATCCTCGACATCACCACCAACGGAGCACTCCTGCCCGAAGAGGCGCTGCGCCAGGCCGCCGAGATCCTCGTCGACCGGATGTCGATCTTCACCGACCCCGACCGCACGCGCTCTACCGAGGAATACCCCATCGAGGGTCTCGCGATGGCGCCGTCGGGCGGCGGCATGGACGACGTGCTCATCGAAGAGCTCGAGCTCGGCGTCCGCTCGTACAACTGCCTCAAGCGCGAGGGGATCCAGACGGTCGGCGACCTGGTCAGCAAGACCGAGGCCGAGCTGCTCAACATCCCGAATTTCGGCAAGAAGAGCATCGACGAGGTCACGGAGAAGCTCTCCGAGCGCGGGCTCTCTCTGCGGGGTGACGAGTAACATGCGCCATCAGAAGTCAGGCCGCAAGTTCAACATGGCGCCCGACCAGCGCAAGGCGCTGCTCACGGGTCTCGCCTGTCAGCTGCTCGAGCACGAGAAGGTCAAGACCGGTGTGGCGCGCGCCAAGGAGGTGCGCCCGCTCGTCGAGGAGGCCATCACGCTCGGCAAGCGTGGCGATCTGCACGCGCGCCGGCAGGCTATCTCCTTGCTGCGCAACAAGAAGATCGTGTACAAGCTGTTCAACGACGTGGCGCCACGCTACGCCGACCGCAACGGCGGCTACACGCGCATCATCAAGCTCGGGCCACGCCCCGGCGACGGCAGCGAGCAGGCCTACATCGAGCTGGTGTAGACCACCGCGCGAAGATGCGGGGCACGAGGGGCGGGCGGCCGAAGGGCCACCCGCCCCTCGTGCTTTGATGGGGACGGCGCCGCCTGCCGAGACGCGTCCCTCGTCGCTCAGCGACGACAGAAGGGCCGGCGCCGACGATGTCGGCGACGATGCACTCAGGGGGACCCTGCGTCGATGCGATAAGCTTCGCCGGGTATGAGCTCCAGCCCAGACGAGACGGCGCTGCTCCTCGATATCTCCGGCCTGCACTACCGCTATGCGGGCGCGCAGGCCGACGCCCTTGCCGACCTCGATCTCACGGTCCGCGAGGGCGAGTTCGTGGCCGTCGTCGGCGCCAACGGCTCCGGCAAGTCCACGCTCGCGCGTCTGCTCGGCGGGCTGGAGAAGCCCGCCGCCGCGCGCCGCGCGCTTGCCTGCGGCCACGACCTGCTGGGGGAGGACGGGCGCATGGCGGTGCGCCGCGACGTAGGCGTGCTGTTCCAGAACCCGGAGAACCAGCTCGTGGCGCAGTGCGTCGAGGACGACGTGGCGTTCGGCCTCGAGAACCTGGCCTGGCCGGCGGCGGACATCGGCCGCCGGGTCGACGAGATGCTGGCGCACTTCGGGCTCGAGGAGCTGCGCCGGCGGGAGCCGCACCTGCTCTCGGGAGGGCAGAAGCAGCGCACGGCGCTGGCCGGCGTGATCGCCATACCGCGCCGCATCCTGGTGCTCGATGAGCCCACGGCCATGCTCGACCCCGCCGGTCGCGACGAGGTGCTGATCGCGGTGCGCGAGCTGCGCGGCGAGGGCCTCGCCATCGTCTATATCACGCAGGAGATGGACGAAACGGTGGGCGCCGACCGCGTGGTGGCGCTCGAGCGCGGCACGGAGGCCTACGCCGGCGACGCCGGCGGCCTGTTCGCAGACACCGCGCTGGTGCGCCGGCTCGGCCTCGGCCTGCCGGCGGCAGGGGAGCTGGCGCTCGCGCTGGCGGAGCAGGGACGGGACCTCCCCGGCTTGCCGCTCACCATGGACGAGCTGCTCGACGCGTTGGGCGCCGCCACATGAGTGGCCCCGAAGCGATCGCCGGCGCAGCGCCTGACACGCCTCGCGCGCCGGGCGCGGCGGGCATGAGTCTCGCCTGCGGGGACGTGTCGTTCAGCTACGAGGAGGCGAGAGCCCCGATCCCCGCGCTTCGTGACGTGTCCTTCGAGTTGCGGGCCGGCGGCTCCCTGGCGCTGATGGGCGCGTCGGGCTCCGGCAAATCGACGCTGCTCCAGGTGATCCGCGGCCTGGACGCGCCCGAAAGCGGCGCCGTGCTGCTGGACGGGGCCGGTCCCGCGGACACTCTCTACGCGGCGCTGCAGCGCGAGGTCGGCCTCGTCTTCCAGGCCCCCGAGCTGCAGCTGTTCGCCTCCACGGCGCGCGACGACGTGGCGTTCGGGCCCCGGCGGCTGGGCTGGCCGGAGGCACAGGTGACGGCGGCCGTGAACACGGCTCTCGACGTGGTCGGCCTGCCGCCGGCGCGCTTCGCCGAGCGGCATCCCTATGCGCTCTCGGGCGGCGAGCAGCGCCGCCTGGCGCTCGCCGGCGTTCTCGCCATGGGGCCGCGACTCCTTCTTCTCGACGAGCCGTTCGTCAGCCTCGACCCCGGCACGCGGCGCCAGCTCGTGGGCATCCTGGAGCGCCTCAAGGCGGCCGGCGTGACGCTGCTTCTGGCGACGCACGACGTGGATCTGGCCTGGGCGCTCTGCGACGAGCTCCTGGTGCTCGGCGAAGGCCGGGTGGTGGCCGCCGGCCCCTGGGACTTCAGCACTGCCGGCGACCGCCTGCTTGCGGCGAACCGCCTGCGCGACCCCTTCTTCGTCGAGCTTTGGCGGCGGCTCGGCCGCGACCCGCAGCGCGCCCCTCGCACTGCGGCCGAGGCGGCGGAGGCCCTCTCGTGAAAGCGACCATCGCCCAGTACTACGCCGGCGACTCGTTGCTGCACCGGCTCGACCCGCGCGCCAAGTTCGTGGCCGTGAGCGCGCTCGCGGTGGCGCTCTTCGTGCGCGACTCGTTCGCCGGGCTGGCCGTCTACGCCGCCGCCGCCGTCGTGGCGTACGCGCTGAGCGGCGTGCCGTTCGCGTGGTTCTGGCGCGCCTTCAGGCCACTCCTGTGGCTCGTGGCGCTCACGTTCGTGGCCCAGGTCGTGTTCGCCCCGGGCGCGCCGTTCTTCAGCCTCTGGTTCATCCACGTCTCCTGGCGCGGTCTCGAACTGGCGACGTACCTGAGCCTGCGTCTTGTGGTGCTCGTGCTCGTCGGCTCGGTGCTGACGCTGACGACACCTTCGATCGCGCTCACCGACGGTCTGGCGTGGCTGGGTCGGCCGCTCCGCCGTCTGCGCGTCCCCACCGACGAGCTGGCCCTGATGGTGACGATCGCCCTGCGCTTCATCCCCACGTTGTTCGTGGAGCTGGATACGATCATGCGCGCCCAGCGAGCCCGCGGCGCCGACTTCCGCCGCGGCGGGCTGCGCGAGCGCACGCGCTCGCTGGTGCCGGTCCTCGTGCCGCTGTTCGTGCTCAGCTTCAGGCGCGCCGACGAGCTCGCCCTGGCGATGGAGGCGCGCTGCTACCGGCCCGGCGCCGTGCGCACGCGGCTGCACCCGTTGCGTGCGAGTCGGGCCGACGCAGCCCTGCTTGTCGTGACGGCGGCGGTCATCGCCGCCGGCCTGCTCGTGTAGGATGCCGACCGTGAACGCCGGCGACGACACATGGGAGGCTACGCGGATTCGCGCGGAAGACGCGCCGCCCGGGCGCGCCACCTGGCGTCTCGATCTCGCCTACGAGGGCACGGCGTATCGCGGCTGGGCCCGGCAGCCGGGGCACCGCACCGTCGAGGGGCTGCTGGGGGACGCGCTGGCGACCGTCCTTCGGGAGCCCGTGCGCCTGAGCGTGGCGGGGCGCACCGACGCCGGCGTGCACGCGTGGGCGCAGGTGGCGTCGTTCGTCGGCGCGCGCCGCGATCTGCGCCCGGACCGAGTGCGCCTGTCGCTGAACGCCCTGCTGCCGCCCGACATCGCCGTAACGGCCATCTCGCCGGCCGCTCCGGGCTTTGTTGCGCGCCGCGCGGTCTCGCGCACGTACCAGTACCGCCTGTGGCTGTCGCCGGTGAAGCCGGTGCGTGACCGCGCCTACGTCTGGAACGTGCGCGGCGCGGTCGACGCGAGGCTTCTCCAGGGAGCCGCGGCCCTGCTGCCGGGCTGCCGCGACTTCTCGGCTCTGACGCCGTCGGCGCACCTGTACCACAGCTGCGTGCGCGAAGTGCTGACGGCGGGATGGCGTCCAGCCGCCGGCGACGACGGCCCGCCGGGACCTGCGGAATGGGTGTTCACCATCACCGCCGGGAGCTTCCTGCACAACATGGTGCGCGTGGCGGTGGGCTCGATGGTCGATGTCGCCCAGGGGCGGATGACCCTGGAGGAGTTCACGGACGGGATGATGGCCGGCGAGCGCCGGCGCATGGGGCAGACTGCGCCCGCGCGCGGCCTGGCGCTGGTGGCCGTGGCCTACTGAAAGGTGCGGGCCTGACGAGCACGCGCCCTGCCGCGCGCCGCGCCTATTTCGTCAGGAACTGATGCACCATCCACTGTTTCTCGGCGTCGCTCGGCGCGAAGACGTAGGCGACCCCGCCAAGCAATCCCGGCGTCCCCACCATCACCATCTTCTTGCCGCCGGTGGCGCGCCACTTGAGGTAGGCCAGCTCGAGGATCTGGTTGGTCGTGAGGTCGGTGGCTACGCCTCTCATGAACTTCGTGCCGATCTCGGGCAGCCTGGTGATGTTGGAGGGCCGGGCGATCTTCTTCTGCAAGGCCTGGACGAACTGCTGCTGGCGCGCGGCCCTGTGGAAATCGTCGTCGGCGTGGCGGATGCGCACGTAGATCATCGCGTACTTGCCGTCGAAGTGATACATGCCCTGCTTGAACACGACGATGCGGCCGTGGCCGCCGGCGATCGTCGAGATCGTCTTGGGCACGTTCATGTCCACGCCACCGACCGCGTCGACGAGGCGCGGAAAGCCTTGGAAATCCACGACCATCACGTGATTGACGTCGATCCCTGTGTACTGCTTGACCGCCTGGATCGCCATGGCCGGTCCGCCCCAGAACATCGCCGTGTTGATCTTGTCGTAGCTGCCGTTGGGCAGCTGCACACGCGTGTCGCGCGGGATCGAGAGCTGGTTGATGGTGCGCGTCTTGGCGTTGAAGCGCATGAGCATGATGGTGTCGGAACGCGCCGGCGCGCCTGCCCCGCCGTCCAGACCGAAGAGAAGCAGAGTGGTGCCGTTGCGCCAGATCCAGCCGTTGTCCGGCGTGAGCGCGGCGCGCGTCTTCTTGTCGATGCGCTTGTTGGAATTGCCCACGGCGCGGTTGAACTTCTGGTAGCCAGGCCACGCGAGGACAGTGACCACGACGACGGCGATGATGAGCGCGACCAGCAGGCCGACGGGGATGGACCACCAGCGGAAGCGGCGGCGTTTGGGCGCCGGCCCGTACCGCCGGTACTCACCATCTGAAGGCTCTGCGGAGACCGGGCGTGCGCCTGGGCCCCGGCCGTCGTCGCGCGGCCGCGGCTCGCGGGGAGGCCGCGCCCCGGCCAGCTCGTCGTCGACGGAGCTGCGCCTGGCGCGGCCGGCCTTGTACCGTTTGTAGGGCTTGCGCCCGCCGTTGTCGTCGTCGTTCTGCATCCGCTGGTGATTCCGCTCCCGACGCAGGCAGCGCCCAAGGCGTGATGATGGCGGGGAGTGGGCGCCGGGCCTTGCACCTGACTACGCCCCAGGGCGGGCGTTTCCTCTAGTCGCGAGTCTACACCATGGTAAGCTGCGGAGCGTCATGAGCCCGGAGCGCACCGTCATCGGCGTGGACATCGGCGGCACCAAGATAGCCGCCGCACTGCTGCGCGGACGGCTGCCGCGGGCCGCCTCGGGCACGCCCGCCGCACAGGAGACGCCGGAGATCCTCGACCGATTCACAGTGCTCACCGACGCCGGCTCGACGCAGGCCTGTCTGGACGGCATCGTGGCCTGTATCGCCGACCTCGAGCATGGCTCCGGGCGGGTCGAAGGCATCGGCGTCGGCGTGGCGTCGCTGGTGGACTTCGCCGCCGGGCACGTCGTCGAGTCCGTGAATCTGCCGCTGGTCGACGTGCCCCTGCGTGACCTGCTGCAGCGGCGGTTCGGCGTACCGGCAGTGATCGACAACGATGCAACGGCGGCTGCCATCGGCGAACACACCTTCGGCGCCGGGGCCGGCGCTCGCGAGATGCTCATGCTCACGCTGGGCACCGGCGTGGGCGGCGGCATCATCTGCGGCGGCCGCCCGTATCGGGGCTTCAGCGGAGCGGCCGCCGAGCTCGGCCACATCATCATCGACGTGAACGGACCCAAATGCCCGGCCAACTGCCCCGGCCGCGGGTGTCTCGAGGCCTACGTGGCCGGCCCGGCGATGGCGGGCGCGGCTGCGGCAGCGGCCGCAGCCCAGCCGGCGTCGGCCCTCGGCCGTGCCTTGGCGGCCGGTGAGCAGGTCGACGCCCGGCTTCTGACCCGGCTTGGCCTCGAAGGTGACGCGGGCGCCGCGGCCGTACTCGCCCGTCTGGGCGAGTATCTCGGCGCCGGCCTTGTAACGCTCGTCAACATCTTCAACCCCGAGGTGATCGTGATCGGCGGGGGCGCCGCCGCCGCCGGGGAGCTGCTGCTGGGGCCGGCCCGCGGCGTGCTGCAGGCGCGCGGCTCGCGTCCCGCGCGCGACCAGGTGCGGATCGTGCCGGCGGCGCTGGGGCCGGACGCCGGCTTCATCGGCGCCGCCGCCCTGGCCCTCATCGAGCTCTTCCCCAACGACGCCTACCCGTCGTCTTGACTTCGCCGCGGCCATATCGCTAAATGGGAAGTGGAATCCCGCGCGTTCTGCGTCCGCAGCGCGCCAACAGGAGGTGTCGAGAACCACATGGCTTACAAGATCACTGATGAGTGCCTCGCGTGCGGCGCCTGCATCGACGAGTGCCCCAACGAGGCCATCTCCGAAGACGACCCGATCTACGTCATCGATGCGGAGAAGTGCGACGACTGCGCGACCTGCGTCGAGTCGTGCCCCAGCGAGGCGATCGTTCCCGAGTGACCCCGGCGGAGAGCGCCTGACGTTTTGGGGGCCGGCTCCGCGAGGAGCCGGCCCCCTTCGTGGTTCAGGGCAGGATGCCCTCGCAGCCTTCGACCTCGGGCTCGTCCCACGAGAGCCGGCGCGCCATGACCGCGATGGCCTCCGGATTGGCGTCGACGAGGAGGTAGCCGCGGCCGTGGCGCGCCGCGGCCTCGCCGGTGGTGCCGCTGCCCGCGAAAAAGTCGACCACCAGATCACCGGGGTCCGAGTGCACCCTCACGATGCGCTCGAGGATCTTGAGCGGCTTCTGGGTCGGGTATCCCGTCTTCTCCTTGCCCGTCGGGCTGACGATCGTGTTCCACCACACGTCCGTGGGCGTCTTGCCGCGCGCGGCTTTCGCGGGGCCCACGAGCCCCGGAGCCATGTAGGGTACGCGGTCGATGTCGTCGTAGCGGAAGACGTAGTGGGACGGGTCGACGGCGTACCAGAAGATGGTGTCGTGCTTGGCCGGCCAGCGCTTCCGGGGCCGGCCCCCGTAATCGTAGGCCCAGATGATCTCGTTGAGAAACGACGCGCGCCCGAAGACCTCGTCGAGGAGCACCTTGCAGTAGTGCGCCTCGCGGTTGTCGATGTGGAAGAACAGCGAGCCGTCTGGGGTCAGGACGCGCCGCGCTTCTGCGAGTCGCGGCGCCAGAAACCCCAGGTAGTCTTCGAAGGTGTCCGGCCAGGCGGCGCTCCCCAGGACCTCCGTCCTGTAGCGCCGCCCCTGGAAGCCGGTGCGGTCGCCGTCCTCGTCGCGCGAGGTGCGCAGCCGTGTACGCTGCTGCGCGCGACCGCTGTTGAACGGCGGGTCGATGTAGATGAGGCGCGCGCAGCCGTCGGGGAGCGTGCGCAGCACCTCGAGGTTGTCGCCGCAGACGATGCGCTTCACAGCGGGTACTCGTAGACGCGCTGGTCCTTGACCCGCCGGCAACCCACGGCCGCATAGAAGTCGTGCACCCCTTCGCGCGCGAGGTTGGCGCGGATCCACATGAGCGTGAGGCCGCGCCCCCGGCCCCATTCGGCGGCGGCGGCCAGGAGGGCAGCGCCCAGTCCCTCGCCGCGATGCCCGGCCATCACGACGAGACCGCCGACTTCCGCGTAGGGATCCGCCTCGACCACCCGCTGGACGTGCACGTCGATGAAGCCGGCGACGGCGCTCCCGGCTGCCACGACCAGCAGGGTGCGTTCGGGGTCGTCGAGGAGGTGCAGCCGATCCAGCACCTGCCCGGTCGTGGACGGGTAGCCGAGCTCGCGGCAGAGGCCGGCGAGAGCTTCGGCATCGGCCGGGGACGCCGGCCGGACGCGTACGCGTGCGTCGCTCATGTGCGCAAGTCTACCCGCGAACGCCGAGCGCCGCCTGCCGGGCCGTCCCGTTACGGGCGGCCGTCCCGGCTACGTTACGCCCAGAGGCGCGGAGCCTGCGGCCGCACAGGCGCCACCGCGACCATGTGGATGTGCAGGAAGCGGTCCTCGACGGACTCCGCGGCGGAAGACTCCAACGCACTCACTGCGGACCATGTGCTCCAGCATCACGGCTCGCCCTGCTCACACTACAAGCCTTGCGCAAAGTACTCGAAACAACGCGCCGGGCCTGACAGAATGGGTTGAAAGACCCAGAGGGAGACGGCATGGCCGATAAGATCATGGTCGTCATGAGAAAGTCGGCGGCGTGAACGCGTCGCCCCACGTCAGCATCAGGCGGGCGACGCCGGACGACGCCGCCGGCGTCGCCGCCGTGCTCAACGGCGTCATCGCCGGCGGCCGCCACAGCCTGCTCGACACGCCGTTCACCGTGGCCGAGGAGCGCGCTTACATCGAGGCGCTCCCGGAGCGCTCCTTCATCCATATCGCCGAGGCGGCCGGCGGCATCATCGCCTTCCAGACCGTCATCCCGTGGAACACCTTCACGACCCGCGAGTTCGACCACGTGGCGACGATGGGCACCTACGTGGACGAGCGGCACAGGCGGCGCGGCGTGGGCGCGGCGCTGGCGGCCGCGTCGTTCGCCGCGGCCGTCACGATGGGTTACGAGAAGATCTTCACCGAGCTGCGCGCCGACAACCTCGACTCGCTGGCCTACCATCTCGCGCTCGGTTTCACTATCGTGGGGACCGCGCGCGGTCATGCGCGCGTTTCCGGGCGCGACATCGACGTCATCTTCGTCGAGCGCTTTCTGAAGGGGTGAACCGCATGCTGTACGTCTGCGCCACGCCGATCGGCAATCTCGGGGACGTGACGCCGCGCGTCCTCGACGCTCTGCGCGCGGTCGATCTCATCGCCGCCGAGGACACGCGCCACACGCGCAAGCTCCTCAGCCACTTCGACATCCACGTGGAGATGACGAGCCTCTTTCAGCACAACGAGGCGCAGAAGACCGAAGAGGTACTGCGCCTCCTGCGCGACGGCAAGGACGTGGCTCTGGTCACAGATGCCGGGATGCCCGGCGTGCAGGATCCCGGCATGCGCCTGGTCGTGCGCGCCGTCGCCGAAGGCCTCGACCTCACCGTGCTGCCGGGGCCATCGGCTGTGCTGACGGCTATCGTGGCCGCCGGCTATGGCGGCGACGGCTTTCGCTTCGTCGGCTACCTGCCGCGCAGGGCGCGCGAACTGGAGACCATGTTGCACGGGTGGCGCCGCTGCGGCGGCCTCGTCGTGGCCTTCGAGACGGGGCAGCGGCTGGCGCGCAGCATGGCCGTGCTGGCGGCGTCCTTGCCCGAGGCCCGCGCGGCCGTGTGCCGCGAGCTCACCAAGGTGCACGAGGAGATCGTCCGCGGCACGCTGCTGGAGCTCAGCGAGCGCTATCCCGTCCCCGGCCCGGATGCCGGGCCGAGAGGTGCGGTGCGCGGTGAGATCACGCTGGTCCTCGACCTCGGGCCGGCTCTGGACGACGCGGCCGCCGCCCGGCCGCAGGCGAGGGAGGCCGCCACCGCCTTGCTCGGCCGCGGCCTGTCGCGGCGCGACGCCGCCGCGGCCCTGCACGTGTGCCTCGGGCTTCCGGGGCGCGAGGCCGACCGGCTGGTGCGCGAGGTGGCGGCCGCAGGCTGAGCCCGCGTGCGCTCGGGCCGCGAGCGGGCCCGTCGTGCTCCGCCGTACGGCAGGGCCTCGTCCGAGGCGCTCCCAATGGCACAACGAGACTGTGGAATCGCCACTCGGAGGTGCAGAATGAACATCTTGGCTATCGGTTCGAGCGCGCGGCTCAAAGGGAACAGCAACTCCCTCATGCGCCTGGCTGTAGAAAGCGCCCAGGAACGCGGGGCGACAGCGAACATCCTCTACGCTCGGCAACTGGAGGTGCAGGGGTGTCTCGGCTGCGACGGCTGCAAGCGATCACTCGCAGCGACCTGCGTCGTCAACGACGACATGCACGACGTCTACGCGCGGCTGCGAGACTGCGACGTCCTCGTGCTCGCTACTCCCGTCTACTTCTACTCGATGAACTCCTGGCTCAAGGCGATCATGGACCGCTTGTACGGTCTGCTCGACCCTGACGGCGCGCCGCGGATCGACGCGGGCAAGGGCTTCTACGTCATCACCGCGGAAGAAGAGGAGCGCACCTTCGCCGGCCAGGACATCGTAGGCACGCTCATGCGCGGCTTGGCCTGGGTCAAGATGGACCTGCGCGGCGAGTTGATCGCGGTGAACGTCTCGAAGGCGCAGGATTGGCAGAGCCGCGAGGATCTCCTCCGAGCCGCGAGAGGACTCATCGCCGTACCTTGACCAACTCGGAGTCTACGGATACTCGAGGTTGCGCTAGACGCCCACGCCGCGCGTCACGAGCCCACGGGCTCGCGTCTGCTAGACTCAAACGATGGAACTGGCTGCCCTCATCGCCGAACGCCCGCTGCTGCTCGACGGCGGCCTCGGGCTGGCGCTCATGGTCCGCGGTTTCACCGCCGGCGAGTGCCCCGAGGAGTGGAACGTCTCGCACCCCGCTGAGATCGAGGACATCCATCGCGCCTTCTTCGCCGCGGGTTCCGACATCGTGAACACCAACACCTTCGGCGGCACCGGGCTGCGTCTGGAAGCCCACGGCATGGCCGCCCGCGCCGTCGAGTTCAACGAAGCGGCCGCCCGCCTCGCGGTCGCGCTCCGCGACCGCGAGTTCCCCGGCCGCTTCGTGGCCGGCGACATCGGCCCGTGCGGCA
>Ga0209048_10000806_pt1 | contig 33392 bp, 25 predicted proteins | sample FrelakmetCRP12CR_FD_187146 | JGI IMG/M metagenome (GOLD analysis project Ga0209048, IMG submission 187146) | Freshwater lake sediment microbial communities from the University of Notre Dame, USA, for methane emissions studies - CRP12 CR (SPAdes)... | ecosystem: Environmental > Aquatic >...
AGCGCGTCGTCGTCAATTGCGGCGTCGCTAAATTGCAGGACGCATCACTGCGAAGCTTTGCGCGCGGGACCTCCGCGCATTCGACATTGACCCTCGACGACCGCTCCTCTTGCCGCATAGCCGGCGCGAAAGGCATACAAAAATATGTTGCGGGACGCATTCTCTCCGGTCCGACGAAAGTACGCGTGGACCGGCGCCGATCCAATGCAGGCGACGTGCTGGCGCTCTCGCACGACGGATATGTCCGCGACTTCGGACTCATCCATGAACGCAAGTTGAAGCTGTCGCACGACGGACTGCGTCTCAGCGGGGAGGACCGGCTCGTCGCGGCGCCAGGCTCCTTTCCCGGCGCCATCGCCTTTTCGCTGCGCTTCCATCTTCATCCGAAGGCCCATGCGGACATCGCGCAGGATGGCGAGACCGTGCAAATATCGCTCGCAAGCGGAGAAAGGGTGACGTTCAGAGCGGCGGGAGGGCACGTGGCCATCGAGGAAAGCGTGTTTTTCGCCGCTCCGGAGGGACCGTGTAAATGCGCTCAAATCGTCGTCAGCGGTCCCGCGAAGCCCGATACTAAAATACGCTGGTCGTTTCAGGCCTGGAGCGCTCATGCCGCAGGGCCGCCGGTTTCGTCCGCCCCGGATGTGTGATAGGGCGGCGTCTCTTCTCGCGAGGACCTCTCATGCCCGTCGATCTTCGCCGCGTCACGCGCGCGCTTTTATCCGTATCCGACAAGACCGGCCTCGTCGATCTCGCGCGGGAGCTGGGGAAATATGGCGTAGAGCTTGTCTCCACCGGCGGAACGCGCAAGGCCCTTACCGAAGCCGGGCTTGCGGTGAAGGATGTCGCGGACCTTACGGGCTTTCCGGAGATGATGGACGGGCGCCTGAAAACCCTACACCCCAAAGTCCATGGCGGGTTGCTGGCGATCAGGGAAAACCCGGAGCATGAGGCCGCGATGCTCGCCCATGCGATCGCTCCCATCGACCTTCTGATCGTCAATCTCTATGCCTTCGAGGCGAGCGTCGCGAAAGGCGCCGCTTTCGACCACTGCGTGGAAAACATCGACATCGGCGGTCCCGCGATGATTCGCGCGGCGGCGAAGAATCACAACGACGTCGCCGTTGTGGTCGATCCGTCGGATTATGCGGCGCTGAAGGAAAGCCTTTCCGCCAATCGCGGCGCGACCACTCTCGACTTGCGCCGGCGTCTCGCGCAAAAGGCCTATGCTCGGACGGCCGCTTACGACGCCGCCATCTCCAACTGGCTTGCCGTTCAGCTCGACCAGCAATCGCCGCCCTGGCGCGCAATCGGAGGACGTCTACAGGAGCCGATGCGTTACGGAGAAAACCCGCATCAATCGGCGGGGTTCTACGTGACGGGCGAACATCGCCCCGGCGTCGCGACGGCGTCCCAACTTCAGGGCAAGCAGCTTTCCTACAACAACGTCAACGACACCGACGCGGCCTATGAATGCGTCGCGGAATTCGATCCCGCACGCACTGCGGCTGTCGCCATTATCAAACATGCAAACCCTTGCGGCGTGGGGGAAGGCGCGACATTGGCCGAGGCTTACGCCAAGGCGCTTCGCTGCGATCCGGTTTCGGCTTTCGGCGGAATTGTCGCTCTTAATCGCAAGCTCGACGCCGCCGCGGCATGCGAAATCGTGAAGATTTTCACGGAGGTCATTATTGCGCCGGACGCCGACGAAGAGGCGATCGCGATTGTCGGCGAAAAGAAGAATTTGCGTTTGCTGCTCGCAGGAGGCGTTCCCGATCCTCGCGCAGCGGGGCTGACATTGCGCACGGTCGCCGGGGGTTTTCTCGCCCAAGGTCGGGACAACGCCGTCGTCGACGATATGACGCTCGACATCGTTACGAAACGCGAACCAAGCGCGCGCGAGCTTGCCGATCTGAAATTTGCGTTTCGCGTCGCCAAACATGTGAAGTCGAACGCCATTGTCTATGCGAAGGACGGCGCGACGGTCGGAATAGGCGCCGGTCAAATGTCGCGCGTCGATTCCTCGCGCATCGCGGCCTATAAGGCCGAAGAAGCGGCGAAGACGGCGGGATTGAAAGAAAGCCTCGCAAAGGGTTCGGTCGTTGCGTCGGACGCTTTCTTTCCGTTTCCGGACGGTCTGCTGGCTGCAGCGGCCGCGGGCGCGACCGCCGTCATTCAGCCGGGCGGCTCCATCAACGACAAGGACGTGATCGCCGCCGCGAATGACGCAGGATTAGCGATGGTCCTCACAGGCGTTCGGCATTTCAGGCACTGACAAGAGCAAGGGCCGGCGGCCGCCGGCCCTTGCGGATCTTTTGCATTTGATATGCAATCAGCACATCGGAACGCGGCGGTAGCCAATCACATTGCCCCAGCGATCGAAGATGGGGCGGCTGTCGTAATAGCAAGAGTCGTAAGCAGAGGCGGCGAGGGCTCCGACCGCAAGCGCGCCAATCGCGCCGGCGGCATAAGGTCCCCAATACGGCCCATGGTGATAGCCCCAATATCCCGCCTGAGCGGAGGAGGTGGTGGCGACGACGGAACCAGCCAAGGCTAAGGCGGCGATGCCGGCAGTGATGACTTTTTTCATGATGCGCTCCTATTCGTTCGGCTCGCCACATTGTCGAGCATCGCGACATTAGGCGGCGGCATCGGACTTGTTTGTGCGCGGCCGCACAGAGCGAAATTGCGCCCGTGAGCCCAGAAAACTCAGCTCTGCGCGAGCAGTTTTTGCTGGTGATCGCGCGTCAGCGCATCGACGATCTCGTCGAGCGCCTCGCCCTCCATCACTTTGTCGAGCTTATAAAGCGTCAGATTGATGCGATGGTCGGTCACGCGTCCCTGCGGGAAATTATAGGTTCGAATGCGCTCGGAGCGATCGCCCGAGCCGACCTGCTGGCGCCGGTCCGCGGCGCGCGCGCTGTCGAGACGCTGACGTTCGGCCTCGAACAGCCGCGAGCGCAGAACGGCAAGGGCCTTCGCCTTGTTGCGATGTTGTGAACGCTCCTCCTGCATCATTACGACGATGCCCGAAGGAATATGCGTCATACGGATCGCGGATTCTGTTTTGTTGACGTGCTGGCCGCCTGCGCCCCCTGAGCGCATGGTTTCTATCTGCAAATCCTTTTCGTCGATGGCGACGTCGACGTCTTCCGCCTCGGGAAGAACGGCGACGGTGGCGGCGGAGGTGTGGATTCGTCCTTGCGTTTCGGTTTCAGGCACGCGCTGCACGCGGTGAACGCCGGACTCGTATTTCAGCCGCGCATAGACGCCGCGGCCCGTGATTTCGGCGACAATTTCCTTATAGCCGCCGATCACGCCTTCGCTCGCCGACAGAATTTCGACCTTCCACCCCTTCAACGCCGCATATTTCTGATAGGCGCGGAAGAGATCTCCCGCAAAGAGCGCCGCCTCGTCGCCGCCCGTGCCGGCCCTCACTTCGAGAATGACGCCCTTTTCGTCCGCAGCGTCTTTCGGCAGCAAGGCGAGTTTGAGAGCGGATTCGCTGGAGGCGAGCGTCTCCCGCGCCGCCTCGAGTTCGGTTTCCGCCAGCGCGCGCATATCGGAATCGAGACTCGCGTCCGCGATCATTTCACGAAGTCCGGCGCTTTCCTCCTGCGCCGCGCGATAGGCGCGGATAGTGGCGACAACGTCTTCAAGCGAGGCGAGCTCGCGCGACAACGCCACAAAGGTTTGCGCGTCCGGGCCGGCGGCGAGCTTTTGGCCAATGTCGTCGTAACGATGCAGGATAAGATCGAGTTTGTCTTGAGCGAACATGAATGTTTCATAAGTGTGATGCGATGGGGGAAGGGCGATGCAATGAGGCCCGCTACAAAGGAATATCCCGCGAGATCGCATATTCGCGTAATTTTTCGCGGATCGACGGAGAGCCATCGTCTTCCGCGAGCAAGGAGGCAAGAAAAACTTCCGCCTCGTCCAGATTGGTCGCAAGGATCATCGACTTCACCGGCCCGATGGAGGCGGGCGACATGGAGAGCGAACGGTAGCCAAGCGCAAGAAGCGCGAGAGCCTCCAACGGGCGTCCGCCCATCTCTCCGCACAACGTCACCTGCTTGCCTACGCGCTTCCCCGCAAGGGCGATTCGTTCGAGCGCGCGCAGCACGGGAATAGAGAGATTGTCGTAGCGCTTCGAGACGCGCGTATTGTCGCGGTCGGCCGCATACATATATTGCACGAGGTCATTGGACCCGACCGACAGAAAGTCGGCGCGCTGGGCGATCAAATCCAGTTCCCAAAGGAGAGCCGGGACTTCGACCATTGCTCCGAGCTGCAAGGTCGATGGCGTCAGATAACCATGCTGCCGGAGATAGTTTACTTCGCGCATAGCGATCGATTTTGCGGCTTCATATTCCGCGACATTGGCCACCATCGGGAACATGATGCGTAAATCGCGTTTTCCGGCCGCTTTCAACATGGCGCGCATCTGCATGCGCAGCAAACCGGGCCGGTCCAATCCGATGCGAATCGCGCGCCAGCCGAGCGCGGGGTTTTCCTCGTCGATCGTCGCCATATAGGGCAGGATTTTATCGCTGCCGATATCCAGTGTGCGAAAGGTCACTGGGCGATCCGGAACCGCGTCCAGCACCGATTTGTAAAACTTAAATTGCTCTTCCATGCGCGGAAATCGCGGGGCGAGCATGAATTGCAATTCGGTTCTAAAGAGTCCGATCGAACGCGCGCCCGTTTCGTGCACATGCGAAACGTCAACGATGAGGCCTGCGTTCATATGCAGCGCGATCTCGACGCCGTCCTTGGTGACGGCGGGCACATCGCGGAGCCGCGCATATTGTTCCTGGCGGCGCGCGCGCAATCTTGCCTTTTCGGCATAGGCGCTTTGCACGTCCGGCTGGGGCCGCACATGCACGTCTCCCGTCGCGCCGTCGACAATGATCGGGTCGCCCGTCTCGACGAGATCGGTGATATTAGCGACGAGCCCCACCGTCGCGAAACCGAGCGCGCGAGCGACGATGGCGACATGGCTCGAGGGGCCGCCTTCCTCAAGCACCAATCCGCGCAGGCGCGAGCGGTCATAATCGAGCAGCGCCGCCGGACCCATGGTGCGCGCCACAATGATCGCATTCTCCGGCACGCTGTCGCGATCCGCGACATAGCTTTGACCCGTAAGCTGATGAAGAAGCCGATTGGCGATATCGTCGAGATCGTGCAGCCGGTCGCGCAGATAGGGATCCGTCTGACGATGCATTCGCGCGCGCGCGTCGTTCTGGACGCGCTCCACAGCGGCTTCGGCAGTCAGTCCGCTCATCACCGCTTCGCGCAGACGGCGAACCCAGCCGCGGTCGTTGGCGACCATGCGCACGGCCTCCAGCACGTCGCGATGTTCGCCGGCTCCCATCCGGTCTCCATGCGCGACCAGTTCGTCGATGGAGAGACGCATGGCGTCGATCGCCATATCGAGACGGCGCAATTCGGACTGAACGTCTTCCGCCACAAGCTGTTTGACGATGACTCTCGGCTCGTGGAGAACCACGTAGCCAAGCCCGATTCCTTCGCATATCGGAGAGCCTTTCAGCGTCAACGGACGACGCAGAGAAAGATCGTCCGGCGTTTTGACGATGGATTGCAGTTCGCCAGACGCGATCATTTCGGCGAGCAGCATCGCCGTGGTCTGCAAGGCTTCGACTTCTTCTTCCGAATATGTGCGGCGCACCTTGTTTTGAACGACAAGGACCCCGAGCGTATTTCCGCCGCGCAAGATCGGAACGCCGAGGAAGGAGTGGTAGATTTCCTCGCCCGTTTCGGGGCGATAGGAGAAGGCCGGATGGTCCTGGGCTTCCGAGAGGGCGAGCGGCTCGGCGCTTTGCGCGATTAGGCCCACAAGGCCCTCGCTGGCGTTCATCGTCGTCAGATGGACCGCCTCGCGGTTGAGGCCCTCGGTCGCGAAGAGCTCCAGACGCTGGTCCGCCCGCAGCACGTAAACGGAACAGACTTCAGCGACCATGTTGGCGGCGATCTGGACGACGATCTTGTCGAGCCGCGCCTGTGCGCTCACTGGCTCCGCGCTGATTTCGCGTAGCCGCCGGAGCAGTAGCCTAGGACCGCCAAGGACTGTGCGCATTAACCGACGCTCCGCAGCATATATTCCTGTCGCTCCCGCCCCGCGAGGTCGTCCGTTATGGTATAACTTTTTGAAACCGGCGGGGCCGAAGCCCTCATTGCGATCCTGGTAGCAGCGTATATTGGCCCCGTCCCCCCTTCGCAAGCGCCGCCGGGTGCCGCGCCCGGAGCGGGGACAGGCGTCGCGGCGGCGGAGCCGCTGCGGCTTCGCAAGGATCATACCGCGGTTGTTCGCGCGGAGGCTTGCACGCTAGAAGGCGAGTCTTTACCGGTCACAGTTCCGACATGAAAAAGTCGGAGGCGTTTCGACCAAAATGGAGGCGAGCGGCGCCGCATCAACATGCCCGAGAAATAATTCGTGCGTCTTTCCAGATATCTGATAGCTGCGCTGCTGATCCTCGCCTTCGCCTCTTCCGCCTGGGCCGTGGATTCTGTGCGCGTGCCGCAAGACGCCCATGCGATCGATCTGACGCATGCAGTCGAAAAACATTCGTCGGAAGGCGACCGGCTGCAGGTTTCGACCGCTCCCGGCTCCGACGGCATTATCCGGCGCATCGAGGTCGGCGCACGCGAGCCGGGGACGCGGCCGAGCTGGATCGTCTTTGCATTGACGAACGACACCGACGAGCAGATCGAACGGCTGCTTGTCGCGCCCCATTTCCGTTTACAGGGGTCGGGCGTCATATGGCCGGATCTCGGAGCGAGCCGCATTTCCGCGATCACAGCGAGCCAGGGCTTCCCGCCGGAGGCCGAAGACAGCGCCGACGCGGACGTGTTTCGTCTCACGCTCGACCCGGGCACCACGATCACATACATTGCCGAGTTGCGCACGCCGAACCTGCCGCAACTCTATCTCTGGGAACCTGACGCTTACAAAGACAAGGTGACGAGCCTCACTCTCTACAAAGGCATCGTCATCGGCATCGCCGGCCTACTGGCGCTTTTCCTGACTATCGTCTTCGTCGTCAAAGGCGCCGTAATCTTCCCGGCCGCGGCGGCGCTCGCCTGGACGGTTCTCGCCTTTGTGTGCATCGATTTCGGATTTTGGGACAAGATTTTCGGCTCCGATCCGAACACCGACAGGATCTGGCGCGCGGGAGCCGAAACAGTGCTCTCGGCCACGCTTGTGGTGTTTTTGTTCGCCTATCTGAACCTTAACCGTTGGCATGTGCGCGCGTGGCACGTTGCGGCGCTGTGGCTGCTGGTGCTGATCAATCTCATCGGCCTCGCCGTTTTCGACGCTCCGGTCGCGGCCGGCGTCGCCCGCATCTCGCTTGCGACTGTCGCCGTGGTCGGATTCGTCCTGGTTCTTTATCTCGCGACCCATGGCTACGACCGGGCGATCATGCTGATTCCCACCTGGTTTTTGCTGCTGCTGTGGGTCTGCGCCGCAGGCTTCACCGTCGCTGGCTGGCTCACCAACGATCTGGTTTCGCCTTCTCTGGTGGGGGGCCTCGTGCTGATTGTCATGCTGATCGGCTTTACCGTGATGCAGAACGCTTTTGCGAGCGGAGGGCTCGCTCAGGGCGCGATCAGCGACGTCGAACGCAAGGCGCTCGCAATGACGGGGGCCAATGAGATCGTGTTCGACTGGGACGTGCCCTCCGATCACATATTCGTGAGCCCAGAGATCGAAGCGCAGCTTGGCCTCGATCGTGGCGGGCTGGAAGGCTCCGCCTCGTCCTGGCTCGATCTGCTGCATCCCTTTGAGCAGGACAGATATCGGGCTTGTCTGGACGCGCTTCTGGAGCAGCGGCGGGGGCGCATCAATCAGGAATTTCGGTTACGGGCCGTCGACGGGCATTATCTTTGTTACCGACTGCGGGCGCGTCCCGTCGTCGGGCTCGATGGCGAAGTGATCCGCGTCGTAGGCACGTTGAATGACGTAACGGAAGAGCGCAATGCGCAGGAACGACTGCTGCACGACGCCGTGCATGACAATCTGACCGGTCTTCCAAACCGGGAGTTGTTTTTTGATCGTCTGGAAGCCGCTCTCATCTTCGCGGGAATGGAGAAGGACGTATTTCCGGCAGTACTCTGCATCGACGTCGACCGGTTCAAGCAGATCAACGAGCAGGTGGGAGTTTCCACAGGCGACAGCGTCCTGCTTACAATCGCGCATCGCCTCACGCGGCTGTTGCAGCCGCAGGATACGCTCGCGCGCGTCGGCGGCGACACATTCGCAATCATTCTGGTTTCGGAGATACAAGCGGACCACATAATCTCGCTCGCCGATTCTGTGCGCAGAGCGCTCGCGACGCCGGTACGCTTCACTGACCGCGAAATTGGACTTTCCGTCTCCATCGGAGTCGCGCTGTTCGATCAGCAGGTCCATCCGTCGTCGCAGGACATGTTGCAGGACGCCGAGATCGCGATGCTACACGCGAAGCGGTCCGGCGGAAATCGCATCGAGGTGTTCCGCCCCGCCATGCGGTCGCAGCGCTCGGACCGCCTCACGCTGGAAGTCGATATGCGTCGCGCCCTGGAGCGCGGCGAGGTGAAAGTGTTCTTTCAGCCGATCGTGCGCCTGCAGGATCGCACCATTGCCGGATTCGAAACGCTGCTGCGGTGGGATCATCCCCGCCTTGGCCAGCTCAACCCCGGCGAATTCCTGCCCATCGCGGAGCAGACGGGACTGATCGTCGATTTCGGGCTGATGGCGCTGGAGCGCACGGCGCGCGAACTCGCAGCGTGGCAGAGAGCGCTCGCGGTTGATCCTCCTATTTTCGCCCTGGTCAATGTTTCGTCGCGGCAATTGCTGCGTCACGATCTGTTGCGCGAGGTGAAGAGCGTGCTCATGCGCCATGACATCGTCAAAGATAGTCTGAAGCTCGAGCTGTCGGAGAGCCTCGTGATGGAAAATCCGGAATACGCCGCACAGATGCTTCAGCGCATCAAGGAGCTCGGCGCCGGACTCGTGCTGAAAGACTTTGGCGTCGGTTATTCGTCGCTCGCCTATCTGCAGCGTTTCCCCATAGACACGATAAAAATCGACCGTTCTTTCGTGCGCAGCGCCGGCAAGGGATCGCGACCGATCATATTGCGTTCGATCATTTCCCTTGCGCGTGATCTCGGAATGGACGTAATCGCAGCGGGCGCCGAGACGGAGCCGGACGCCGTCGAACTCTATCAACTCGGCTGTGGCTATGCACAGGGTCAGGCCTTCGGACGACCCATCAGTTCGCAGGAAGCGCGTAAGCTGGTCGGCGCCGCGCCGGAAGCGGCGTAGCGAGCGGCGCTTCGTCATGAAGCAGCCAGCTCCCATCGACGCTCTTTCTGCATCCCAAGCGCACGCAGAACATGCGTGGCTGCATGAAGAAATCGCCGAGCATGACCGCCGCTATTATCAGGAAGACGCGCCGATCGTTTCCGACGCGGAATATGACGCTCTGCGCCGTCGCTACGAAGAACTCGAACGCGCATTCCCCGAACTCGCGACTCCCGAGTCGCTGACGCAACGAGTCGGCGCGGCGCCCGCCGAGAAATTCGCAAAAGTGAAACACGCCGTGCCGATGCTGTCGCTCGGCAATGTGTTTTCGGATGAAGAGGTTTTCGATTTCGTTGCGCGCGTGCGCCGGTTTCTGGGCCTGAAGCCGGACGCGCCGCTCGCCGTTACGGCGGAGCCGAAAATCGACGGGCTATCCTGCACATTGCGGTATGAGGGAGGCGAGCTCACATCCGCCGCCACGCGCGGCGATGGGTTCGAGGGCGAGGACGTCACCGCCAATATCCGCACGGTTCATGACATTCCCCATCGCCTGCATGGACGCGTTCCGGACGTGATCGAGGCACGCGGCGAAGTCTATATGAGCCATAAGGATTTCGCCGCGCTCAACGAGCGGCAGGGCAAGAGCGGCAAACAGATCTTCGCCAATCCGCGCAATGCGGCGGCGGGATCGCTGCGCCAGCTCGATCCGAAGATCACCGCAGAGCGGCCCCTGCGATTTTTCGCTTATGCGTGGGGCGAGGCGAGCGACTTGCCCGCGAAGACGCAGCATGGCGTCCTGGCTGCCTTCGAGCGCTACGGTCTGCCGGTCAATCCGCTGATCAAGCTGTGCGACAGCGCCGAGGAGATGATCGCGCATTATCGCAGCATCGAGCAGCGCCGAGCGTCGCTCGGCTACGACATCGACGGCGTCGTTTATAAGGTCGACGACATTGCGCTTCAGACCCGTCTCGGCTTTGTCTCGCGGGCGCCGCGATGGGCGGTGGCGCATAAGTTTCCTGCAGAACAGGCGACGACGATTCTTCGCGACATAGAGATACAGGTTGGCCGAACCGGCGCCCTCACGCCGGTCGCGCGGCTTGAGCCCGTGACCGTCGGCGGCGTCGTCGTCTCCAACGCCACCCTTCACAATGAAGATGAAATCGAGCGCAAAGACATTCGTATCGGCGATACTGTCGTCGTGCAGCGCGCCGGCGACGTCATTCCGCAAATCGTCGAGGTCGTTCTCGCCAAGCGGCCGCAGGGGGCGAAGCCATATAAATTTCCCCATGTCTGTCCGCGTTGCGGCTCAGCGGCGCTGCGGGAGATCGACGAGAAGACCGGAGAAGCCGATGTCGTGCGCCGCTGCACCGGCTCGCTCGTCTGTCCCGCACAGGCGGTCGAGCGTCTTAAGCATTTCGCTTCACGCAACGCCATGGACATCGAAGGGCTGGGCGACAAGCAGATCGAGTTCTTCTACGAGCAGTGTCTTATAAAGACTGCCTCCGACATTTTCACCCTAGAAGAGCGCGACAAGAAAAACAAAGCCAAGCTTGTCGATTTCGAGCGCTTCGGCGAGACGTCGGTTAGGAATCTTTTCAATGCGATCAAAGCGCGCCGCCAGGTTCCAATCAATCGGTTCATCTATGCGCTCGGCATAAGGCATGTCGGGGAAACCAATGCGCGGCGGCTCGCGCGCCATTTTGGCGACTTTGAATCCTTGCGCGAAACGGCGCGCGACGCCGTTCCCGACAGCGAAGCGCGCGCGCGAATCGATACGATTGACGGTGTCGGGTCTGTGGTCGCCGAAGCGCTGCACGATTTCTTCGCCGAGCCGCACAATGAGCGCGAACTCGATGCGCTTTTGCGTCGCGTGACGCTGGAGCCCATGCCCGCAGTGGAGAGCGCGTCGCCCGTGGCGGGAAAGACAGTGGTGTTTACCGGTGCGCTGGAGCGGCTGACGCGCGACGAAGCAAAGGCGCAGGCCGAACGCTTCGGCGCGAAGGTCGCGGCCTCGGTCTCGAAAAAAACCGATCTCGTCGTCGCGGGTCCCGGTGCTGGCTCGAAACTCGCCAAAGCGCGCGAGTTCGGCGTCGAGGTGATCAGCGAGGACGAGTGGTTTGCGCGCACCGAGCAGGAGTGAGCCGCCGAGAAGACGCAGAATGCGCGCTCCCTCCCCTTGGCGGAAGGATCGCCGAAGGGATCCAGGGTGGGTGACGCTTCTACGGCAGACGTTGACCCACCCGGCGATCTTCGACCGCCGACCTCCCCGCAAGGGGGAGGCAAATGCGCGCAACGATTCAGAATTGCGCCGTGTTCAGACCGCCTTCGTTCCGGGCGTCTCGCCTTTGCGATAGGCGGTGCCGAAAACATAGTCCCACCATATGGCGTGCACGCCGAATCCTTTCGTGGAATCGCGGAAGTGATGCAGCATGTGCAGCCGCCGCACCAGATGGCCGAGTTGCGACTTCGGCCGGCCGTGATGCGTCCAGTAATGCACGCAGTCATAGACGACATAGCCACTAATGAAGCCCGCGAGCACGGGCCAGGTCGAGATAGGTCCGAACAGAAGACGGATAATTGTAAGAGCGATCAGCATGATCGGCGCGGATAGGAGCGGCGGCATGACGAGACGCAAGGGGTCGTTCGGATAAATGTGGTGTACGCCGTGAATGAGGAACTGGAATTTCGGTCCGAGGTCGAGTGGCAGGCGAAACACAGTGTGAAACAGAAAGCGATGGCCGAAATATTCGGTCAGCGTCCAGGCGATATAGCCGATGAAGAGTCCAAGGATGATTTCCGCCTCGCCCTGCACGCTCGCGGAGTAGATCACGAGGCCGAAGATGATCGGCGTGTAAACGATGACCGGCGTCAAATGATGAACGCGCGAGAGCTTGTCGAGAATGTCGTTCTCGAAAAGGCGAGGCGAAGCGCTGAGCGCGTCTTCCGTCTGCGTGCGATTGGCTTCGTTCGACATTGGATCACTCCGCCGGCGCTGGCGCGGGGTGCTGTTGCGAAGGCCGGCTCGCGAGTTCGACATTCTGCGAGCGCGTCCCGAGCGAATAGCGCGGATCGAAAATGAAGGTGAAGAACAGCGCGAGCCAGGAGCGGTGGCAACCGAGCGTGTCGTAAAATTCCGGCGCCATCGCCTTCAACTCAGGCAGCCTGGTCCATGGAATTTCATGAAAATCATGATGCTCATTGTGATAGCCGATATTGAGCGCCACTTTGTTGAGCGGACCGTAATAATCGAAGGTGCCCTGATCGGGACCGAAGGCGAAATGCTCCTGCACCCAACGCGCGCTCAGTGGATGCAGCCCACCGACCGAAAACCAGAAGGAGAGAAAGAGATAGAGCAGGGCGTTTGGGCCGAAGGCTGCAAGCACGAAGAGATCGAAGGCCACGATGACCGCGATATTGATGTAGGTCCACGTTCCCATGATCGGGACGGTGCCTTTCAGTCGCGAGAGCCTCGCGAGCTGAATCGCGGGGAAGAAGAACAGCCACAGCGCTTTTTTCCATGTGCTATCGCCGACCCACTCAACTTCCCATTTGCTCGGGATGTCGGCGTCGTAGTCATAGGCCGACAGATGCGAGTGATGTTTTATGTGATAGCAGCGAAAGCCCATCGCCGTCGGGAAGCCGTTCGGCAGGTCCGCGAGCAGGGCTGTGAGCTTGTTGAACAGCGGATTTTCAAAAACGCAATTGTGGATGGCGTCATGGATAATGACGAAATTCGCGTGGTTGGCGAAGGCGCCGATGCAAAAGGCGAGCAGTAGCGTGAGCGGCCAATAGGCGAGGCCGAGCCAGCCCAGGAACGCCGCGATCAGCAATTGTCCGACGAAAATTCCCACAGTGATCTTGAACGTAACAACGTCCTTCCCGAACAGCTCGCGAACCTCGGGGTGTTTTTCCAGTATCAACTTGCGGCGTTCTACATGCGTGCGGTCGGCGCCATTTTGCGTCACAGAGAGGGATGTCATGTCGTTGCGTCCTGTGGTGAAAGGGTTGCCTCGACGCTGTTGCTCGCACGCGCCGCCCCGCCTGTGATGAGGCGCTTTTCGTAAATGCGATGAATCTTGTCGACCTTGCCGCCGAACATTTCGATTGGTTTGCGCATGTCCATATTGTTCTCGAGGACCCATCCCGCTTCGAGATGCGTGACGGACGCCTTGGCTCCGCGCCGGCGAAATTCCTCGATCATCGACAGCAGAATGGCGCCGCCCGTGGCGCTTTTTTGCAAGGATTTGCGCGTTCCGAGCAGCAGCAGTCGCGCCGACTTGAATTTGTGGCGCTTCATGCGCGCAATGACCCGCGCTAGACCGAAGGGAAACAGCCGCCCGTCGAAGTCGGCCAGAATCTCATGCAGATTTGGCAGTGCAATGGCGAAAGATCGCGGGACGCCGTCAAGCTCGACGACGACTCCAAAGTCCGGCGGCACGAGATATTGCAAGGCGTCGGCCTGGGAATCGAACTCATCGCGCCCAAAAGGCACGAAGCCCCAATTCCCGCTCCAGCCGTCGTTGAACAGCTCGGCCATCAGCGCGGTTTCGCCCTTCTTCAGCGCCTTCATGTCGAGCGGACGAAGCTTGAGGCGATCGCGCCATTCGCGGCGCGTGGAGATCCGCGCCGGCTTGTTCAGTTCGTCGCTCGAAAGCTCGAGTCGGTAGGAATAGAGGTCCTGCGCCTTCTCATAGCCGAGCGCGTCGAGATGGCGCGCGAGATAGGGCGGATGCCAGGGCATGAACACCATTGGCGTTGCGTCGAAGCCCTGTACCAACAAGCCGCATTCATTGTTGATCGATGGCGAGAAGGGGCCGTTTATGCGATCGGCGCCGCGCGCCGCGAGCCAGCTTTCGGCCGCTTCCGTCAGGGCCCGCACGACGTCGACGTCGTCTATCGCATCCAGCGCGCCAAATTGCGCGCGCGACGCTCCCACCGGCTCGATTTCTGGCTTGTACATTTGCGCGCTGATACGGCCGACCCATTTTCCGTCGCGGCGCGCCAGGAATTCTTGCGCCTCGACGCGCTTGAAATGAGGGTTGAGGCGATGGGCGTAGGTCGTCCAGCGCTCGACGTCTAGCGAAGGAGCGAAGCCTTTCGCTCCCGCGTAAAGCAGGCGGGGCAGCTTGCTGAAGGTCAAGAACCGGCCAAGGCTATCGACCGGAACTATCTCGATCGCTGACATGGGGAATACCTACTCGCCTCCCGTTGCAAACGGAAGCGTCATTTCGACGCGCCGTGGCGTCTAGGCGCCGACCCCCGCCATTGCGGCGGCGACGATCTGATGCGCTTCCGCCGTCACCGGAGGCATGTCGCGCAATGCGTGAATCACGCCCAGAATCTCGGCTTCCGTGTGATTTGCGGAAAGGAAGAATCGCAGCCGAGGCTGGTCCTTCGGCACGCCGATTTGCACGATCGGCGGCACATAAAAACCCTTCTCAAGTAGATGTTGAGACGCCCACATCGTCTCGACGCTGTCCTGAAACAGGATCGGCACCACGCCGCGCCCGACAGCGGGACCTGTGGACAGTCCCGCTTCATGCGCCGAATCCCGGAAGAACTCTGCGTTCTTCGCGAGCTTGCCGACGCGCCAGCTCTCCTCCTGCATTAGGCGAAGCGCAGTGCGCGCGGAGGCGAGGATCACGGGCGAGAGGCCGACGCTGTAGACGAATCCCGGAAGCGTGTAGCGGAACCAGTCGATCACAGGTTTCTTCGCACATACATAGCCGCCGCAGGACGCGAGCGTCTTGGACATGGTGCCGACGATAAGATCGATTCGGCTCGGGTCGACGCCCTGATATTCCGCGAGGCCGCGGCCTGTGTCGCCCAGCACGCCGAGCGAATGCGCCTCGTCCACCAGCAGCCAAGACTGATAGCGGTCCCTGATGTCGAGCAGACGGCGCAGGTCGGCGGTGTCGCCGTCCATGCTGTAGATGCCTTCGACGACGATCAGCGAATTGCGATGATCTTCGCGGCGCTTATGCAGCAAATGCTCGAGATGGTCGAAGTCGTTGTGACGGAACTTGACCACCTCCGCCTGGGCGCCGTCGGCGCCGGCGACAATGCTGTTATGCGCAAGTTCGTCCATGAAGATGACGTCACGTTTGCCGCTCATCAGCCATGCGATCGTCGTGACGTTGGCGAGATAGCCGGAGACGAGCGTCAGCGCGCTTTCCATGCCGAGGAATTGCGCGATCTCGGCCTCGAAAGGTTTATGCGTGGAGCGTTCGCCGCCGACAAGCCGCGACGCCAGCGCGCCGACGCCGAGACGGTCAAGCTCACGCTTTGCTTCGTCCACGATTTTCGGGTGATTCGCGAGTCCCAGATAGTCGTAATTGGCGAAGCTTACGAAATGCGTTCCGGCGCTTTCGAAGTCGTTTTTCAGCTTGTCGATCTGAGCGAAGAACGGGTCGCTGAATTTCAGCAAGGCGTTGCCGGCAAAGCGGAATCGTCGCGAGGCGTAATCCGAGAGGTTACTGTGCTTCGTCACTGAATGCGCATTCCCCAATTGCCTTACGCCAAAGGCTCCGGCCCTGTGAAGAAAGCGGGCGCCGGCCCTCGCCAAGCGCCCAGGATGAACCGGTCACTTAGCACCCTTCGCGGGCTTCGCGCTAGTTGGCGGGGAAAGGCGACTAGAGGAAGGAAAGCGGATGGCGCTTCATCCTTCTAGGCTTTATTGCCATGAGCCATGAGCCATGAGCCCCCCCATCGCCCGCACGCCGAACGTCATTCGAACCTGCGGCTGGTCGTCGACAATCTCTGCGTGGATCGCGGCGGACGCCGGGTTCTTCAGAATGTCGGCTTTTCGCTTGCGGGCGGCGAGGCGCTGATCGTCACCGGAAGAAACGGCGCCGGAAAATCCACGCTGCTGCGCGCGCTTGTGGGACTCTTGCCGCGCGCGGGAGGCGCCGTCGCGCTGGAGGGCCTCGACGACGACGCGACGCCGGCGCATGCGCATTATCTCGCTCACGCTGACGGCATGAAGGCGTCATTGACGGCGGAAGAAAATCTCGAATTTTGGTCTTCCTATTTATCACGCACAGAGAGCGAAGCGTCGTCGCTCGGCGCGCAGCAAGCGCTCGAGCGCGTCGGCCTTGGCCATGTGGCGCAGGCGCCTTTCGCGATTCTCTCGGCGGGACAGAAGCGGCGCGTTGCGCTGGCGCGGCTCCTTGTTGCGTTTCGTCCCTTGTGGCTGCTCGACGAGCCCTTGACCGGTCTCGACAAAGGCGCGCGCGAACGCTTTGGCGAGATCATGCGCGATCATCTCGCCTTAGGCGGCATTCTTGTCGCCGCCACGCACGAAGCGCTGGGCGTCGAGGATGCGCGCGAATTGCCGCTCGGAGGCGCCGCCTGATGGGACGCGTCCCTGCCTTGTTTCTGCGCGAGCTGCGCGTCGCGCGCCGGCTTGGAGGGTCGGCGACGATGGGCGTCGCTTTCTTTCTGGTGCTTGTTTCGATCACGCCTTTCGCGCTCGGCCCGGACCCCAATCTTTTGTCGCGCATCGGTCCGGCGATCCTGTGGATTTCCGCATTGCTTGCGATGCTGCTCGGTCTCGATCGTCTGTTTCAGGCCGACGCCGAAGATGGATCGCTCGATCTGTTCCATCTGGGCGAAACGCCGCTCGAAATTGCGGTTCTCATCAAATGCCTGGCGCATTGGACGTCCACGGGCCTGCCGCTGACTTTGGCCGCGCCTTTCCTTGGACTGATGCTCGAACAGGATGGAGCCGCGCTCATGGGCGTCGTCGCGACGCTGCTCGCGGGGACGCCGGCTCTGACGCTGATCGGGTCGATCGGAGCGGCGGCGACTGTCACGGTGCGGCGCGGCGGATTGCTGATGGCGCTTCTCGTGTTGCCGCTCACCATTCCTGTGTTGATTTTTGGAGTATCCGCGGCGGAAGCGGCGTGCGGCGGAACCGTGTCCTTCGGGGCGCCTTTCTCAATTCTTTGCGCGATCACTCTCGCGTCTCTCGCGCTCTGTCCCTTCGCCGCCGCGGCGGCGCTGCGTTATTTGGGAGAATAGGCGTTCATTAGCGCGCAACGCATCGATGAACGCAAAATTGCAGTCATCGATGCGAAGCTAAACGTCGCGAAAGCCGCGCCGGCGCGAGAGGCGAGACGGACTCAGTAGAGGCCGCCCGTGCCGCTTCCGACCTGCTGATCGACGTCGTGCGGCGTATCGAGCGCGCGCGGTTCGCCGCCGCCGCCGAAGGAGTCGGGCGGCGCGGTGCCGGGCTTGAACGCCTCGAGAATCGTGCCGGCGCCTTTCGAGCGCAGACCCGAATGCGGGTCGACGGAAATGAGCTTGATTCCCGGCGGCACGCGGAAGGGCACGTCGGGCTTGTCCTTCAATGCGACCATCATGAAATCGCGAAAGATCGGCGCCGCATAGAGCGCCGCTTGCGCATGGTCGCCCATGGACCGGGGGCGGTCGTAGCCGATGAACACGCCGACGCAGAGATCGGGTGAATAGCCGATGAACCAGAGATCCTTCGCTTCGTTGGTCGTCCCGGTCTTGCCCGCGAGATGTTTGCCGACGGCTTTGATCGACACGCCAGTGCCGCGCTGGATCACGCCTTCCATGATCGAGGTGATCTGATAGGCGGTGAGCGGATCGAGAACCTGCTCGCGCTTGTCGATCAAACGCGGTTCGTTCTGGGACTCCCATTTCGCCGCATCGCAGCCGAGACATTCGCGTTCGTCGTGGCGATAGATCGTGTGGCCGTAACGGTCCTGAATGCGGTCGATCAATGTCGATTTGACCCGCTTCCCGCCGTTGGCGAGCATCGAATAGGCGGTGACCATTCGCAGCAACGTGGCTTCGCCGGCGCCGAGCGACATTGCGAGATAGGGCGGCATATCGTCATAAATACCGAACCGCTTCGCATATTCCGCAATGAGCGGCATGCCGACGTCCTTTGCGAGACGCACGGTCATCATGTTCTTCGAATGCTCGACGCCATAGCGCAACGGATGGGGGCCGCTGCCCTTGCCGCCCTCGAAATTTTCGGGGCTCCAGGTGGAGCCGTCTGCCTGCACGATGGCGATCGGCTCGTCGAGAATCGAGGACGAAGGCGTATATCCGTTGTCGAGCGCCGTCGCATAAACGAATGGCTTGAAGCTCGATCCGGGCTGACGCAGAGCCTGCGTGGCGCGATTGAATTCCGACTGATCGAAGGAGAATCCGCCGACCATCGAAAACACGCGGCCCGTATGCGGGTCCATCGCGATCATGGCGCCGGAAATCTCGGGGATCTGTCGTAGCCGATATTGCCCCGGGCGTCCGGCAAGCGGCTCGACATAGATCACATCGCCCGGAGCCAGGGCCGACCGCACGCTGCGGCCTGCCCAACGCATGCCCTCCTGGACGAGCGTGCCAGTTTCGCGTTCGCGCGCCACTTCACCCGATTTCTCGCGTGGCGGCTGCAGGCCTATGCGCGCCGCGCCGTCGGTCGCATCGAGCACGACCGCGAGCCGCCACGGCCTCACGTCGCCGAGCGCCGGGATTGCCCCGAGGGGCACGCCCCAGTCGGACGAGATGTCGATGTGGTTCATCGCGCCGCGGAAGCCATGCGCTTCGTCGAAGCGGACAAGGCCGTCCGTGAGCGCTTTGCGGGTCCAGGCCTGGATCTTGGGATCGAGGGTGCTGCGGACGGTGAGGCCGCCGCCGTAAAGCTTCTTCTCCCCATAGCGCTCCAGTAATTCGCGGCGCACTTCCTCCGCAAAAAATCCGGCCACATAGGTGTTGGGCGAAAGAACGCGCGGGTTCACGCCCAGCGGTTCGGCCTTAGCTTTTTCCGCCTCTTCGGAGGAGATGACGCCGTCAGCCTCCATACGGTCGATGACATAGTTGCGACGCTCTATGGCGCGATCGCGATGCTGGAAGGGGTGATAGTTGTTCGGCCCTTTCGGCAAAGCCGCGAGATAGGCGGCCTCCGCAATCGTGAGCTCATTGACCGATTTGTTGAAATAATTGAGAGCGGCGGCGGCGACTCCGTAATTGCCGAGGCCGAGATATATCTCGTTGAGATAAAGCTCGAGGATATGATCCTTGGTGTAGGCCGCCTCGATCCTGAACGAGATGATGGCTTCGCGGATTTTGCGCTCGATGGAGCGCTCATTGCCGACCAGGAAGTTTTTCGCCACCTGCTGCGTGATCGTCGAAGCGCCCTGCACATGTTTTCCGCCCTGAGCGAGCACGGACAGCGCGCGGCCGACGCCTTCTGGATCTACGCCCGTGTGCGTGTAGAAATTCTTGTCTTCGGCCGAAATGAACGCCTGTTTGACGAGCTTCGGAATGGCGCTGCTCGGCAGGAACAGTCGCCGCTCGTGGGAATATTCGGCGAGAATCGAGCCGTCCCCGGCGTGAAGCCGCGTCGTGACCGGCGGTTCGTAGGTGCTGAGTTGCGCAGTATCAGGCAAGTCTTTGGAGTAATTGTAGATTACTCCCGCGCCGATCACGGCGACGATCAGGAATACAATCGCGCCTGTGGCGAAGGCAAACCCGAGAAACCTCATAATCAACCGCATGAAGCGTCATCCTTGAAGAGGGCCGCAAAGTCGCGGGACGGCCGACCGGCTCCATCCGCGTCAGCGAGAATCGTTGTTTTAACGTCGAAGCATTTTTCTTCGCAACGAAGCCGATGCTGGACAGCGATGAGGGGTGTAGTGTTCCCGATTGCCTTTTCCTAGCATTGTAGAGGCGTCGCAATCCAGCGCGCGTTTTCCGCTCGCCGCCTGATTGCGCGTCGACGGGACCGCGGCGGCCCCTCAGGCAAGCCGCTTCGCCTTGGGCAATCTGAGCCCGTTTTATGTTTTATTGTGGGCGACCGGTTGCAGCGACGGCGGGAGGGACGTGCGGCGCCTCCATCTCCCGGCCCGCGAAAAACGCTTCGATTGCGGTTGCGGTCGCGGTCGCCGCCTGATCGCGCCATTGGGGCGACGTCAGGTTGGAGAGATCCTTTTCGCTCGACAAATATCCAAGCTCAAGCAGCGCCGAAGGGATGTCGTGGGCTTTCAGAACGACGAAACCTGCGGAGCGGCTCGGATTCTTGTTGAGGCTGCCCGCGTCCTTCCACGTGCTGACGAGCGCCTCGGCGAATCGCTTGCTGTAGGCGCGCGTCTCGCGGCGCGTGAGATCGAACAAAATGTCGCCGACCTCCTCGGCGTCCTCCTTGTGTTCGAGACCGGCGGCCTGATCGGCCAGGTTTTCTTTCTCGGCGATTCGCTGAGCTTCGGAGTCCGAGGCTTTGGCCGAGCCCGTATAGATCGTGGCGCCGTGGACGCTCGCTTCTCCCAGCGTGTCGGCATGAATGGACAGAAAGAGCGCCGCATTGTTTTGCTTGGCGAAACGCACGCGATCGTCGAGCGCGACAAAAATGTCTTCGGTCCGCGTCATAATCGCATGGAGACGCCCTCCCGCTTCGATCTTGGCCTGTAGCGCGCGCGCAAATTCGAAGACGATTGCCTTTTCCTGCTCGCCATGGGCGCCGGCGGCCCCCACGTCGACGCCCCCATGTCCTGGGTCGATGACAACCACAGGCTTGCCGGCAGGCGTCGCGGCTTGCTGCTCTGGCTTTTCCAGCGGGGGCGCTCGCAGAGTCCGCGCATGCTCCGCCGCCGCCGCCGCGAAGCTCGCCACATCCGTTCGGGCGAGTTCAATCGAAAGGCGCGAGCCGTCCTTCGAACTCTCGCTCGCGGCCCGAACGATCTTCGCGGGTCGCTCAAGGTCGATGACGATTCGGGAGCGCCTCGGGGCGAAGAGGCCGCATCTATAGGATTTGATGAGCCGCGAGGCGTTCGCCCTTGGCCGGCGCCCGCCGGGCAATTGCCCAGAGCTCGGATCGAAAAGGAAAGCGACTTCCGGAAGATCGACGATCACGCGGCTCGGATTATCCACAACATAATGAGCTGATGGCGCGAGCTCGGCTGTAGTCTCAAACACGAGCTTGGCCTTTTCACCCGTTTGCTCGAGTTGCGCGTTGATTGCTCGGATGGGCGACGCCGCTTCTTCGGCGTCCGCGGTCGTTGAGTGCGGCAGCAAAGACGCGACCGCCAGCAGGCGCAACATACGCAAAAAGCGCGGAAGCTGATCGTGAAAGGCGATAGGGGCAAAGGTCTGGAGCATATGCCTCGAACTTCTGGAACAGATTGTGACAATAGGTCGCCAAATGCGTCCGGACTTGATCTTATCCTATCTTGCTTGTCCGAAGTTAAGTGATCGTTAGGAAAGAAACGCGGAAAACGGGCTTTGCTTCCGGGTGCGTCTTGGCCATTCGGCTTGCGATTCAACACTAATTATTCGGCCATCGAGACGCCTCCTGCTTGAGCGTGTTAAATCGGCCGCGTCTAATTGATTGAACTCAACGGCGCAATGCCGCTTTGAGAACCTTCTGCCACGCTTTCGCTTCTCTCGCGCTTGCGGTATTGAGGTCCACCCGCTATGTAAACGTGGGGTTCCATGGCGAAAGCCGTTTATGCGGAACGCGGGCCCGGCAATAGATTCGGGCCGCAGCTATCGCAGGAATTCCAAGACTTCGATTGCGCGAATATATCGCCGATCGGGACATGGGCGCTTTAATGTCGCGCTCCGAAAGGTTTTTGTGACGGGCTCATGGCGACGTCCATGACATCTGGAAAACAGACGCCTCGCCGAGCGCGCTCGATGCGCGCGAAGGCGATCGGCGTTGTTTGCGCCGCGTTCCGTCGTTTCGCGTCGATTGTTGGGACGTTCGGCGTTCGCCGGCGCCGCGCTCGGCCAATCGTCTTGTCCGCTGGCCATCGCGCCGGCTCGCGTCTCCGAAGCTTCAAAAATCCCCTACCTTCAACGACAACAAGCGTAAACGTCGACTTGCCTCGCCGATTAGCGGTCGCAGAGCCCTCCGAGGGTTTCTGGCGAAGACTGCCGGCGTCGCATCGCGCTGCGCGGCAAAGAGTTTCAAATGGCGAACAAAATGCTCATAGACGCCTCACACCCGGAAGAAACCCGGGTGGTGGTGCTCCGCGGTAACCGGGTTCAGGAATTCGACTTCGAGGCCGCCGATAAAAAACCGCTCCGAGGCAATATTTATCTGGCGAAAGTCACCCGCGTCGAACCGTCCTTACAGGCGGCTTTCGTCGATTACGGCGGAAACCGCCATGGCTTTTTAGCCTTCGCGGAAATACATCCCGATTATTACCAGATCCCCGTGGCTGACCGGCTCGCTTTGCTCGAGGAGGAAAGCCGCGCCCATCAGCAAGCGGAAGAAGAAGAGCATCGCCCCCATGGCCGTCAACGCCGTTCGCGGCGGCGAGGCGGCGAAAGCGCCGAAAAGCGCGCCGTCGCAAACGACGACATCCTCGCCGAGGACGCGCAGACCGATCGCAGCCAAGATCACGACGACTCCGAAGCGCCGGAGACGACCGAGGTCAGTGAGATCGAAGCCGTCGCCGAGACTGCGGTACAAGCGCCAGCGGCGGCCGAGTTTGAATTGATCGACGCGGTCGAAGATGAGGCGGCGCTGCCGGAGCAAGAGATTACTGCCGGCGAAGCTACGCTTGAGAGCCGAAGCGAGACAGAACCCGAAGCAGAAGCTTCAGAACGTCTCGAAGCGCCGCAAGAGGCGGATGGGCCTCGAGAGCCGCCGCATGCGGAAGCGCATTCCCTTGCGATCGACCCGGAGGGTTTCGGCGTCGTTGAGGCCGGCGAAGAGGCGGTCGCCGAGGTCGAGCAGGTTGAGCGCGATCACGAGGCCAAAGCGCGCCGTCAGGACGAGCGCGACGAGCAACATGATCGCGAGCGCGAAGAAGAGGGCGGCGAGCACGCTCAGGACGAAGAGCACGAAGACGAAGGCGATCACGTCGAGCATATCGGCGGAGACGCCATGGAGGAGGTTCCATACCGTCACTCCCGTTCTCGCCGTCAGTATAAGATTCAGGAAGTCATCAAGCGCCGGCAGGTGCTGCTGGTTCAGGTCGTCAAGGAAGAACGCGGCAACAAGGGCGCGGCGCTGACGACCTATCTGTCGCTCGCCGGACGGTACTCCGTGCTTATGCCAAATACCGCGCGCGGCGGCGGCATTTCTCGCAAGATCACCGATACAACCGACCGCAAGCGCCTCAAGGAGATCGTTCAGGATCTCGACGTTCCGGAAGGGATGGGCGTCATTCTGCGCACGGCCGGCGCGACGCGCACCAAGGCCGAAGTTAAACGCGATTTCGAATATCTGTTGCGTATGTGGGAAAGCGTTCGCGAGTTGACGCTTCGCTCCAGCGCGCCGACGCTCGTGTATGAAGAAGGTTCGCTCATCAAACGCGCCATTCGCGATCTTTATGGCCGCGATGTTGAGGAAGTGATCGTTTCGGGCGAAGACGCATACCGCGAGGCCAAAGAATTCATGCGTATGCTCATTCCGAGCCATGCAAAGAATGTGAAGCTCTATCGCGATCCGCACCCGATCTTCTCCGAGGCGGGCGCCGAGGCGCAACTCGACGCCATGTTCTCGAACCAGGTCACGCTGCGATCCGGCGGTTATCTGGTCATCAATCAGACCGAAGCGCTTGTCGCCATCGACGTCAACTCCGGCCGCTCCACCAGAGAGCATAATATCGAAGACACGGCCTTGCGCACGAATCTGGAGGCCGCCGACGAGGTCGCGCGCCAATTGCGCCTGCGCGATCTTGCGGGGCTGATTGTCGTCGACTTCATCGATATGGAGGAGGGCCGCAATAATCGCGCGGTCGAACGCCGTCTTAAGGACGCGCTAAAGAACGACAGGGCGCGTATTCAGGTCGGACGCATATCGCATTTCGGCCTGCTCGAAATGTCGCGTCAGCGCATCCGCGCCGGCGTTATCGAAGGCTCCACGGTGCAATGCCCCCATTGCGCGGGCGCAGGGACTGTGCGTTCGACATCTTCCATCGCCCTCCACGTACTGCGCGTTCTGGAGGAAGCCCTGGTCAAGAGCGCCGCGCACAACGTCACATTGCGGACGCGTACGGTGGTCGCGCTTTATGTGCTGAACCAGAAGCGCGCTCATTTGCAGGAGTTGGAACATAGGTTTGGCGTGCAGATCACGGTCGCTGCCGACGATTCGCTGACCGGCGCCGCCTATCACGCATTGGAAAAAGGCGAACTCGCAACTGGCGCGCCGCGCGGCGCGCCGACGAGCGTCCCCTACCTCAGCGTCGATTCCTTGCCGGTCGAACTGCTCGAGGAAGAAGAGGAAATCGCTACCGAGGATAGTCCGGCGCCGGCCGCGGAGGCCGAAGGCGAATTCGAGACGCGGCGCGACGGGCGCGGACCCCGGGCGCGCGGGCCGGAAACCGACGGCGAGGGCGCCCTGAGAATGCGCCGACGCCGCAGGCGCAAGGGGCGCGGACACGGCAACGGGGAGGGCGTTCAGATCAGCGCCGATCAGCCCTCGGACGAGGGCCTTGCGTTTATGGCGCAGATCGGCGGCACGCCAGCGCGCCGGCCCGAAGAGGCTTCGCAAGGTGGCGAACGTGGCGGCCGCAGCCGACGCGAGCGTCCGGGGCGTTGGACCCGTTCTACGCCACTTCCTCCGGAATATCGCGATGACACGCTTTTTCCGGCGGACGCGAGCGCGGAAGAAAACGCTGGTTTCTTCTCGGCCTCTGAAGCGCATGTTCCGTCCTATGAAGTCGCCGACCGTTCTCCGGAGACGTCCGAGGCTAGCGATGCGCACCGGCGGCATGATGTTGACTCTGCAGAGCCGCCTTCTTTCGAAGAGCGGCCCCTGGCGGCGCCTGAGCCGCTACCGGTCGCGCCGCATGTCTCGCGCGAGCCAACCGAGGTCGTGATTACCGAGGCAGATCCCAACCGGCCGAAAAAAGGCGGTTGGTGGCAGCGCGCGAAGGCGACTCTCGGCGGCGGCTGATGAACTCAGGCGCGGCGCAGCCAGACGTCGAGTCGCTCCAGGCCCAAGGCCACATCACGCTCCGCTCCAGCGTAGGACAAACGGATTGTGCGACGCCCCCGCGCGCGATCGAAGTCGAGGCCAGGCGTCGCCGCGACGCCGGCCTCCTCTAACATTCGCCTGCAAAAATTCATCGAGTCAGAGGCGAGGCTCGTTACATCCACATAAAAGTAAAACGCGCCATCGGGCGGCGCGAAATCGCCGAGGCCGATCTTCGGCAATTTTTCGAGCATCAAGGCGCGGCTTCGCGCATAGCCTGCTTTGACGAGTTCCAGTTCTTCGACGGACTCGAAGGCCGCGAGCGCCGCTCTTTGCGCAAGCGTGGGCGCGCAGATGGCGAGCGACTGCTGCAGTCGCTCCAATGGGCGCATGAGGTTTTGCGGCGCTACGAGCCAGCCGAGGCGCCAGCCAGTCATCGCGTAATACTTCGAAAATGAGTTGACCACTATGGCCCGATCGGAGAAGCGCAGCGCTGTCTCGCAAGTCGTTGCGTAAGAAAGGCTGTGATAAATTTCATCAGATATGAATGTGATATTCGCGTCGTCGCAAAAGGCGCAGATGCGCGCGAGTTCCTCGCGTGAGATCATAGCGCCGGTTGGATTGGCTGGACTCATCAATATCGCACCGTCGAGGCGGCATCTCTTGTGTGACGCCTCCAACAATTGCGCCGTCGGCGCAAAATGCGTTTCATGGCCGACTTCGATCGTGACGCATTCGAGGCCGAGCGCCTCCAATATGTTCACGTAAGCGGGATAGCCCGGCGTCGCCACGGCGATGCGTGCGCCGGGGTCGAAGGCCGCAAGAAAGGCCAGCATGAAGGCGCCGGAGGAGCCGGTGGTCGCGATGATCCGCTCGGGCGAAATTTCGGCGCCGTAGGTCTCCTGGTAATGGCGTGCGATGCGCGCGCGCAAATTGGAGTCGCCGAGCGCTTCGCCATATCCGATCACGCCCTCCTTCAGCGCCGCCGCCGCGGCTTCCCGCACGAGGCGCGGAGCCGGCGCGCCGGGTTCGCCGAGCTCCATATGCACAATGGAGAGTCCCTGGCGTTCAAGCGTCTTTGCTTCTCGCAGCACGTCCATCGCCATGAAGGGAGCGATGGCGCTGCGTTTGGAGGGAAAGATGGATGGCGGGCTCATAGCCGCTTATAGCGCAACTGATTGCCTCGCGCCGTAATTCGAATTCAATCGCGTTGAGGCGTCTCGAAGGCGAGTCGCTTGAGCTCGCTCCGCATTGCGGCCAATCGAGAAGGCGAAAAGGACGCGTCCAGCTCTCGATGACGCGCCTCCCAAATCGGATAGGCCTGATCGAGTAATTTTTGTCCGGCGGGGGTCAACGACAGACGCCGCGCGCGTTTGTCCTCGCTGTCCTTGTGCGAAAGAATGAGGCCGCGCCGTTCCAAAGGCTTCAATGCAGCGGTCAGAGTCGTGCGGTCCATCGCGAGCAAAGCGGCGACTTCGCCCATCGTCGGCGGGCGAGGTCGGCTCAAAGACATCAATAACGAGAATTGGCCGTTGGTGAGCTCCAGCGGGCGAAACGCCTCATCGAATTGGCGCGCGAGCGCGCGGGCTGCGCGCTGTAGCGACAAACACAGGCACGTATCGCGCACGTGAAGCGTGCGTTGAAAGGGCTGCTGAGTTTGGCGTGTTGACATGAGAGTATTATGTTGATATCAACATTAATGTCAATATCGCTCAAGTCCACAGCGAAGAAAGAAAGCAATGACGGATCAGGGAAATTTCGTCTGGTACGAATTGATGACCAGCGACAAAAGGGCCGCCGAGGCTTTCTACGGGGCGCTGATGGGATGGACGACCGCGGATTTAGGACAGACGACGGTCGATTACAGCATTATTTCGACCGGCGGATCGCGCATCGGCGGCATGATGAACCTGCCTGAAGACGCGCGCAAAGCCGGCGCTCGGCCAGGCTGGCTCGGCTATATCGGAGTGAAGAACGCCGATGACTGCGCTGAGGCCGTCGAAGCAAAAGGCGGGCGCGTTTGTCATGGTCCTGGCGACATTCCCGGCTACGGGCGTTTCGCCGTTCTCTCCGACCCACAAGGCGCGGCCTTTTGCATCATCGCGCCGAGCGCTGAATATGCCGGTTCGTCGAGCAACGTCTATCGACGCGGCGTCCCCGGTTTTGGCGGCTGGCACGAGCTGTTCACGGACAATCCAGATGAGGCGTTCGATTTCTATTCCAGTCTCTTCGGCTGGGAAAAGGATCAGGCCTTCGACATGGGAGAATGCGGCGTTTATCAACTTTTCTCCATCGACCGAGTTCAGACTGGCGGCATAATGAAGCGCCCGCCGCAAACGCCGGTTTCGTTTTGGAACTATTATTTCAATGTGGGAAGCGTCGACGATGCGTCGGATCGCGTGACAAAGGCGGGTGGTAAAGTTGCGATGGGACCGCATCAGGTGCCGGACGGAAGCTGGATCGTGCAAGGCTTCGACCCGCAAGGCGCCATGATCTCGCTGAATAGTTTGAGAAGGTAACGGAGCGGCGATGTCCAAAGTGCAGAAGATAACGCCGTTTCTCTGGTTCGACCACGAGACGTTTCGATTTTCGAAAATTCTTCGATTGAATCGATTAATCGCTACGGGAAGGAAGGTTTCGAAAGACAAATATGGACTTTCATGGCAAATCATTCCAGCCGTTCTACCGAAGATGATGAGCGATCCCGACGCGGCCAAGTCCGGCAGGGTCATGAACGCTCTTATGCAAATGAAGAAGCTCGATATCGCTACGCTGCAGCGAGCATACAAGTTTGCTTGATCCTCACGTACGGCGCGCGGATATAGTCGGGACGGCAATCCCGCTCATTGTCCGCGTTCGTCGAGAGCGACAGACTTCACAAGGGCGAAAACATCGTCGCCCTTGTGAAGTTTCAATTCGTCGAGCGCCAGGCGGGTGATCGCCGCCGTCAGCCTGTCGCCGCCGACGAGCTCCAGCGCGACGAAGGCGAGGGGGCTGTCATTGGCGTCGATATTGACGATCATTCCGCGAAGAATGGTGCGCACGCTCGTATCGACCGGATAGGACTTTCCGATTGCGACATCCGTCGCTTTCACCTGAACGCGAATGGGGCGAGCGTCCGGCTCGATCTGCGCGACAAGGACGATTTCGCCGGCGGGATGCGCGAGGCGCGTCAGGCCATAACGCGCGTCATAGCTTGCGACGGACGCCTTGAGCGCATTTGCGACCATGAAGCGGCCGCCCTCCAACACGCGGCTAGCGCTCGGTATGGTCTCGAGCGGCGCGCCGCGCGCGACGACGCGTCCATGGTCGAGCACGATGGCCTCGTCTGCCAAACGCACGACCTCGTCCGCGGCGTGAGAGATGATCAGCATGGGAATCGCGAATGCGTCCCGAAGCCGCTCGATCAGATCCATGATTTCCTGACGGCGGGAAAAATCCAGCGACGCCATGGGCTCGTCCATAAGCAACAGCCGGGGAGAGGAAAGAAGCGCGCGCGCGAGCCCCACTCGCTGTTTCTCGCCGCCGGAAAGCGTCGAAGGGCGCCGCTGCAGCAAATGTCCGACGCCCACCGTCTCCACAACCTGCTCGAAAGGCACGCGGCGTTCGGGCTTTGGTGTAAACCATCGGCCGAACAGAATATTCTGACGCGCGCTCAGATGCGGGAATAGCATCGCGTCCTGAAAGACGAATCCGATGCGACGTTTTTCGGGCGGAAGGAATATTCCCTTATCCGTGTCGACGAGCGTTACGCCGTTCGCGGCGAGGCGCCCGGCGTTGGGACGCAGCAAGCCGGCAATCAGAAGCGCCAGCGTTGTCTTGCCGGCGCCCGAAGGCCCGACAAGCCCGATGATGCGCGCATCCGATGCGAACTTGGCTGAAAGTTGAAAGTTCGCACATGCGTAACGCAAATCCAGCGCGATCATAGGCGCGCCCCGGCGCGTCTCTGCAAGGCTTCGGAAATAAGCAGCGCGACAATCGCAATAGCTGCGGAAATAAAGGCGAGCCGCAGCGCCTCCGGATCGCCGTTCGGCGTCTGGATGAAGCTGTAGATCGCGGCGGGGATCGTCTGCGTCTCGCCCGGAATGTTCGACACGAAGGTGATGGTCGCGCCAAATTCGCCAAGCGCTTTCGCGAAACCCAAAATTGCGCCGACGATGACGCCAGGAGCCGCGAGCGGCAGCGCGATCAGAAGGAAACTCCACAAACGATTCGCTCCAAGGGAGCGCGCCGCGTCGCCGAGGCGCCGATCGACGTTCTCGAAGGAGAGTCGGATCGGACGAATCATGAGCGGGAAGCTCATCACGGTGGCAGCTAGCGCCGCGCCCGTCCAGCGGAACGCGAAAATCAGCCCGAAATGCTCGGCGAGGAAGGCGCCCGCCGGTCCGTGACGTCCAAACAGAAGCAGCAGTGCGAAGCCCGTCACAACCGGAGGAAGCACGAGCGGCAGATGAACGGCCGCGTTCAGCGCCGCATGTCCGGGGAACCGCCAGCGGGCGAGCGCATAGGCGACGATGATCGCTGGCGGCAAAGCCGCCAGAGTCGCGACGCTGGCGACCTTAACGCTCAAGCCGATGGCGGTGATTTCTTGCGGCGATAAATCGAACACCTGCGTCCACCCGAGTGACGCCCGGATCGATACGCCTTCGTTGTCGGCTCGTCGAGACGCCCTGGCTAAATCGCGCCGCTGATCCAGCGAACGAGTTCGCCTTTTGGAGCGGCGCCGACTTTCTGGGCGGCGGCCTTTCCGTCCTTGAACAGGATGAGCGTGGGAATGGACCGGATGCCGAGCTTGCCGGCCACGCCTGGGTTCTCGTCGATATTGAGTTTGACCACCTTTACCTTGCCCTTCATCTCCGAAGCAATCTCCTCGAGAGATGGCGCGATCATTCGGCAAGGCCCGCACCACTCGGCCCAAAAATCCACCACCACCGGTTCGGATGATTTGAGCACTTGCTCTTCGAAACTCGCATCGGTGACTTTGACAGTGGACATGGCGATCCTTTCATTGGAAGCGAAAGGTAGGAACCGCGTCGGTCCGCGTCAAGTTTGAGCGCGAACATAGACGACGCACATCGACGGCTTCGATGCTTCTACTTAGAATCTCTATCCTTGCCGTAGAAACACAAAGAGCGGGGATGGCCTACGCCTGTCCCCACTCTTTGGTACCTCGTCCTTGACCGGATTTTTCGAGAACAGTCTTCGGGTCTTTAGGAATGCCCAAAGATCAGCATCCGCCAGGCGCGTCATACGAGCCACAATGCGGTCGAAAACTCCGGCGTCCTCCCTGACTTGGACCTTAGCTAGGTTCGCGTCGACGCGTTGAACGCTGAACGCATTTCCCACCCCGCTTGGCGAGGGGACAATATGACAGCCGTAGGTGTTTGTCACCCGGAAATGTGCAAACTGAAGAGAAATTATGCTTCAGCGCCCAAGAAAAGAACAGCGTGTTGCTCCAAAACGGGGCGCGTCACCGTCGTGGAAAACGGGCGTTTACTGTTGCCTGAATATTCGGCTGGTCCGGGCCCGGACGCGACCTTGGGGCGGCATATTGTCTCACCCGACCGCCAGGTCGATGCTCCATATTGAGAGTTCGTCCGCCGCACACCTATGGTTAATCGCCGACCGCCTACAGTGGAATGTTGTCGTGCTTCTTCCAGGGGTTTTCGAGCTTCTTGTGATGAAGAAGCGCCAGCGCCCGCGAGATGCGCTTACGCGTGCCATGCGGCATGATGACTTCGTCGATATAGCCTCGCTCCGCCGCCACGAAGGGCGATAGAAAGCGGTCTTCATACTCCTTGGTGCGCTGTGCGATTTTTTCGGGATCGCCGATGTCGGCGCGGAAGATGATCTCGACCGCTCCTTTGGCGCCCATAACGGCAATCTGCGCCGAGGGCCAGGCGTAGTTGACGTCGCCGCGCAGATGTTTCGAGGCCATAACGTCATAGGCGCCGCCGAAGGCCTTGCGCGTGATCACCGTCACTTTCGGCACGGTCGCTTCGGCGTAAGCGAACAGCAGCTTCGCGCCATGTTTGATGAGGCCGCCATATTCCTGCGCCGTGCCAGGCAGAAAACCGGGCACGTCGACGAAAGTGACGATCGGGATGTTGAAGCAATCGCAGAAACGCACGAAGCGTGCGGCTTTCTTTGACGCGTCGATGTCGAGAACGCCAGCGAGCACCATCGGCTGATTGGCGACGAAGCCCACCGTGCGGCCCTCGATGCGGCCGAAGCCGACGACAATATTGCGCGCGTGGGTTTCCTGGATTTCGAAGAAATCCCCCTCGTCCGCGACTTTCAGGATCAATTCCTTGATGTCGTACGGCTTGTTTGGATTGTCCGGAATGATGGTGTCGAGCGAATCGTCCAGGCGCTCGACATTGTCGAAGCTCGGCCATTCCGGGACGTCGTCTGTATTTGAGGAGGGAAGGAAATCGATCAGCCGCCGCATTTGCAGGAGCGCCTCGACGTCATTGTCATAGGCGCGGTCTGCGATGGAGCTTTTCGTCGTGTGAACGGAAGCGCCGCCCAGCTCTTCGGCCGTGACCGTTTCGTTCGTCACCGTCTTCACGACGTCAGGCCCGGTGACGAACATATAGCTCGTATCCCGGACCATGAAGATGAAGTCCGTCATCGCCGGCGAATAGACATCTCCGCCTGCGCATGGACCCATGATGAGCGAAATCTGCGGAATGACGCCCGAGGCCATGACGTTGCGCTGGAACACTTCGCCGTAGCCGCCAAGCGCCGCCACGCCTTCCTGAATGCGCGCGCCGCCCGCGTCGAAGAGTCCGATGATCGGCGCACGGTTTTTCAGCGCCATGTCCTGCAGCTTGGTGATTTTCTGCGCATGGGTCTCGGAGAGCGATCCGCCAAAAACGGTAAAGTCCTTGGCGAACACAAAGACTGCGCGTCCATTGACCGTGCCCCAGCCGGTCACCACGCCGTCGCCCGAAATTTTCTCGCCCTGGTCCATGCCGAAATCGGTGCAGCGATGCTCGACAAACATGTCAAATTCTTCGAAGGACCCATGGTCGAGCAGAAGATCTATGCGTTCGCGCGCCGTCAGCTTGCCGCGCGCATGCTGCGCCTCAATGCGCTTGAGGCCGCCCCCGAGACGGGCCGACGCGCGGCGTTGTTCGAGACTATCGAGAATATGCTTCATTGAGTTCGCCTTGGAGTGCGAGCCGCAGAGGCTCTTTTATCAAAATTTTCCGGAGCCGAGCCGCCAACGCGAGATCTCGGAGGCGGAGAGGACATGTAGCCTTTCGGGCGAGGTTCGCTCCGCATTCGCGATAAGATTGTCGCTCACGCCCATTTTCTGGCTGTAACGCATGAGCTTGGCGCGCATGTTGCCGTCGTCGTAGTTGCGTTTGCGCAGCGGCTCTCCGCCGGCGGGATCCGGGGCCGTCACATAGTTGTACATACGGTGTACGCCGACTCGGCTTTGAGGCGGGATCACCCGCTTGCGGCCGCCCATCAGCGCGTAGACGCAAGCCGAATAGCACCGACCGGCGAGCAGTTCGCCGGTCTGGCTTGTTTGCTCAGTCGGCCGGGCGACGATGACCGCGGCGCCCACGCGTCTCAACACGCGGCCCAGCTCCATGGACGCGACGACTTTCCCCCCGGGAGAGTCCAGAAGCACGACGCTGTGCAGCTGGCTGCCGCCATAAGATTGTAAGAATTCCAGAAAGGCGTTCGGCGTCGACTCGACGATCTCGCCCTGAGCCACGACCACCTGCGGGCATTGCGATCCGCAGCGACCCCCGAGGGTCGCCGCGCTGAAGGTCATTTCATCCGCCTTCGCGGGCGGTGCGGCGAGAAGCGCAAATCCGAATAAGAACAGCGTGGCGGATCTCAGCATGGTGGCTTTCTAGGCGAGGGGCGGGCGATCCTAACGTCTTGGCCTAGCTTGGGGAAGGGCGTCGATGCGGCGTTTTTGGGGCGCAACGTTCTCTCCTGGTAAACCGCCCTGCAGGCCCCACTCACATGCCTTTGACAAGAGCGACGAGCTGATCGAGCGCCTTGCCCCAGCCTTCGTGAAATCCTATTTCTTCGTGCTTCTTGCGGCTCTCCGGATTCCGATGCATCGCGAGGGCGCTGTATTTTGTTCCCTTCCCAGCCGACTCGAGCGTAATGATCGCGGCGAAGTTTACAGTGTCCGCCGGGTGGTTGGCCGGCCGATAGCCGGGCTCA
>Ga0209048_10000807_pt1 | contig 33349 bp, 13 predicted proteins | sample FrelakmetCRP12CR_FD_187146 | JGI IMG/M metagenome (GOLD analysis project Ga0209048, IMG submission 187146) | Freshwater lake sediment microbial communities from the University of Notre Dame, USA, for methane emissions studies - CRP12 CR (SPAdes)... | ecosystem: Environmental > Aquatic >...
TATCTTTACCGAACCACTGATGCCGGATATTCGTGGACACCTCAAACCATTATGAATGTCCCTTTAATGGCCGGGATATCCTTCACGGATGCAAATCATGGGGTTGCCGTTGGTAACGGACATGTCGGGAATTTTCTCCAGGAAAGAATTTACCGGACGACCAACGGCGGCACAACGTGGATAATATCAGACAGCAATGCCACACGGGGACTCAACGGGGTCTCGTTCAGCGATGCGGAACACGGAATTGCCGTCGGAGTGTACGGAGCCATAATGCGCACAACCGACGGCGGCATAACATGGTTCCTTCAGAGCAGCGGCTCGCTGGATGATTTGTGGGGAGTTTCGTTTACCACGGTAAAGAATGGTGTTGTGGTCGGAGGGGGAGTTGGGGGGAAGAGCAGAATCCACCTTACCACAGATGGCGGCACAAGTTGGAACCTTAAATGGGAGGGCATACCCTATTATTCAGGTGTCAGCGCGGTCTCTTTCTCTGACTCGATCAACGGGACGGCCGTAGGAAGCAGTGGATCTAACGGTGATATTCTACGCACAACAGACGCCGGCAATACCTGGAATGAGCAAAATCCGGGTGCTTCAGGGGATCTAATTGCAGTCCACTTTGTGGATTCATTGACGGGATGGGCTGTGGGCGGAACGGTTATTCACACCACCGATGGAGGGGCTACGTGGAATCCTCAGACACTTCCCGTTGCACAGTACTTTGACGGTGTTTATTTTGTTAACAGGAATCGTGGGTATGTGGTCGGCGGCGGCGCGGATTCCGGTTATATTCAGCGCACCACAGATGGGGGAGCAACCTGGTCATCAAAGTACATCGGTGATTATTTCCATAAAGTTACCTGGCTCAGGGGGATCGCCTTCGCTGATTCCATTCATGGAATCGCAGTCGGCATAGCGCTCGGCCGTCCCTTCACCGGGGCAAACCATGGTGCAATTTACAGAACAGCCGACGGCGGCAACAGCTGGAGCTTGCAGTATTTCAGCACGGACCCAATGAACCTGAACGCCGTTGCGATGGTCGATGCAAAAACAGCGGTGGCCGTGGGTACGGCCGCTCTTAAAACGACAGATGGCGGTGTCACTTGGGTCACAATGAAGAATCCGACGCAGAACGAGCTCATGTCTGTCTCGATCGGCTCTAGCGGGTTGAGGCGTATAGGTTATGCCTCCGGCTTTGGTGGCAGCCTCCTGTGCACCGGGCTGCCTCCCCTGTTCCCAAAATCCTGGACCGGTGTGATTGATTCCTCCTGGAATGTGGACAGCAATTGGACTCCGGTCGGTGTTCCAACTTCCACCGACAGTGTTATAATTCCGATCACTGCCACGAATCCTGTAATTTTCAGGCTCCAACAGCAGATTGTGATAGGGGGACTCAACATCCTTACAGGTGCAAGGTTGACCGTCACTGATTCTCTTGCCCGTTTTCTGATAAAGGGGGATGTAACCCTGAAAGGAACGTTAGAAATACGCCCTCCCGCAGCCCCCAGCATCGTTGTGGGGGGAAATTGGTTCACTCAACCCAGCGGTGCGCAATTATATAAAAATGTGCCTTTGGCTGATAACGGATTTGTACCCTCGCGTTCGACAGTCTATTTCACGGGCAGCGGTGTATTTTCACAGAATTTTTACAATTGTGTTTTTGACACATTATCCACAATGCAAAGCGAAGGCAACGTTTATGTTCAGAGTCAGTGCAGCGTCCTGAAAAAGGTGACCCTGCGGCGGCAGGATACGCTCTTCATAGATAATAACGACCCTCAGTCGCTCGTTGGTGACGGCGTTGTATATCGGGGTACCGTAAAGCGGATTATAAGGACAGGAACTATAGATCCTTACAGCTTCGAGAGTTTGGGGAGCTTTATACAGTTTCAAGGCGCAGGCACGAATCCCGCTGTCATAAGCATCACATCGTATCCCGACACAAACCTGACCGGTATGAGCGGTGCATTCCTGCTTGTGCCCAGCCGGGCGGACACTGTAAAACATACCGTAACAGCTGACAGCATCAGCGGGTTTTCGAGATGGGCCTTCGCCGTACCCCGTCCCCGCACCCGGGAAGAAAAAGGGGAATACCAAGAGGGCATCAGTGGAACGAAAATGATAGCCGGTTCATTCTCGGTCAAACGGCTGTACGCGATTGCAGCGGAGGGAGGGACCGGTTTTACGGCACGGTTGAGTTTACACTACGACCCATCCGAGATACTTTTGGGTGTTCCGGAGGATTCCCTGAAACTCTACCGGGTGCATGGCGTAACGCTTCCGAGTAGTTTTGCCTCTGGCTGGAATTTGGTATCGCTCCCGCTTCAGGTTGATGATGGGCGCAATACGCTGCTTTTTGCCCAGGCCGCTTCGAAGGCCTTCGCTTACGCCGGTATGTATGTGGCAAAAGATACCCTTGTGCCCGGCATTGGTTACTGGCTTAAGTTTAATTCGGTTCAAAGTGTCGGTGTGAGCGGGGATTCCATCTACCAGGATACGATACCGGTCGCCACAGGATGGAACATGATCGGCTCAATAACTTCGCCGGTCTCCAAAAACTCAGTCTCTTCAATTCCAGGAGGGCTCGTCACGACCCAGTTTTATGGCTACAATGGATATTACTATGCGGCAGACACGATTAAACCGGGGTACGGATATTGGGTCAAAGTGAATCAGGCAGGCTCGCTCGTGCTCTCCTCCGGTCATACTGCGAGCGCAGGCGGGATAATTAAAATCGTTCCGACCAGTGAATTGCCCCCGTCTCCGCCTGATGATATCGTGTCTTCCGAAAGCCGCCTGCCCAAGGAATTTGCGCTCAATCAATCTTATCCGAATCCGGCGAATCCCCAGGCTACAATAAAATACCAATTGCCGGTCGACAGCAAAGTCACGCTGAAGCTTTACAACTTACTCGGGCAGATTGTCGGTGCATTAATAGACGAAGTACAGAGTGCCGGATATAAATCCGTCGTATGGAACGGCAACGCAATGGCAAGTGGTGTCTACTTTTACAGGCTGGATGCGGTCAGTGTAACCGATCAGAGCAAAACATTCAGCGACGTTAAAAAAATCCTGCTTGTGAAATAAGGATTTTTAGCTGTAATAAAGGTAATTTTATTATATTTGATTGGCCGATAATTGGTAGGTAATCATTACAGTCATCAGGAGACGTAAAAGATGATTAGAAACATTACAGATGTTCCGAAGGAAAAAGTCCAACCGGGCGAGAGCGCACACAAGCAGGTGCTGATCGGGGCTGACATCGGACCGAATTTTTCAATGCGCTGTTTTACTATTGAGGCGGGAGGAGAAATGCCGCTTCACACCAACACTGTCGAGCACGAACAGTTTGTGCTCAAAGGCCGCGCACAGGTTATTATCGACAATGCGGCCTATGAAGTTAAAAAAAATGATATTGTGTTTATTCCCGCGGGGATCAAACATTCGTATAAAGTATTGGGGGACGAAGCTTTTGAGTTTTTATGCGTAGTCCCCAATAAAAAAGACCGACTTGAAGTAATTCGGTGATGTTGATTGTCGGGTATTCAACTAAAAGGTGCATGATTTGTTCGTGATCCCGCTGGCGGATATTTATCCTGTATGCTCGCTTCCCGAAAGGAATCGTGGAACTTTCAGTTTTCTCCGGATCAATGAGCCGGAGTGTTGAGCCACAACCTCACGGACCGGGCATTCACAACGTCACGCGAAGTTCTATAACCACAGGGTATAAATATCCTTTGAGGAATGGTTCCGACTGGCCGAGCTTACTTTGCAAGCACCATCTTTTTAACGGATATGGACTTGCCCGCTGCCAGTTTGTAGAAGTAAACACCGCTTGAATGCTTGGAAGCATCAAATTCCACGCGGTAATGCCCCGCTCGCCTGTATCCGTCCACAAGTGTTGCAACTTCGCGGCCTAAAATATCATACACCTTTAAAGAGATATACCCGTCATACGGTATCTGATATTTTATTTCAGTGGTCGGGTTAAAGGGGTTTGAATAGTTCTGATATAATTTATACTCCGACGGAATATTTTCCTTTTCATCTGCGGCGCCCGTTTTGACACCGCTTTTGATCATTCCCGGCAAACTTTCCGTGGAATCCAGGAACTGCTGATAGGGGTACGGAACCTTCAGGTCACAGGTCGGCGTCGTTGTGACAGCGCTCGATCCAAAATGATTGTCAATCAGCTGCACTCTTCCAACCGTGGTGCTGTATGCAGTCATGACGGCAGTGCCCACATTATCGAAATAATTTCTTTCGACTCTTACCCAGGCGTCCATTCTAGAATTGATGGCATCGTCGCAATTGTAATAGTAATTATTAAATATGTGTGCTTTGCCGAATCTTATGCTCGGCAGCCGTGATCCGCAGTTATAGAAGTAATTGTGATGAAAGGTAGTGCGGATAACGGTATCGGCAAGCTGTTCGTCGCCGGAACTTATCAAACTTACTTTATAATGATCGTGGAAAGAACTCCAGGAAACGGTTATAAAAGATGATCCGTTTTTTATGTCGAGTAAACCATCGTAATAATCCAGCCCGTGGTCCCTGTCGGAATAGAATTCGCAATGGTCGATAACAATATTTTTAGATTTGCCGTTAATCTCGATCGCATCCTGAGGCGTTACGTGAGAAATCGCCATATTCCTGATTATGACATTCCTGGCCTGGTTGATAGAAAGCTCTATTCCCATCAGGTGGGCAGTGTCCCCCGTCCCCAGTAGTGTCTTGTCGGAAGAGACGCTGATTATGTCAGTCCCGGTAAGCTCGCCTGAAAACTTCACTACATACGGATTAGGACTTCCGAGGTATGTCTGCAGATCACTTACCGTGCGGGCGGAGACCGTGTCGCCCAAGGTGCCGCCCGTAACCAGATACGGCGTCCCATTGTCATCTTGGACTGTCGCATAGCCGATGATCGTCGTATCCACCGGTGTGCCGTCCGGTAAGAACCTGGCAATTGCGTTCACATTCCCCTTTACCGTGAAAGTAAAAACCGAATCAGCGCTTGCCTCTTCCCCTGTCCAGCTTTGAAAAAAGTAACCCGGATTGGCGTGTGCCATGAGTGTGAGTGTCGTTCCTCGGTCGTAATACGGTTTCACTGGTTCATAAGAGACTGTTCCCCAGTTTATATTACTGCTGTTCACGCTTAACACATATGACGGAGTGCAAGCTGCGGCAGTGACACCGCCGCCTACCACTTCCAAATAATCGTAATTGCCCAGCCCGCTTGTAGAATATGCTTCAATTCGAATTTTGTGGTCGCCGGAGGCAAGATAAACATCCACAGTATCCATCTTCCAGTTTGACCAGGTGCCCGTGTGAGGGAAATAAACGGTGTCCATTACGATATTTCCGTTGATCAAAAGCTTTGCGTTCCGGGCCCCTGGATTACCACCGATGGCGTATCTCCATACCAATAAATATGTCCCGTCGGAGTCAACATGGATTTCCCAGCTTATGCTTTTGCCAATTCCCGGATCGGAGTCGGCATAACCGATTCCTGTCCAGCCGGTAACTGTGGTTGAGCCGACGACGACTGTCCCGTCGACCGAACAAAATCCGGTATCGTTTTCCTGGATAATTATTTCCTGGGCATGCATTGCGGCAACGCTTATCATGAGAAGAAAAAACAGCAAATATTTTCTGTCCATACATGTCTCCGTTCGGTTAAATATGAATAGACTTACGGCATCTTCTTATCCGGAACCTGCCGGAAATAATCTCCCGCAGCGGTTAATCAGGATATCGCCGGATGTATGCACAAAACGGGCATCTCTTGGAGCCCCCGTGCCGCTCACTCCCGCTATCGGGGATCCGGGTATTCTTCATTCTTTGCTATTTTCGAGCTCCTCTTCGGCTCTTTCCCTCAGATAGTCTTCACCGTCGTACTTCTCGAACCCAAGCGTCTTTTTGAACTCTTCCTTCGCAAGGCTCTTTTGTCCGTTGCGAAGATAGCATAAACCCAGTTGGTAATGGGCGTTCGGCGGAATCCAAGTTTCCTTTTTAATGCTTAGACCGGTGATCTGGATATAATGTGTTGCCGCCTGTGCAAAGTATTTACGTGACAGATACCTTGAGCCGATATTCAAGAGCACTTGGCCGCGCTGGTCGTCGGTCAGATCCGGCCGGGCAAGCAGAGCCGCTCCTGCCTTTTCTCCGAGGGAGTCATATCCCGCGGCGAACCAGTTCGACATTTTCTCTGACTCAATGTCGTACCCGGTCATCGGGTTCTTCAGCCTTTCTACGGACTGACGGGGAGCATTTTGATAATAGACAAGTGCTGTCTCCCTTTCCCCGAGCAACTCGTGGCACAAGCCGAGGTAGTTGTTGGCACCCTGGATGCGGGATGAATCCGTTTTTTCCAGGTTGAGATACTTCCTGTACCACTCGATCGCATCTTTAAACTGGTTTTTGAACCTGTATGCGTGCCCGAGCCGGTAGTACCCTTGAATTATGTATCGCTCGGCTTCCCTGTTTGTCATTGCGATTGCTCTTTGAAAGACAGGAAGGGCCTCGTCAACGCGGTGCAGCTGAAACAGAAGGGCAAATCCGTATTGTTGCACATAAAAAGGGTTGGAGGGATAATCGTCACTGAGTTCTTTGAGGTATTGCACCCCCTTCTCCGGCTGATCTTCCCACTGGCAGAACTGTGAAAGCCACCAGCGTGCCTCATTACGGGCGTATGTGCCTTTCAGGGCAGTGCGCTCTAGCATCTTCATTCCCAGTTCGCGATCCGGCTCGAAGCCGATCATGGAAGCGATCCACCGAAATGTCTTGGGCATTTTGGAGAGGTAGTAGTTGAATAGGCCGACCCCCATCTGAGCGTCGTAATTTTTAGGGTCGATTTCGAGTGCATCCTGCAGATAGCCATAACCCTTCTTCCCATCCCAGACCGCGGGAAGGATTTCTTCCTTTTCGGAGTGGACAATTCCCCTGTATCCGTAGATTCCGCCCAGATAAAAGAAGGCATTGGAATTTTTCCCGTCCGAGTCGAGTACATTTTCAGCTGCCTCTATGACAGAATCAGAAAGCCGCATAAATCTCTCATAATCGGCGTCGACCCTCATGAACTCATACCGGTAGTAGGAGATCATCGCTTTGAAGAAGTACCCCCGCGGATCCTGGGGTGCCATGCGGATAACCTCGTTGAACTTCCCCTCTGCATCGGCGAACTTAAAGTTATACAGCGATGTAATGCCTTCCATAGTTACTGTATGGACAAGCTGCCAATCAGGGTCGCTTGCCGGGTGCGCGGTGCCGATCAAAGCGGTAAAAGGGCAGATGACAAAAAGGAATTTTGTCGTGATGGAAACTGTGTGTCTTGTCATCAGATGACCCTCCCATCCTTGCGATGATTTAATTTTAGACTCAAAGAGTATTTCCCCTGGATTTCATTTAGGTCCATGAAATGGCTGGTGAAGCGCTATTCAAGTTATCATAAATGTTGTTCCGATAGGTTATCAGTGCGACCCGCAAAAAAATAAGTGTAAAATCTAAAGGAACCTAACAGTATCATGGAATAATATCTCCCAAAATAACAAGCCGATGAGGATGCACTAGCTTGAAAATACAACAAAAGAATGCCAGTATCAAACCGTATAATAGCGAGTGCAATGGGACCGGTGCGGAGAACACCGGCTGATTTTACCGGGTAATCGTCGCGGGGAAAAACTACAAATTCCCTAAAGATAAGGACTCACGCAGGCAGTGAGTACACAGATGGACTGAACACCGCGAAAACGTGGAAACAAAAGAATATTGCAATTAACGTGGCCACTTGACAATTCACGGGAAAGTGCCTACCTTTTATCGTATTTAAATTACTGGAGTTAAGGGAGATGTCCGATATGATTGGACATACCGTATCACATTATAAGATAATTGAAAAGCTGGGTGCCGGGGGGATGGGGCAGGTCTATAAAGCTAAAGACACCAAGCTCGACCGTTTCGTTGCCCTGAAATTTCTCACCTCCGACTTAATCCAAGATCCAGAGGCAAAAGAGCGGTTCATCCATGAGGCAAAAGCCGCATCCGCCTTGGACCATCCGAATATCTGCGGTATCCACGCAATAGAAGAATTTGAAGGCCAGCAGTTTATCGATATGGAATTTGTGGAGGGGAGAACCATCGGTGCCCTGCTGAAGGATAAAGAATTATCGCTCAAAAGCGTGCTGGAGATCGCCATCCAAATTGGTGAAGGATTGAATGCGGCACACAAAAAAGGTGTCGTGCACAGAGACCTCAAGCCGGATAATATCATGCTGACTGCCGAAGGCGTCGTGAAAATCACGGACTTCGGCCTGGCCAAGTTGATCGGCGCGTCAAAACTAACAAAGTCGCACTCAACTCTTGGTACATTTTTCTACATGTCGCCTGAACAGGCTCAGGGGACGGAAATTGACCACCGCTCAGACATATTTTCATCCGGCGCCGTGCTATACGAGATGGTAACAGGCCGGCGTCCGTTCAGGGGTGAGCATGAAGCCGCAATAATTTATTCCCTTTTGAATGACACGCTGGAACCGTTAGCAAGATATAAGGCAAATGTTCCCTACGAATTACAGCGCGTTGTTGATAAGGCTTTGACAAAGGACAAAAGCCTGCGTTATCAGCACGTCGATGAGATGACAGCAGATCTGCGGAGAGTACAGCAGGAGGAATCACGCAATGTTGCAACTGTGGCAAAGAAACCGAAAGCAGCCTGGATTGTTGCAGCTTGTGCCTTATTAGTTGCTATCGTAGGCGTTTATCTTTTCATTCCCAGAGCAGCACCAGTCTCAGCTAAAAATAAATCGATTGCAGTGCTTCCCTTCAAGAATCTGAGTGACAACAAAGAAGACGAGTACTTCAGCGATGGCATCACAGACGACATCATAGCGCAGCTCTCGAAAATCATAGACCTGAAGGTTATTTCCCGTACATCCGTGATGCAGTACAAAGGAATAAGCAAGAACGTCCGTGAGATCGGCAAGGAGCTTGATGTGGGCACAGTCCTGGAGGGAAGTGTCCGCCGCTCGGGCAATCAGGTCCGGATTGTTGCACAATTGATCGATGCACAAAACGAAGGGCATCTCTGGTCAGATACGTATGATAAAGAAATGACCCACATCTTCGCAATCCAGAGTGATGTTGCCCAGAGGATAGCTGCTGAGTTAAAAGCTAAACTTTCCTCGGAAGAGAAAGAACGGATTGAGAAAAGGCAGACCGAGGATACTGAAGCATATCAGCTTTATCTCAAGGGACGTTTCTACTGGAATAAGCGGAAGATGGTTGACCTTCGAAAAGCTATTGATTATTTCAATCAGGCAATTGAAAAAGATCCAAATTATTCCCTTGCGTATGCCGGATTGGCTTCCACGTATGTATTACTCCCGGATGCCTCCGGACTTTCCAAAGTGGAGTGTATGTCTAGGGCGGAGACCGCTGTCAAGAAAGCCTTGAATCTTGACAGCGCTCTTTCCGAGGCACACGCTGCTCTGGGATCCATAAAAGAATTTAGAGATGACTGGTCAGGAGCAGAGATCGAATACAAAAAGGCGATCGAACTTAATCCGAGCTATCCCACAGCTCACCATTGGTACAGCATCGTTTTAAACTACCTCGACAGGTCCGATGAAGCTATCGCACAGGCTATGCGGGCAAAGGAACTTGATCCAGTCTCCCTCATTATCAATTTGAATGCAGCAATGCAGATGTACAACATACGACAATATGACAAAGCCGTATATCAATTAAAGAAAACGATGGAACTTGATCCTAACTTCCCCTGGACATATTCAGGCCTGGGCTGGGTATACGAGGCGGAAGGGAAATACGAAGAAGCTATAGCTGAACATGAAAAGGCAAAATCTCTGGAGGAGAAAAATCCCGATGTGTTGGCAGACCTCGGGCGCGCATATGCTCGCGCTGGAAGGAAAAGTGAGGCGCAAAAGATACTCAATGATCTGCTTGAATTCCAGAAGCGGGGATATGTCGTTTCAGGGTCCATAGCCAATGTCTATTATGGACTTGGGGACAAGGACAAGACATTCGAGTGGCTTGAGAAGGCATGTCAGGATAAAAGTATTTACCCGGGCATCAAGACAGATCCGATCTGGGATAGCATCCGTTCTGATCCGAGGTTCCGCGCATTACTAAAGAAGATCGGCTTGGAGAAATGATCGGTCAGACGATATCGCACTACACAATCCTCGAGAAACTGGGCGAAGGCGGGATGGGCGTGGTGTATAAAGCCAAAGACAACAACCTCCGCCGCATCGTCGCCTTGAAGTTCCTCCCTTATGACCTCACCAGGGACTCCGAAGTTAAGAAGCGTTTCCTTCAGGAAGCGCAAGCAGCCTCTGCCCTTGAACATCAGAACATTTGCAACGTTCATGAAGTCGGCGAGACTGAAGACGGTCAGATCTTCATCGTAATGGCGTGCTATGAGGGGGAGACTCTCAGTAAAAAAATTCAAGATCCTGGATGCACAGTTCGGGAAGCGATTGACATTGCCATCCAGATCGTGCAGGGACTTGCAAAGGCACACGAGCATGGCATTATCCACCGGGACATTAAACCCGCGAACATCATCATTACCACTGACGGCGGGGCGAAGATCCTTGACTTTGGCCTTGCCAAACTTGCCGGGCAATTAAAATTGACCAAAACATCCTCCACCCTTGGAACTGTTTATTACATGTCACCCGAGCAGGCGCGGGGCGATGAAGTCGGCCGTGGCACGGACATCTGGTCTGTGGGTGTTGTATTGTACGAAATGCTTACCGGCCGGCTTCCATTCCAGGCAGACTACGAACAAGCAGTTATCTACAAGATCCTCAACGAGAAACCGCTTCCGATCGGTACATTGAGGAAAGATTTGCCCGAAGTGTTAGAGCAAATTATCACAAGAGCGCTGGCGAAGGATCCGCGCGACCGTTACCATCAGATGGGCGAGTTGCTTGCCGAGCTTAAAGCTCTCAGCAGGCAGTTGCAGGCAGGTACAGTACGGCAGCCGAAACCGCGGTATCAAGTAGTGTTGTCCGTAACTCTTGGGGCATTCCTCTTGATCGGCATTGCTATCGGGATAAGATTTCTTATCTTCCCACGGCCTGAGCCGGCCGGCCCGATCACCTCCATTGCTGTGCTGCCGTTTCAGAATCTATCGGCTGATCCCGAACAGGAATATTTCTCAGACGGGATGACAGAGGCACTTATTACCGAACTTTCAAAGATCAAAGCCCTGAGAGTGATTTCGCGAACATCCGTCATGCGATACAAAAAGACGGTGAAATCTCTGCCTGAAATTGCGCAAGAGCTCAAGGTAGACGCTGTAATCGAAGGCTCTGTTCAGCGAAGCATGGGTGCCGTGCGCATCAATGCACAGCTTGTGAAAGCCGAACCCGAGCAGCATCTTTGGGCAAGGCCATTCACCAGAAATTCAGCAAACATCCTGGAACTCCAGAGCGAAATTGCCCAGGCGATTGCCGCTGAAATCAAAATTGCGGTGACACCCGAAGAAAAGAAGCGCTTGGCAAGTTTACGGCTCGTTAATCCAGAGGCTCACGAGGAATACTTAAGGGGGATGTTCCGCGTCTACAAATCTTCAACAGCGGATATTTTAAAAGGAATCGACGATCTGGAGCGTGCCATCAGTTTGGATTCAACATATGCGCCGGCATACGCTGGTATCGGGATAGCATATGATTTTTTGGCAAGTTATGAGAATCTGGCACCAAAGGAGGCCTGGCCGAAAGTGCGTTTGTTCGCACAGAAGGCACTCGAACTCGACGAGACGCTACCAGAAGCCTACATGCTCATCGGCGATACCAAGTACACATACGAATGGGATTTTAAAGGGGCTGAGGAATACTTCAAGCGCGCAATTGAGCTCAATCCGAATTATTCGATGGCACGCAGTTATTATGCAGGTTACCTTATAAGCCAAGGGAGGTTTGATGAGGCGATCCGGGAGTCGAGACTAGGCAGGAGTCTCGATCCGCTCTCAGCTACCTCTAATTGGATGGTTGCTTTGTATTATCTATATGCGGGGCTGTATGACAGCGCTCTCACATATGTCAATGAGACGCTCAAAATTGACAGCACTCATTCTTTCGCAAACAACCTGCTGAGTTATATCTACGCATCAAAGGGCATGTTCAAAGAAGCGATTGCGCATGAGCAAAAAGTTTTCTCCCGCGGAGACAGTACAGCTCTACCTACCTTAGGCTTTATTTATGCCTTATCCGGTGAGCGGGAAAAGGCTCTCGAAGTGCTAGGCAAACTAGGCGAATATTCTGAAGGGAAATATGTTCCGACCTTCCCCTTGATCTCGATATATTGTGCCCTCGGTGATACAGTGAGGATTTTCGAATGTCTGGACAGAGCTTACGAGGAACGCAGCTCAGCGATGGTATTTCTGAAGGGGTTTCAATTTTGCGATTATCTGTTGCGGTATCCCCGGTATCATGCAATGCTGAAGAAAGTGGGCTTGGAGCAATGAGGGGAATGGGATCATCACATTATATGACATCGGAAAAATGCAGTGAAGCCAGCCTGAATGACCTTATCGGGATACATCAATGAGCGAAATTATTGGAAAAACAATAAGTCACTATCTTATAATCGAGGAGATAGGGCGGGGCGGGATGGGAGTCGTTTACAAAGCCGAAGACACCAAACTCAAGCGCAACGTTGCGCTGAAATTCCTTCCGAAAGGGCTCGAAGCACACGAACCGGAGCGCGCCCGGTTCCTGCAAGAGGCTCAAGCCACCGCCGTCCTCAACCATCCCAACATATGTACAGTTCATGATATCGATTCGGAGGGGGAGCAGCAGTTCATCGTAATGGAATATATTGAGGGCAAGACTCTGAGGCAAATGCTGCCACTTGTGAATCTGCGCGAATGCATAGACTACGCTATCCAGATCGGCGAGGCGCTCCAGGAAGCACACGCCAAGGGCGTCGTCCACCGGGATATAAAGACTGACAACATCATGATTAACACTAAGAACCAGGTCAAGGTGATGGACTTTGGTCTTGCGAAATTGAAAGGAAGCTTAAAACTGACCCGCACCTCTTCGACAGTCGGTACGCTTGCCTACATGGCACCGGAGCAGATTCAGGGGGGCGAAGTAGATGCTCGAAGCGATATCTTCTCGTTTGGCATTGTGCTGTTCGAGATGCTCACCGGGCACTTGCCCTTCCGGGGTGAGCATGAGGCTGCGATGATATATTCTATAGTCAACGAGGAGCCGGAAGCCCTGGAAAAGTATAGAAGCGACACATCGGAGGAGCTGCGGCATGTCATCCGGACGGTGCTGGAGAAAGGCCTGGATGACCGGTATCAGTCGGCAGCCGAAATGGTGAGAGACCTGCGGCGCATACAGAAGCAGTCAACCCGTGCCGTCCGTCCGGATATTCAAGAGGTTTCTTCGCCGGATAGTGTAAAAATCCCTCCTCAAGGAGAGCGCTTTTTTATCCTCGGCCTTTCCGCGGCAAAGAAATATTGGATTGCCGCCTTCGGCATACTGGTGGTTGCCGGCATTCTGGCGGGTCTATATTGGCTTATCCGGAGCGGCACAGACCGGACTCCATTCCAGTCTATGTTCCCGGTTCGGATTGCCACAAACGGAATGGTGCTATCGGCAGTCATTTCGCCAGACGGTAAATACATCGCGTATGCCAGCACCGAAGGCGGCAGACAAAGCTTATGGCTTCGTCAAGTGAGCGCTGCAAGCAGCGTTCAGATCGTCGCCCCAGCTGACACTGATTACTACGGGCTTACTTTCTCGCCCGACGGGGAGTACCTCTACTTCGTGTGCAATGACTCGCTGAATCCCCATCCGACGCTTTTCAGAATACCGGCGCTGGGCGGAAGTCCGCGCAGGATTATTGAGGATGTTTATGGTGGAGTGGGAGTTTCCCCCGATGGGAAGCGCATCGCTTTCCTGCGCGTGGATCCCCAGAGGGGCGGAGACGCACTCATGGTCTGTGATGCCGACGGCAGCAATTTGCGGAAGCTAGCTTCCCGGTATGGAAATGACTTCTTTATAGGGACAGGCGGGGAAACTCCTGTTTGGTCGCGGGATGGGACGCAGATCACCTGCGCGGCAGGAAGCGTAAGCGGCGGTTTCCATATGACCGTGATAGTTGTTTCCCTGGCCGACGGCAAAGTAACCCCGGCCACGCCGCACCGATGGTCCTCGGTCGGCCGGATCGCCTGGTTGCAGGATAGCAAAGACATCATCGCTGTTGCCCAGGAACTAACTTCCGGGTCAACAATGCAACTGTGGTATGTCCCGGCGGACGGCAAACCGGCAAGGCGTCTTACGAGCGACCTGCTTTCATATGATCCCTTAAGTCTGAGCGTAACTCGGGATCAATCAAAGTTGCTGGGACTTCAGAGAAATTTCAACAGCAGCATAAGTATACTTCCCGGCGGCGATGACCGGCGTATGAAGGAGAGCACGGCGCGCAATTCATATCTTGAAGGAACTGGCGGTTTTGATTGGACTTTGGATGGCCGGCTAATATTCGGATCTCTGGAGGGGGGAAACTGGGACATCTGGTCGATGAGGACTGACGGATCGGATCGGAGGCAGCTAACTGGCAATCCGTATACTGAAGAAACACCGATAGCATCTGCAGACGGTTCCATGATCACATACTCTTCCAATCGCGATTCGACACCCCATGTCTGGTGTATGGACGTCGACGGAAACAACCAGAGGCAACTCACTACCGGAGCAGACGATTATAATATGCGCTTCTCGCACGACGGGAAATGGATTTACTTCACAAGTTACCGCGACCAGGGAAAGAGGCAAATCTGGAGAATTCCGTCCGGCGGCGGTGCGTTGACCAGGGTCTCCGAGCTTATCGCAAGGCTCTTCGATGTCTCTCCGGATGATAAGAAGCTGTTGGTGGATTATTACGACTCAACGGCAAACCGCTATCATAGAGGCGTGATGACTGTTGCTGAGGGGAGATTGGTGCAAACTTTCGATTTTTCCGTCACGAGATCGGGGCAAGATTTTCGCTGGATGCCAGACGGAAAGGGGATCGCGTGCATTCAAACTAAAAAACTTGTGTCAAACATTTGGGTGCTGCCGATGGCGGCCGGGAAACTCTACCAGCTTACACACTTCACCTCGGACCTGATATTCAGCATGGCATGGTCGAAGGATTCCAGGAATCTCGCCGTTGTGCGGGGAGAAGTGAGTAGCAATGTTGTACTGTTCGGGGATTTGAGATGATCAAGGCCGGCGAATACGTTTGATCTAAGAGGCTAAATTGTAATCGTTCAATAGGGGCATGGAGTTAGGCTCCACCCCTGGCGGAATACTCAATAGGTGTGGAACAATAAAACCGGCAAACTGTTTGCGCCACGAAATAAGATCAAGTAAATAAGGAAAGAGGATATAAGATAACGACCGTTGGAAGGTGTAACATTTGAGTGTTATACGATGTTGTCGTGCACAAAATAAAAATCCCGACCCGCTAATGAAAGCCGGTCGGGATTTTTTTATTCGTGTTAATAACGGATTTATTTCAGGAGCATCATCTTCTTTACTTGCGTAAAGGTATGAGGGGATAAAGCATCACCCTCTTCGTTTGTGCCGTTGCTCTCCGCCACCAAGCGGTAGAAGTATACGCCGCTTACAATGTTCCGTGCGTCGAACTCCACCTGCTGGTTGCCTTCTTCCATAGATTCCCGGTTAATGAGGGTGGCCACTTCTTGCCCAAGCACGTTGTAGATTTTCAACGTAACGAGACTCGAAGCACCCAAATTAAATGTTATCGTCGTTGTGGGATTGAATGGATTCGGGTAATTCTGGAATAACTCGTATTCCAGTGGAACCTGAGCAGCCGGAGATGTCGTCGGGATTATCCTGGGCGCCGCGCCCGGATTTGCTCTCAGGAAAGGCACATCTACCACAGCATAACGCCCTTTTATTCGCATGAAATCGTGCCCCATCCACCATGCGGTGTCCAGCGGGATCTCGGTCTCACAGTCGAATGTCGGCGGGCCGCATGAGAACGCGTTGTTGATCGAGGAAGCCACGTCGCTCAAGTTCTTGAAGTCAGCCAGCAGTCGGAATTCCCAGACTGTCATCAGCTGGTCGCCGTAATCCTTTATCTGGCGCACTGTCATTCCGTGGAGAGAATTGCCGGGGTTGTGGTATATGAGGTCCCCAAAACCTTCCTGGGCCAGGCCATAATCGCTCAGCGCGATGTTGCATGCCAGACCCATCATGTCCTCCACACAGTCGTTGTTCTGCTTGCTGGCAGGCAGATTCTTCAACCTCTTCGTTATGAGCTTTGTGCCTCCGTTGTAGAAATCAAGCCCGCGGAAAGACGAATCGCTGTGTTCGGCACGCTTGCTCCAGAATGTTGCGAAGACATCCTTGGAACTTCCCGGGAAGATGGAGGCCCTCTCTGTTTTTTTATCAGCATAGAAAAGACCCGGAATGCCCACATGAAGCTGGGTCTGAGCCTTCCCTAATTTCTTAAAGAGCTCGTCCATAGCGTTGACCAGATTGGGCACGCCGGTGCCCGGTTTGCCCGGTTTCGGCTTCTTTATGGCCTTTTTCTGCGCTGCCGCGACCCAATCATCGCTGGAGAAAGTCCTGTATTTCAGTGTATCGCTCAACAAGAAGTTGCCGAAATCGACCGGCGGAACCGTTATCCCGCTCGTGACAACGATCGGCTGCGGCTGAGGCGTGGTTTGTGTCCAGCCTGATTGTGAATGCTCCCGTGCAAGCCAGGATCCGGGAAGTAAGGGTGAGAAGCTGTACATTCCATCCTGGTCGGTTATTGTGCAAACAGGATTGGCCAAAGATGCAGGAGTGCCCACTGTAAACGCAATACTGTCCAGCGTACCGGCCTCCATGCCCTGATCATCGAGCAGGATGATGTTCCCTGTCCTCGATCTGTAAACCGTACCCGGAGCAAACCCATCGGGTGCGCCGGCACCATCCAGATCGCCACTCAGGACGATCGGGCAGTGCAACTGTTTCCCGGTAGGTAATCCGCTTGCGGCATCTCTAGGCCTGATGACGCACTCTAGGAAAACGTCAAAGAAACTTTCCCGGACTAACCTGCCACCGACAAATTTTGTATAGCCTTTGATCGTTCCGTCCCAGCCTTTAGGCCGTATGCGGTAGGTGATATCGAAGAAGCTGCCTGAGCTTTGTCCGCTGCCGTGCATATCAAGTGAGACCATCTCGGTTGGAATGTCTCCATTTTCAAAGTGCGTCTTGAGTTCGGATCGTGACTGATAATAATCATAACCTTTTTTTGAAAGAAAGCCGCTGAGAGTTCCAGTTACCGGAACCCCGGGAGGTAAACCGTTCAGGCGCATGCTGAATGTACCAGTACCAGTGCTCAGGGCGATGTCAGATTGTGGATTGTTCAGAGGAGAAAGGCAGACTTCCCAATCCTTTAAGCCTTCCTCTCCGTTATCGCGGGATCCGTTGTTATTGCGGTCGTTGAACTTGTGCCCGATGAGGTTGGGCGAATGAAAGTTCCCGAAATCAATACCAGTTACATTCTGTCCGGGAGCCGTCATGAATCCGTACGCCGGCGCGCCGCCGGTCTGGATCCAGCTGGTCGGAAGTTCCTCGTAGACACGATAAGTCCCGGAGGGTACAGACGGGAAAATATAATTACCAGCAGCGTTTGTGCGGGTGGTGTCGATGAGGTTCCCGAGCGTATCTGCCAGAACGATCTTCCAGTTCGAAAGGCCGGTCTCGCCGGCATCAACGACACCGTTGCCGTTAACATCGTGCCATTTCATCCCGGAAATCGAGCCGTTTGAAACTGAATCAAACTCGACCCTCATCGGCGTTAAAGCGGGCGACCAGGTTTGGCCGCCATCAATACTCAACTCGGTGAAGACGTCAAAAAAACTATTCCCACGGCTGGGAAGGGTAGGAGATTCCCTCAATGTGGTCTGGCCCTTCGATTTTAGCGTAGGACTCTCCCGTAACATCACTGTACCGCCGCCTCCGCCCCCTCCGCCAGCCGTGCTCAAGGAGAGCATCTCTGCATCAAAGAACCGGGTAGTCGGGGTGCTGTCGCCGGAGATTACCTGAAGCGACATGGAGACCTCGGTAAAGACATCGAAAAATGAATTGCCGCCGTCAAGTGAAACTGAGAGTCGGCAGCGTCCCGTTGCGGGATTTGTTGAACTCCCGCCGGGTGAAGGAAGCGGGACACTGGATGAGATATCAAAGAAGGAACCGTCACGCAGTCTTGCGCCATTTGCAAACATGATTTCCGCACACGATGGGGTCATTCCGTAAACTCCGGGAGGAGGGAAATTCGTGGTTTCAAATGTACGAAGAGGGGGAAATTGTACCTGCTCGACGTGGGTGGATTCTGCGGACGGTGACCAGGTTTGTCCGCCGTCCAGGCTAATCTCTGTAAAAATATCGAAGAAGCTGCTGATCCTGAAGCCGCTTCCGTTGGGTTCTATCGTCAAACGGCCAAGGGAAGCTTTGCTCGGGCTTTCACGAAGCATTACAACTGCCCCGCCGCTGTTGCCGAGAAGGTTGAGACCCAGCATTTCTGTTTCAAAGACGCGCTGGTCTCCATTGTCAGTGGAATGAAAAAGCCTGACGGACGCGGTACCGGTTGCGTGCAAATCCTGGAATCCCGTCCCTGAACCATCTGAAACCTGCATATCACAGTCTTCATCCAGACTGCGGATCTGAGTATCCCCGAGCAGCGGAAGAGATGATGGGGAATTTAAAGATCTTAACATTAAATTCTGGACCTGCATGCCGTTGGCGTAAAGGTTAGGAGTTGGAGGTTTTGAACAGACCATCCCTTCGGGAGGATACAGATCGTTGGGATAAGTTGCTACGGACGCGCATGCCGAGGACGGATTTGAGCCGGACGGGATTGTGTCCGTGAATTCCAATGTAGCTGGTTCACGAGGAGTCCAAGTCTGACCTCCGTCGAGACTCAGTTCGGTGAAGATGTCAAAGAAGCTGGAAATCTGGAATTGCCCGCCTCCGATGCTCCTGAGGCTTGTCCTACCCAATGAGGCCTTTGACGGACTCTCGCGTATCATCGTACCGGTCGGAAGCGTTCCGCCGCTGATATCGAGCTGAAGCATCTCGGTGTTACAGCTGCGCGTTGTTCCGTCCGAGAACACGCCGGTTGCACGTATAACGCAGGCCACGTCGCTGGGCGCCCGATCCAGACCGCCAAAAAGTACAAGGGCTCTCGCATTGAGTGGGTATGTCTCCGTGACGCCGACCGGCGGGGCCGGCGGTGAGGGTGCTGTGTTATTGGTAAGCCTGAGATCCGGTATTCCGTCACCATCCAGATCGGCAACAGATACACCCTGGGGGATTACGCTCTCGACCGGGATTGTTACGGGCGAGTGCAGTACTTTTGTTTCTAGGCGAATAGAATTCTGAGCAGGGGTCCATGTGGCTCCGCCGTCAAGACTGATCTCTGTAAAAACATCAAAAAAACTGCTCATCCTGGATTGGTTAGCTTTCTCTTTAGCCTTCATTAATCTGCCGGTTGACGGTAACGTGGGGCTTTCACGAATCATCACTCCTGCCGGCAATGTTCCGCCCGAGAGAGTCAACTGCAGCATCTCTGTATCGAATGTTTGCGTGTTACCGGAACTGCCTGTCGATCTCACCATCATGCTCGCATCAACCGGGCAGGTATGAACCTGAAAGGTTGCGCCGCCATCAAGTGAAAGATGGAAATGGGCGGTCCCCACAAGTGAGGAGGTCGATGAACCCCCGGGAGGTGGGAGCGGAGAGCGCGGTGATCCGGAGAAATCTAGCGAAACCTCCGTAAAGATGTCGAAAAAACCGCCTATGCTGAATGTTGCAGGATGATTTGACGGATCGATCATAATGCTGCCCAGAACAGGCAACGAATCGTCCGACGCAGAGACGGGCGGCACCTCAAATTGCGAGATCGCCGGTGCGACTACTGCGAAAATCATCAATGCAAACAGTAATACATATTTCATGATCTTTCCTTCCAAATGTATTGTTTGATGAAATGATGAATTAAAATTATGTTGTTAATTAAACACCAGTTGCTAGAGTGAATCTTGCAAAATATCGATGTAGGATGTGAAAAAAATATGATCTGCCACCCTCAATGAATCGATATAAAATGCTGATGCCGAGAAAAGAAAACGGGAAAAACATTCCTGCTTGGCTTCAATATCGCCCCAATATATTGGTAAGGATAAACCGACGATGGATTGTCGGCAAGTTATTCTCGTTCAGCCCCCCAAATTGATGCACTTTCAGTTACAAATGCATATACTTTGCGGTATATTTTTTAACAATTATAAAATTAAAAAAGTTTCATCTAACACCAACTTTCGATGATCACCCAGTAGTGTCCGGTTAAAAGTTGAATGAATTCAACAATTGGTTATTGGGGTGTGGGCATTGAGATCGGTATCCTGTGTCTGCAAGTCCCTGATAAATCTATGTCTTCTCGAAAAGAATAGTGCTCAAAATCTGTTAGTAAAGCGATAAATCCAGACGGCGTGCTTTTATAACTATACGGCATTCGGACCTGTGCCATAAATTAATTTATCCGTAGATATTGTTTGATCCATTTGAAGGACAGTTCAATTTGCCGCCCTGATTTATAGAGTCCAGTACTGGTAAATGCATGAGGGACAAAGTCGTTGGTCAGGAAGATGAGGGTTCGCCGGTGCTTTGCATCAAAGTAGTGGATCCCTCGCAGTAATCTGGGTATCGGTTCTGTGAATAAGAGACATCGAGGGCGATCGGCCTTGTATTGCTGAACCAACTGACAGCGAAAGGCGGGCTGTGGAAAATAGTTCAGTAGCTGCGAAAATGCTGTGCCGCCAATATTCATGCCAATGCCATTTTTTGGATGAGGGTTATAAAAGATATTTTCACTGTAGAGTGGACGGCTAAATTGAAATCGATAACAGTTAAAAAATCGCTTAATACATTGTTGTCCCTTGACTTACACCGATTTTGTCTGTCGTTAACCGGACACTAATGATACGGATTCAATGTTCACAACGAGCTTAACACAGATTAATCCCGCACATAAGGTTCATCTCACCGGGTCGCCCCTCATCGATGAAGATCACAAACACAGGTTTACAACGTGCCCTAGAGCTGGTTATTCGAGACCGGGAACTGTTGTAATGTATCCTGTGTATTCAGTTGCTTTAATTCAACGGTTTTCAGGAAGATGAAGGGCATTTTTTTACCACGAGTAATGATTCAGCAGCCAAACAATTGATTTCCCCTCGGGGTTGATTTGCTCAGATTCGGCACCAACTGCTTTTAGATTTTGTCACTTTCACTTGCTATTATCTTTTATATCTCTTATATTTATTCGACATTATCGAATAATTAGCAAGTGTTTCCTTGTTGATTATCTGAAAATCTTAAAAAAAAAGCCGAATTCACAAGAATATGGTAATTGACCATAAGGACATACGAGTGTTTTTTGAGTCTCATCCTGTCTTCAATATCGATGAGCTCCGCGAATTCTATTTGCTGCCCAAGAGCAACCGGGGGGCTTCTGATATAATCCTCTACAATAAGAAGATGGGACGCATCGGAAGGATCAAGGATGGACTGTGCTATGTTATTCGCCCGGGTCAGAATGCTCAGAGCACTTCCGTGGATCCGTACTTGGTTGCCTCGAAGCTTGCACCTGGTGTGGTGCTCGCCTATCACACAGCGCTTGACTTACTGGGCTTTGGCCATAGCGTTTTTAATACCTACTATTATTTTTCTGATCATTTCCGCCCGACTTTTCAATTCCAGGGGGGGCACTTCCGTTCGGTGGTTACCCCCTGGAAGTTGCAGAAGGAGTCAAAGACAGACTTCGGCACAGAAAACATCGAACGACTTGGGATAAAGCTTCGTGTGACTGGGAAAGAGCGGACCCTTGTTGAAGCCCTGGAGCGTCCACAGTATTGCGGCGGCTTCGAGGAGATGTATCGATCACTAGAAAAGTTGCCATACATCCAGCCGGATGTAATCCTACAGTACCTCGATCTCCGTGAACAAAAGAATCTCTACGCTCGCGTAGGATTTTTCCTCGAGCAACACCGGAACGATTTTCAAGTTGAAGAATCATTCCTCCAGCGACTTGCCCGCAATGTATCGACACAGCCGGTGTACTGGGTCCCAGACCGAAAAGGTGGTGTCCTTGCAAGCCGGTGGAATTTGATCTTACCGGAAGCGGTGATGCACCGAAAGTGGGAGGAATTCTGATGTTCTCAAAGGAATATCTCAATAAGCTCTCCGAGAAGACTGGCTTTCGTCCTGAAAGCCTGCAGAAACAGATGACCCTCCTCGATCTTCTGCGGGAGGTGAACAGGCACCCGCTCCTCGGAAAGCAATTTGCGCTGAAAGGTGGCACAGCGCTCAATCTCTTCTGGTTTTCGCTACCAAGACTTTCCATTGACCTCGACCTCAATTATATCGGCAGCGCGGACCGAGAGACGATGGTCAAAGATCGTCCGATATTGGAACAGGAGATAAGAAAAGTTGTTCAGTCGCGAGGCATCTCCGTTGAAAATGCTCCGACTGACCATGCAGGTGCAAAATGGCGGCTTCGAGCCCCCAACACCTTCGGCGGAAATTTTACGGTGGAGCTGGATCTCAATTACATCATGCGAACTCCAGTCTGGGGTCTGGAAACAAGGAAGCCGTACCCCATAGACGAGGATTATGTGATTGAATGTAATGTCGTTTCAATCGAAGAGTTGCTCGCCGGCAAGATCAAGGCGTTGCTTGAGCGTTCCGCCGCGAGGGATTTATACGATACGCACAAGTTATCTGAAGGATCCATTCTGTACGATGCTGTGAAACTACGGAAAGCACTGATACTCTTTGGCCTGACGTGTGACGACGATTGGAGAAAGAAAGACTATCGGACAGTCGATGCGATAACCCCAAAAATGATAGATGAACAATTGAATCACCTTCGAAGGTCAGGCGAAAAGGTTAATCTTGGTCCAATGAAGAAGGCGACGAAGTCCTTTCTTTCGGACTTAATGAACTATGATGAAAGTGAGCGGCACTTCATGAATAGATTCTTGGACGAAGGCGTGTATGAGCCCGAACTCCTTTTCGACGATCCAAAGCAGGCTGAACGTCTGAAAAAACACCCGGCTGTGCTCTGGAAATTGCAGAACCACAAACAATATCTGGGTCTGGACAAAAAACTGTGAGAATATGTGCAACTTCTTGTTATTTGTTATAATTTGCATCATCTGACACCCTATATCAGCGCGCAGTGTGGATACAAGCAGTCAGTGAGAGCATCCTGCGCAGGTTGAAAACGATCGCACACAGAGTGAACTGCATTCGTTCTCGGATCAAATTGTAATATCGACACCGCTGGTAATTCAATATCTGCTTCACAAAGGCGTAGGGTCGTTCGACTGCACTACGCATTGATGAGAGCTGCTTGTTTCGCTGCTTCTGTCTCTTGGTGAGTGGTGTGCCCCGGTAGCCTTTCTCTATGATGCCACGGCGGATCGCCTGTTCCTTGAGCCATTGTTTTCGCCCTCTGCAGGCGTACCCCTTATCGGCAGGAACAATGCTCTCTGTTCCCATGATCAAGTTGTCAAATATCGGAGTGCCACGCACCAGTGTGCACTCCGGCGAGCGGATGATACTGCTGCCGGCATCAACCTCAATGTCCGTCGGTCGTTTTTCTGCCCCGTTTTGTAAATGTGGTCTCCCGATCCCGTCCGCTAGATAGTGTGGCCCGGGCGTGCTTGAGAGTTGCATTCACAAGCGTGCCTTGGCCGAGGAACAATGTCTGGGCTGTTAATCTTTATGTTCAGTGACTCAAACAGAAGCCTGTCCAATCCCAGGCGGGCAAGGAGCTCACGGTAACGGCAGATCGTTGTTTCGTCTGAAATGGGATCACTCTTAGCGGGACCCAAGAATATCTGAAAACCCCGCCGATCGGAGAGGTTATAGGTGGTTTGTAAGAAAAAGCATTTGACAATCACAATCAAATGCTGGGGTTTTCGTGTGGGGAAGCGATAAATTCGCTTTCTTCCGGGCCAATTTTTTCTCCAACGGTGAGCTTTACCCACTCGATTTTCCTATCCGGTATCATGAGCGCCTGCTTTGGGCCTTCAAGTATTATTGAAAATTCTCGCCGGCAGTTTGCGTGAAGAGATCAACATTGTGGATTTTTCTGCTTCGCACTGGATAATAGCCGTTCTTTGTTCTGTTCTGGAATTAAACCTCAAAAACGGCGATGATTTTTTTGTAAAATAATATTTTATTAATGATCCAGGGGTTTTTGGTAGAATTACAGTCCGCAGGCTGATGAATATTGGGGTGATTATTTGATTCTGATGCAGCCTAAAAAAAGCTCCCCGTCTATGACCGTACTAGAGTCTTGTTATGTCTAATTATAAAATAACACTGGCCGGATATGATCGGAGCGATCGCGCTTGTTTGATAAGAATTAAAATCTCTGTACAAAGATCCCCATGAGGATCACTGGGAGGAAATTGAATGGACGGAATGCCTTGTGGTGTGACCAGTGATTAATTATCGGGAATTTGGCAAAGCATGTTATTGACCGGGTCAACCCCGGGTACGTAAACGGGCTTTCCGTCCGGTATTCTGATCAATCCTCCGGGAATAATGGTAGTTGGTCTTCTAATATCAGGGAATTAATAACCGACGATAATTGTTTTAAATTCTGTATGCAAACGACAAATTTGATCGAATGATAGGGCAAACGATCTCAAATTACCGGATTCAGGAGAAATTGGGGGAGGGAGGCATGGGGGTCGTATACAGGGCCCAGGATATCAGGCTTGAGCGTGACGTCGCATTAAAGTTCCTTCCCGTGCATCTCTCATCTTCCGACGGCGAAAAAGCCCGATTCATCCAGGAAGCCAGAGCAACCTCGGCACTCAACCATCCGAATGTCTGCACGATCCACGACATTCAAGAACATTCCGCACAGATGTTTATTGTCATGGAGTTTGTTGATGGCTCGACATTGCGGGGCAGGATATCTGGCGGATCTTTACCGCTGGAGAACATTATCTCTTATGCACTGCAGATCGGTGATGCTCTGCATGAGGCGCACATGAAGGGAATTGTCCACCGCGATATCAAGGCGGACAATATCATGGTGAATAGCAAGAACCAGATAAAAGTCATGGACTTTGGTCTTGCCAAATTGAAGGGTTCACTCAGGCTTACCAGGACATCCAGCACCGCGGGGACCCTGGCCTATATGGCTCCGGAGCAGATCCAGGGAGGAGAAGTTGACATGCGATCCGATATCTTCTCGTTCGGTGTTGTCCTCTATGAAATGCTGACGGGACACATGCCGTTTCACGGCGAACACGAAGCGGCCTTGCTGTATTCTATACTGAACGAGGAACCGGAATCTCCCCTAAAATACCGGCCAGACATCCCCCAGAATCTCATCCAGATCACGGCTCGGGCTTTGCAAAAGGACCCCGCCGATCGCTATCAGTCCGCGGGTGATCTTCTTGCGGATCTGCGGCGGTTGAGTGAACAAAAAGTCGGTCAAAAGGAACCGGGAAAAATTTCAATTGCAGTGCTCGCGTTTGAAGACATGAGCCCTCAAAAAGATCAGGACCATCTGTGCGAGGGGTTGGCCGAGGAGATCATAAATGCCCTCACGAAAATCAGATCCCTTCGTATTTCCGCGCGGACCTCTGCCTTTGCTTTCAAGGGTAAACAGTCAGACATCCGCGACATAGGAAAGAAGCTGAATGTCCAGAATGTGCTCGAAGGAAGCGTACGCAAATCGGGCAGCCGGCTGCGGATTACGGCACAGCTCATCAATGTGGAGGACGGATATCATCTTTGGTCGGAGAGGTACGACAGGGAACTGCGGGACGTTTTTGAAATCCAGGATGAGATCACGGAAAATGTGGTGCATGCGCTCAAACTTGTTCTTACGGAAAAAGACAGGCGTTCGCTTGAATCGGTTTCCACGCCTGAAATCGAAGCGTACGAATATTACCTTCGAGGCAGAAGGCTGTTTCATCAGGCACGCAACAGGCACGAAGAGAGCATGCGGATGTTTGAGCGCGCAACTCAGATTGATACCCGCTACGCCCCTGCTTACTGCGGCTTGGCGGACTGTTATTCGTTCCGTTACATGTACTGGGAGAGCAGCGAGTCCAACCTTCATGAGGCCGAAAAGGCAAGCCGGAAGGCGATTGAGATCAATCCCCATTTGGCGGAAGCACACACCTCCCTCGGGCTGGCGATATCACTAAAAAAACAGTATGAAGAGGCAGAAAAGGAGTTCGAGCAGGCCATCAAGCTCAACCCCCGCCTCTTTGAAGTTTATTACTATTACGGCAGGACCTGCTATGCGCGGGGAGAGTTCGATCGGGCAGCCCGGCTCTTCGAAGAAGCAGTGAAAGTCAGGCCGGACGATTATCAGGTTCTTATGATCCTGACCAGCGTATACCGTTCTCTGAAAGATGAAAAACGATATCAGGCGGCTCTTATGACCGGAGTCGAAAGGGTGGAGCGCCACATAGAATTGAACCCAAATGACATACGTGCATTGTATATGGGGGGGAGCGCTCTGATGCATCTGGGTGAGACCCTGCGGGGCGAAGAACTAGTGATGCGGGCACTCTCGCTTGATCCGGACAATCCCGGGACACTCTACAACGTTGCGTGTTTCTTTTCACTGTCGGGTAAAACAGACAGGGCCATAAATTGCATCGATAGGGCCCTCAAGAACGGCTTTGCGCATAAAGAATGGATAGAGCATGATTCTGATCTTGATCCTATACGCAGTGAGCCGCGTTTTCAAGAATTATTGGAGCTGATGAAATAACAATGATCGGACAGACAATATCGCATTACCGGATCTTGGAGAAATTGGGCGAAGGCGGGATGGGCGTGGTTTACAAAGCCCAGGATACTAAGCTCGACCGCTTTGTAGCACTCAAGTTCCTACCGCACCACCTCACGGCAAATGAAGCCGAGAAAGCCAGGTTCCTGCAGGAGGCGAAGGCAGCCTCAGCCCTGAATCACCCGAACGTATGCACTGTCTACGGCATAGATGAATTCAAGGGTCAGCAGTACATAGAGATGGAGTATGTCGACGGCGAAACACTGAGGCAAAAAATCCCCGTGAAGAAGATAGAGGATTCCCTGCGTATCGCCGTTCAGATCGGGGAAGCTCTCGGGGAAGCGCACGCCATGGGAATAGTGCACCGGGATATCAAGGCAGAGAACATCATGGTGAATTCCAAGGGCCAGATCAAGGTGATGGATTTCGGCCTGGCGAAGCTCAAAGGGACCTTGAAACTGACGCGTACGAGCTCCACCATCGGGACCCTCGCCTACATGGCGCCGGAACAGATCCAGGGTGGAGAAGTGGATGCGCGCAGCGATATCTTTTCATTCGGGGTTGTTCTCTTCGAGCTGCTAACCGGCAAGCTGCCGTTCCCCGCTGAACATGAGGCGGCGATCATGTACTCGATCGTTAACGAAGAGCCGGTAGAGATCACAACGCTCCGTCACGATCTTCCCCCGGGACTGTCCCACATCATCTCCAAGTCGCTCGAAAAAGATCCCCAGGAAAGGTACCAGTCCGTTGCCGATATGGTGGTTGATTTAAGGCGCTCTCAGAAGCGGTCGACCCGGGTGGTCATGGATAGACCTCCGGCGGCAGCGGCGGTTGCGACCCCGAAGCAATCTCCGCCGGAGGGGCTCAATAAATTCATCTGGATTGCCGCCGCCCTTATTATCGCCGCCGCTCTAGGCTCATATTTTCTTTTTTTTAATAAATCGCCACGTATCGAATCGCTTGCGGTCCTTCCGTTTGTGAACTCGGCAATGGATTCTGGGACAGACTACCTGAGCGATGGTATAACTGAGAGCATGATCAACAGCCTCACGCGGATCCCGGGATTGCGGGTCATACCGCGCAGCACAGTTTTCCGGTTCAAGGGGAAGGACATCGATCCACAGGAAGTGGGCACGAAACTTAACGTCGCAGCTGTGCTGACAGGCCGATTGATTCAGCGGGGTGACGAACTCTCCATACAACTGGATCTTATTGATGTCAGAAGCCAGGCCCAGGTCTGGGGCAGCCATTACAACTGCCGGTCAAGCGATCTCCTTTCCGTTCAGGATAATATCCTCAACGATGTCACCCCGTATCTTGATAAATCGCTCAGCGGCGAAACCAGGAAAAATGTCATCAAACGCTCGACCGAGAATGTCGAAGCCTATAAACTGTACCTTCAAGGGCGTTATTATTGGAATAAGCGGAGCGCAGCCAGCCTGGAGCGCGCTACCGATTATTTCAAGGAGGCGATCGCCGCCGATCCAACCTATGCCCTGGCGTACGGCGGCCTTGCCGATTGTTATCTGTTGATGGAGCAATACGCCGGTCTGCCGGCGAAGGAAACCGTTCCCAAGGCCACCGCGGCTGCAGGGAAGGCCCTCGAGCTTGATAACTCACTTGCGGAGATTCACACTTCCCTTGCAATGTGCAAGTCTTTCGAATGGAACTGGGACGGAGCCGAGCAGGAATTCAAGCGTTCGATCCAGCTAAATCCTAATTACGCGACCGCATACCACTGGTATTCTCTGTTACTGCACGACCGCGGGCGTCACGATGAAGCCCTGAAAATTATTCTTCGGGCCCAGGAACTTGATCCCCTCTCGCTCGTAATCGGTATAAACGTCGGTATAGGGTACCTGCAATTGGGCGAGCACGACAAAGCCGCTCGTGAATTTCAAAACGTTTTGGCCATGGATTCCACCTTCGCACCCGTCTACCGGATGCAAGGTTTGCTAAACCTGCGCAAAAAAACGCCGGAGGCGGCTCTCCCCTGGTTTTCGAAGGCCGTGGATTATTCAGGGAGATCGTCAGAATCTCTGGGTGATTTGGCATTCTGTCTGGGACATCTCGAGCGACGGGAAAAAGCGATGGCGCTTATCCATGAGCTGGAGGAACGATACAAGAACAACGTGACCCCAGCATATTACATTGCAAAAGCATACGCCGGTTTATCCGACCGGACGAAGGTTTTCGATTATCTTGAAAAAGATTTTCAGAACCACTCCGGTGTCATCTCACAACTCGGCTATGATCAAGCCTGGATTCCCTTCCGGAGCGACCCGCAGTTTGTCGAGCTTCTGAAAAAATTGGGCCTGCGATTATGATCGGCCAGACAATTTTACATTACAGGATCCTGGAAAAACTTGGTGAAGGCGGCATGGGCGTCGTCTACAAGGCACACGACACCAAACTTGACCGTCCGCTGGCCTTGAAGTTTTTGCCTCAACGCCTCACCTCCGGTGAGGCTGAGCAAGCCCGGTTTCTCCAGGAGGCCAAGGCTGCCTCTGCGCTCAATCATCCAAATGTCTGTACCATCTATGCAATCGAGGAGTACGACGGCCAGCTCTTTATCGCGATGGAGTATGTGGAGGGGCAGACGCTCGCCGAAAAGAAAGGAGCGATCGGTTTCAAGCAGGCCATAGATATAGGTATCCAGGTGGCCGATGGACTCGCCGCCGCGCATGACAAGGGCATCATCCACCGCGACATCAAACCCGAAAACATCATGGTTCGCAGAGACGGGATCGCCCAGATAATGGACTTTGGTCTGGCAAAGCTCCGCAGTGCCTCAAGCAAGATCAGCCGCCTTACCAAAGAGGGCAGCACCGTCGGCACGGCGGGCTACATGAGCCCGGAACAGGTACAGGGGCAGGATGTAGATCACCGCTCCGATATTTTTTCATTCGGCGTGTTGCTCTATGAATTGCTCACGGGTCAACTGCCTTTCAAGGGTGTTCACGAGACTGCCCTGGCATACGAAATTGTCAATGTAGATGCTCCCCCGATGTCCTCCATCAAGCAGGAGATTGACCCGTCTCTGGATGCCATCGTCCTGGAATGCCTGGAGAAGGATGCCGACGAGCGGGCACAATCGATCAAGCAGATCGCCGTGGATCTCAAACGGTATAAGAGGGAATCCGGCAGGCAACGTGCCAGCAGAGTTACCGCAGCCCGGCCTGCGCTTCAGGCAAGGGGTGTGCAGTTACAGAGCAGTTCCGCTCCTGAGCAAGCAACTCCAGTCGAAATCCCCCCGCAGAAAGGGAAAAGGATGCATCTGCCGTGGGGCATCGCCGGGCTCTTCTTTGTATGTTTGACGGTGCTTACCGTCATCCATTTCCGAGAAGATGCACCTGAGGTTCAGTCGATCAATGCCTCAATACTTCCACCGCAAGGATACAGATATTTTAATGAAAACGACGGCGGCCATATCGCGCTATCCCCCGACGGGGGGATGCTTGCGTTCGTTGCGACAGATTCAACGGGAAAAAGCGGACTCTGGGTGCGTCCGCTGAACACATCATCGGCGCGGCAACTTCCGGAGACGGACGGGGCGACATATCCTTTCTGGTCGCCCGACAACAAATTTATCGGATTCTTTGCTTCCAGTAAAATGGAAAAAATATCGGTATCCGGCGGGCCTCCCGTGACGATCTGCGATGCGCCAAACGGCCGGGGCGGAACATGGAACAATGAAGGCGTGATTCTCTTCTCGCCGCGCTTTGATCTAGTCGGCATCTACAGGGTATCTGCCGCCGGGGGAGAAGCGATCCCCCTTACACATATTGATTCTTCGCGCAACGAAACCAACCACCGCTGGCCCCACTTTCTTCCGGACGGCAAGCACTTTATTTATACAACGCAGGCGAGGATTCGATCTGCCGAGTATTACGGTGCTATGTATGTATCGTCTCTCGATTCTTCGGTGGATAAACTTCTCGTAAAAGTCTCCTCCAACATGGCCTACTCGGGCGGATATCTATTGTATGCCCGCCAGGGATCCGTTGTGGCACAACCTTTTGATCTCGGCAAATATGAATTTTCTGCCGATGCTGTTCCAATTGCCGAAAAGGTCGAGTACTCTTCCGACAAAAGCAGGGGTATCTTCACGATCTCCCGAAATGGCGTGCTGATTTATCAGGCGGGCAGCAGCATATCTAGGACACTCTCGTGGTATGACCGCAGCGGAAAGAAGCTTGAGAATGTCGGGGATCGTCCAGTCTCGGAGTGGGGGAGGCTTTCTCCGGACGGTACAAGAATCGTGCTTGATTCGTTTGACCCCGAGGCAAAAACTAGCGATATCTGGCTCTATGACCTGGTACGGCAGATCAGTACCAGGTTCACTTTTGAACGATCTGATGACGATTATCCTGTCTGGTCTCCCGACGGAAAACGAGTTGTGTTTGGTTCCGATAGGGAAGGGAATCTTGACCTCTTCGTGAAGAGCTCCAACGGCACCGAGAGCGAACAACTCCTTTTAAAATCGATTGCGCCCAAATATCCAGATGATTGGAGCCCGGATGGACGATACATCATCTATCAAACCTTCGTCTCAAAGACATACTGGGACCTGTGGATCCTTCCATTGGAAGGAGACCCGAAACCGTTCCCCTTTCTGCAATCAGAGTTTGAGGAACAGGCCGCAAGATTTTCCCCAGACGGGCGTTGGGTGGCGTACCAGTCAAACGAATCTGGTAAAGAAGAAATTTATGTGCGCCCGTTTCCGACAGGAAGCGGTATGTGGCAGGTATCCTCCGGGGGTGGTTTTGCGCCGCTCTGGAGCCATAACGGCAGGGAACTGTTTTATACCTCAGCCGGCGGTGCGGCGATGGCCGTCGAGGTGAACGGTGCCGGAGCGACCTTTACCGTAGGGTCAGTGAACCGGATACTGGATATTCCCCGCGCTACAGGCTCTTTTGTCTATGACGTCACTGCAGATGGAAAAAAATTATTGGTGGGTGCATTTCCCGGAGTACAAACATCAGCTCCGCTCACGCTCCTTACCAATTGGGACCGGGAATTGAAGAAAAAATGAACGGCCAGGCGATCTCACTATATGAAATACCGGAAAAACCGGGCCGGCGGGTCACAGCACCCCTCTCAAGCTCCCCGCAGCCTGCACCTCGCGGGATCCAGCCATCTTCACGAAGGGGGCGTGGGCAGTGATCGGACAGAGCATTTCCCATTATCACATTCTTGAGAAACTGGGCGAAGGCGGGATGGGAGTGGTGTACAAGGCCGAGGATCTCCGGCTCAAACGAACGGTAGCCCTCAAGTTTCTGCCCCCTCATCTTTCTGCATCTGGACAGGACAAAGCCCGTTTTATCCAGGAGGCACAGGCAGCATCCGCCCTCAACCATCCTAACCTCTGCACAATTCACGATATTCAGGAGGCGGGCGGACAGATGTTCATTGTCATGGAGTTCGTGGACGGAGAAACACTTCGGGATAAGAAAGGATCGATCGGTTTCAAGCAGGCCATCGACATCGGCATTCAGGTTGCTGATGGACTTGCCGCCGCCCATGAAAAAGGCATCGTGCATCGCGACATCAAGCCCGAGAATATCATGATCCGCAAGGATGGTATCGCGCAGATCATGGACTTCGGGCTAGCCAAATTCAGGAACGCATCCAGCAGGATCAACCGGCTTACCAAGGAAGGCAGCACCGTTGGAACTGCCGGCTACATGAGCCCCGAGCAGGTCCAGGGGCACGAAGTTGATCACCGCTCGGACATTTTTTCCTTCGGAGTACTGCTCTACGAGCTGTTAACCGACCGGCTCCCGTTCAATGGGATTCACGAGACCGCACTATTGTACGAGATTGTGAATGTGGATGCACCTCCGATGGCCTCCGTCAAGCCCGGAATTGACCCGATGCTCGATTCCATTGTTCTGGAATGCCTGGAGAAGGACGTGAATGAACGGACTCAGTCTGTGAAACAGGTTTCGGTCGATCTCAAGCGCTTAAAGCGTGAATCGGGCAGGGAAAGGGCCAGCCGCATTGCCCCAGCCCGGCCTCTCGTAGCTGGCACGCAGTATCCCGCTTCTCCCAAGAGAGAACGAAAGAGGTATCTCTGGCCTCTTGTCTCAGCAGTTCTGGGTATCGCCCTGCTTGCTGTGCTCTTGGGGACCTGGAAGACCGACTCTCCTGCCCCAGGTGTGGCCCGGTTTGCTGTATCGTTACCCAAGGATCAGATGCTTGAAGTGGAAAATCATCCCGCCATTGCCATATCCCCCGACGGCTCGCGCATCGTGTACAAAGCAAACGACAGGTTATACCAGAGAATGCTGGACCGCTACGATCCCGAACCGATTCCCGGGACGGAAGACGGAATCAGCCCGTTCTTTTCTCCTGACGGGAGATGGATAGGATTCTTTGCAGCAGGCAAGCTGAAGAAGGCGCCGCTCAACGGAGGATCTGCAATGGTGCTTACCGGAGAATCGCAGAACAACAATCGGGGTGCAACCTG
>Ga0209048_10000808_pt1 | contig 33344 bp, 31 predicted proteins | sample FrelakmetCRP12CR_FD_187146 | JGI IMG/M metagenome (GOLD analysis project Ga0209048, IMG submission 187146) | Freshwater lake sediment microbial communities from the University of Notre Dame, USA, for methane emissions studies - CRP12 CR (SPAdes)... | ecosystem: Environmental > Aquatic >...
CGCTCAGGCGATCAATGAGAACCAGGCGGGTGATAATTACCCGATCCTGGCACAGCTCATCGGAGATGGACAACCGGAGGTACGCAAAGCTGCTCTGCTGGCAGCTGGGAGAACACAGGACCCACGGTATTGGCCGCTAATCCTGCCAGATCTCTGCGATCCAGGTGTGCGCAAGGCGGCTGTCGCAGCGCTGGCTGCCAGCAAGGAGACATTCATCTTGGAGCTCCCCGTTTACGCTCAAGAAGCCAGCCGGAATGCCGACTACCTGTCTGGGCTGGTACAGGTATGTGGGAATGTAGGCGGCGAGCGAGCGATCGCCTGGCTGGAAAATTGGATGACCCACCCTCTCCCCGCTCTACGAACCCCGGTGTACCGGGCGCTCAGCCAGTGCGGCTACCACCCCGGCGAATCAAAACTTGCCAGCCTGGAGAGCTGCATACTCAGCGAGGTTGAGGCGGCTGCCAGGACCTCGGCTGCGCAAGTTGATCTCGGGCAAGGTGAAGGGCTCGAACTGGCTCAGGACCTGCTTGAGGACCGGTTCTGCATGATCCGCGAGCGGGTGACCTTGCTGCTGTCTTTTCTTTATGACACCCTGACAGTGATGCAGTCGCGGGCTTACCTGGAATCGACAGCAGACGCCTCCAGCCAGGGGAAACGAAATCCATCCATCGACCGGTCCGTCTCGCTGGAAAAGAACGCGTTTGCTCTTGAAGTCTTCGAGAGCCTGCTGCCGCTCGAGCAACGCCGCCAGATAATGCCTATACTCGAAGGCGAACAGGCAGCCGAACGATTGCTCCACCTGGAAGTGTTTTTTCCACAAACCATGCTCGGCCGCGAGGGAAGGCTGGGCGAGATTCTTTCAACGCAGGCGGGAGAGCCGAACCTGAGGGCTGCGGCGCTATTCGCCATTGGCGCACTGCGAATGGAATCCTTTGGAAAGCAAACCCTTACGGCTATTTCCGACCCGCACCCCCTGGTGCGCGAGACAGCCCTGTGGACAATGAGCCGTGCAGACTCGAAGCATCTCCAAACGACAATATTCAGCTGCTCACACGACCCAGACCCGCAGATCGCACGTGTGGCAAACTGGCTGGCCAGCGCCGGCCATGCATCTGGAGGAGACACCCCGATGTTATCCACAATAGAGAAGGTCTTATTTCTCAAGAGCGTCGAGTTATTCGAGCACGTGCCCTTCGAGGCCATGCTCAAGGTAGCCCAGGCAACTTACGACGTCGCGTTCCAGGAAGGTGAAGAGCTTATCCACCAGGGAGACCGAGGGGACAGCCTGTTTTTTATCGTTGAAGGAGAGGTGAATGTATTCCTGGATAGCTCCGGAAAAATCGACAAACGAAGTGAAAGTGAAGTAATCGGCGAAATGGCAGTGTTAAGCAACCGCCCGCGCATCGCCAGCTGTGTGGCCGCCACACCCGTGCATACCCTGAAAATCGAACGGGATGACTTCTGGGATCTGCTGGAGGAGACCCCACAATTGGTGTTTGGGATCATTCAAGTGTTGTTGCGGCGTTTAGAGGCATCTACCCAGCGCAGCCGGCCATTGGAGGAGGGGCCGGGGAATTTGGCGTTATAAGGGAAAAAAGCAACAGTTCAGCGCCCAGCCACCCCGGCTGTAGACGGCATTTATCCATCAATTGTAACTTTGACAACCTACAACCCTGGAGTACGCGACTTCAATTCCGCTGTATAGCGCATGACCAGCGCGTTCAGGTCGTCTCGCATTGACAGGTCGCTCATCGCGCCAAAGCGTTCCTTCGCTAGCTCTTTCTCGATTTCGGCGAGAAAAGGGTCGCTTAGATTATGCGACTGCATGACTTCCAACAGCCTTCCGGCTGCATCCAGAAGGCGGAAAGGGCCATAGCTGGCAGGTTCATCATAAAGCCCGTGGGCGCTGCTTAACAGGTAGCCAACCAGGAGAAACAGGTCGTTTTTCAAGGCGTCATCCACTTCCAGATCCTCCCCATCTTTCTCTGAATACCACTTCTGACAGCGGACGGCGGCCTGGAGCACCTGGCGAGGTGCGCGGTGTGCCGAGAGCCAACAGCAAAACCACAGACACATGTTCCGGAAGGTCGAGGAATTCCGCTACAGCCTGCTTGTGGAACGACCCAATCGGGCATGCGCCTAACCCCTGGCTGTGCGCTCCCAGGAGCATGTTCTCGAGAGCCGTCCCAACATCTATCCAGGCGGAATGCTCATCCCCAACGCCGCCCATATTGGAGGGAGGGCGGTTATCTTTGCATATAGCAATCATCGCTGTAGGTCGGCCAATAATGCCAGGCGCCAGAGCACGAAGCCCTGCCAACCGCTCCGGCGACTGGACAAGCACAAACCTGCAAGCCTGCAAGTTGCCTCCGCTGGGTGCAGCGACCCCAGCTTGCAGCACTTTGTCGAGCAGCTCGTCTGGAATGGGTTGGGATGTAAAATCCCTGACACTTCGGCGAGTGAAGATTGCATCCATTGCATCCATCATCAGTATCCGTGGGCTCCCATCGCCCGGCAATACTCGACAATTTCAGGTTGGATATAGCGTCCGTCCTTTTCGATTTGCAGGTCATCCAACCAGACAGAAGGGCTGAGGGTCACGCCATCCGTGTGTGTGGGCGAACCGTAAGCCGTAGCCCCAATGCCGAACTGCATGCAGCCGAAGATGCGCTCATCCTCTAGAATACGCCCGCTTGGACGCTGGACGCCAGGGTTAAACCCATAACATGCGTGGTCCATCAAAAGGGCGTGCGGGTTTCCCGAACGCTCCAGCCAACGAGCAAAGATATCCGCCTCGCCACCCCCTTCAATTTTTTGGATATAACCGCCCCGAATTGTCAGACGAACTGCATTTCGAAGAACTCCGATCTCTGCTGGGGGCCAAATGGTCGCGTCAAAGACCAGCACGCCTTCATACTCCTCACGGATTGCATTGAAGCCAGATTGCCCGCCCAGCATCTGTGGAAACCCACCCCGGACAGGCGGCGGCTCCCAGAAAGGGTCGCCAGCTTTATCGATCTTCATCCACAGGTCGGTGCCGGACGGGTTGGTAACGTGAACGCTCGCTGTTGCCTGGGACAACTGGTATAAACGCGTTGCCATCGTTTGCATGGGTGGGTAGCTCACTTGGCCAATGGTTCGCACCATCATATCGACATCCATGCCTGTCAGGCATACATAAATACAGCCATTGCGAATGGCTTGTTCATACGCAGGACTGTAAAGCTGGTAAGCCACAGAAAAATCGAACCAAATATCCGCCGAAGCGGCGGCGCCTGCTACAGGTTTTGGCGGCGGCAGCATTGGCTCTGGCAAAGTGGGGTACCATACCACAGTCGGCATGCCACTCATCGCATGAACGGCCCCAGCGGTGGCTTTCACCACGCGCATATCCGAAGCAGTATCGGCGGTGATGAGCACCTGCTGGCCTGGTTTGACCGGGCGCATCACGCTCACCAGCTTGTATGCTGCCTGTGTAAGCTCGATGGCCAGGTAATCATTGGTAGGTTCTGTTCCCAGCGACAGGTTCACCCGCTCTCCCTCCTATACAAGCTTCTCGACCGGTACATAATCGATATCGAAGCCAAAATAATGCGGACCGGAGGCTTCATCGAGGCCCCACTGGGTACGGAAACCTTCCAGGCCTTTCATACCCACCGCCACAACTTCATCGCCCTGCTGGATGCTGGCATTGGTCGTGCCATCCCCGCTGCCTTTATATACCAGGCTGAGCAGGTCTGGGCTGCATACATAGGGCTTATCGTTCAACCATGAAACATGGTTCTCGTTTTTGAACCACACGGAAAGCTTTTGGCCCTGGTATTTACCCGTACCATGCAGATAGATCGTGCCAAACATATAACCGCCGCGGTCTACCACACCTTCAAACAAACGCCAACCGCCAGTCACTTCCAGGGCTGCATCGATCGGGTCATAGCCGTTTTCGAGAGACTGGCGCATTTTTCGTCCCATGGTCAGGCATTTGGTGAGCGTTCCACGCACAACGATCTGTTTCATCTCTTTCCCGGGCAGGGGTGTGGCAGCCATCGTGGTGTGCCCATAGGCTGCGACCGCAAGCATCTTGCCAATACGCTCCAGCATGTGCGGGCTGACGGTGTACCGGACGATCGCTACATTACCCCATTTGTCAACCGAAGCAAACGGCCAGCTATTTTTGTGATGCAGATAGGGCGTACCTTGCATCTCATCCGGAATGGCGCGGCCGGCATAATCGCCATCTACTACAGGAATGCCCAGGCGCGCTCCAGTCACCAACGGCGCGGGCGAGTTTCCAGCCCCCAGCTCGGCGGGCACCAGGCAGCCCACCGGCTTGCCCAGGTATTTTCCCAGCTCCTTTACAGCTTCCAGGATCGCATTGTCGCCGAAGGCGTCCACCAATCCAAGGCGCTTGATCTCATCAGCAGTCTCTGGCGACATCGGTGCAACCGAACCCATGCCGTAAGCCGTGACAGTGAGTGCATCGTCGGGAATTTCATCTACATCAACCCATTCCAGCGGGATGCCTTTTTGAAACGCTTCGGTGAGCATACCCATCCCCCAACTAACCGTCCCCCCGCCGCCGGTGGCCATAAACAGGCAGCCTTTGACAAAATCCTCACAATCTTGAATTGTGGCTAATTTACCGTGTGGCATGATACCTTTCTCCTTTCCTATTTGAATTATTCAAGATATTTACTGGTTTTGCACCAGATGGCAGGATGCCAGGTGGTTTTGCCCGATATCGATTAGCGGCGGCACCACCTGGGAACAAATCTCGACCGCCACCGGGCAGCGGGGATGGAACGGGCAGCCTGGCGGGGGATTGGCCGGGTCTGGAACGTTGCCTCTCAGAATGATGCGCCCGTGACGCCGGTTTGGCTCAACCATCGGTGCGGAAGCCAGCAGCGCCTGAGTGTATGGATGGCGAGGGTTGCTAAAAATGGCTTCGGTCGAACTTAGCTCCACTACCTTGCCAAGATACATTACTGCAATCCGGTCGCTGGTGTGCTGAATCACACTCAAATCGTGCGTAATGAACAGATAAGTCAGCTTTAAGCGAGCCTGCAGCTCCTGCAAAAGGTTAATGATCTGAGCCTGGACAGAGACATCCAGGGCGGAAGTTGGCTCGTCCAGTACAATGAACTTGGGGTTGAGCGCCAGCGCGCGCGCCACTGCCAGTCGCTGAAGCTGCCCACCGCTGAACTCGTGCGGGTACCGGTAAAGAATATCACCCGGCATTCCCACCTGTTGGAGGACTTGCGCAGCCCGGTCGAACAGATCCTCCCTGCGCAAATGGATGTGAGTTATCAAAGGCTCGGCAACAATATTTAAAACGTTGAAGCGCGGGTCGAAGGAGGAGTAGGGATTTTGGTATACGATCTGCATTTCTCGGCGATGCTTACGCATCTCGGTTAAGTTCAGCTTGAGAATATCCTGACCATCAAAGATGACCTGACCGCCGGTGACCGGCACCAATCGCAGGATGGCACGACCCAGAGTGGTTTTCCCACAGCCCGATTCTCCCACTACTCCAAGGGTCTCGTGTGGATAAATGTTCAGGGTAACCATATCCACTGCTCGCACCCAGCGTACCTGGCGGTCGATTAGCCCGCGGCTGGATACGAAATGGACTTCCAGGCCCTTGATTTCGACCAGGGGGGCCGCTGTCATTGGGCAACCTCGGGCCGGTAGAGCTAACAGGCTGCCCGGTGTTCTTCACCTGCATCTTCAATATCGACCATGGGGGGAATTTGCTGCTGGCAAACGCTCATTGCTGACGGGCAGCGCGAATAGAAAGGGCAACCTTTAAGAGGCGTCAGCCCATCCGGGACGCTGCCGGGGATGGATTGCAAGGAGCCTTTACGGTTCGATAGCCCAGGTAAGGCCGCCAGCAAGCCGCGCGTATAGGGGTGCTGGGTGTGGAAAAGGACATCGTTCGTCTTCCCCGTCTCGACTATCATGCCGGCATAAGCCACTCCTATCCGGACGCAAGTCTCTGCCACAACCCCAAGATTATGGGTAATCAAGAGGATAGAAATGTTTTGATTCTGACGCAGATCTGACATCAATGCCAGGATTTGCGCCTGGATCGTCACATCGAGGGCTGTAGTCGGCTCGTCGGCAATGAGCAGCTCAGCGCCACAAGCCAGAGCCATGCTGATCATAATACGCTGTTGCATACCGCCACTCAGCTCGTGGGGGTAGGCGTGGAAAATGCGCTCCGGGTCTGGCAAAGCTACCGCATCGAACATCTCCAGCGCTCGCTGGCGGGCTTTCGCGGTAGAAATAGGCATGTGCTGGCGGATCACGCGTACCGTTTGGTTACCGACTGTAAAAACCGGGTTTAGCGATGCAGAAGGGTCTTGAAAGATTATGGCAATGCGCTTGCCACGAATGTCCTGCTTCTGCTCTTCTCTCCTGATAAGCACATCCTGTCCTTCGAATAAAATCCTGCCCTTTAGGACTTTGCCGCCGCGCGGGATCATGTTCAGGATCGCCATGCCGGTTACCGATTTTCCACAGCCCGATTCGCCCACCAGTCCGAACATTTCACCCCGGCGCACATCGAAGGTCATCCCGTTGACGGCATGGACCAGGCCGGCATAAGTTTGGAAGTGGATATGTAGGTCCTCAACGGTAAGAATACTATCATTCATGTTACTATCCTACGTGTGCGCGGATCAGCAGCATCGCGCAGAGCATCCCCAATCAGGTTGAAAGCCAGCACGATCAGGAATATCGCCATGCCGGCAGATCCAGCGAACCAGGGACGCTCGATAAAGTAAATACGCCCATCACTGATCATCCCGCCCCATTCCGCCGTAGGTGGTTGGACGCCCAGACCGATGAAGCTAATGGTCGCGCCGGTCAGGATCGCAGAGCCGATGTCCATAGTGGCCTGGACGAGGACGGGGGTCATGATATTCGGGATCACATGCCGCCGGATGATGGTCAGATCGGAAACGCCGATGCTACGCGATGCATCGATGAAAAAGCGCTCTCGCAGCGATAACACTTGCGCGCGCACCAGACGGGTGTACCAGGGCCACCAGGTCAGGGCAATGGCGATCATCGCGTTGGTGAAGCTAGGGCCGAGTGCAGCCGCGATTGCCATGGCCAACAACAAGGATGGAAACGCCAGGAACATATCCGTGATACGCATGATCACATTGTCCAGCCAGCCGCCAAAATACCCTGCCACGGCTCCTAACGGGACGCCGACTAAAACAGCAATGATCACCACCATGAAGCCCATGCTGAGGGAGACGCGCGCCCCATAAAGAATGCGTGCCAGTACGTCTCGCCCCAAGTAATCCGTTCCAAGCCAGTGTTTCATGGATGGGGGCTTGAATTTTTCCAGGATGTTTGGATCTCCGCGGCCCTGGGCAGCATACGGGGTGATTACAGGAGCCAGAATGGCGGCAAAGATGAAAAATAGGATGATCACCAAGCTGATCAGCGCCAATGGATCGCGGCGAAAAGCCTGCCACATCAAGGAATATTCTTTGGCGCGCGAAGTAACCTGTCTTTGGGCAGCTAGGTCCTCTGGTAGTCGGGCGGGGATGTTACTCAGCTCAGCCATAAGCGAAAAAGCTCAATTCAAGGTAATCCTTGGATCTAGAGCAGCTTGCACCAAATCCAGGATTAAATTGATAATCACATAAAATACTGTCACCACCAGAGTGACAGAAACGATGACTGGAAAATCGATGCTGAGAACTGCATTGGTCACGTAAGAGCCCAGGCCAGGCCACGAAAATATCACCTCGACCAGGATGGCTCCAGTCAGAGAATACACAAACGAAAGACCTATGACCGTAATTGTTGGTATGATGGCGTTTTTCAACGCCAGGACGAAAAGGACAGCGCGCTCCGAGATCCCTGAGGCGCGCGCTGCCAGGATGTACTTCTCGTTCAGCACTTCTACCATGCTCGAGCGCGTCATGCAGATGGTCAGGCCGATATCGAAGATTGCGAGGGCAAAAGCAGGCAGAATGATGTGGACCGACGCATCCCGGAAGGCAGCCCAATTCCCTGTGATAAGGGAGTCGACCAGGTAAAAGCCTGTTTGAACATGGATAGGGTGGTTAAGGGCAATGTCGTTGGATATACGGCTGCCCAAGGGCAGCAAGCCAAGCTTGCCAAAAAACGTCAGTTGTAACAGCAAGCCGAGGAAGAAGATCGGCAGCGAAACCCCAGCAATGGCGATCAGCCGGGTTGAATGGTCCAGCCAACTGCCTTTTCTGGCGCCCGATAGTACTCCCAAGGGTATTCCGATGATCACTGCGATGATCATGGCGACCACCACAAGCTCTAACGTGGCAGGCAGATAAGCCTTGGTGTCATTCAGGATTGGCTGGTGTGTGCGCACTGAGACGCCGAAATTGCCGCGCAACAGGTCGCCCATGAAGCGCAGGTATTGCACCCAAAGCGGCCTGTCAAGGCCCAGCTGAAGGCGCGCTTTCGCTATCAATTCCTGGGTGGGGTGCGAGCCTACCCAGGCTGCCGCCGGATCAGAAGGGATCACTCTCGCGATGAAAAAAGTGATCACCGAAACGCTGATGAGCACGAAAACGGCCATTATCAGCCGCCTGAGGAGGTAATCAAACCATCGCATACGGTTTTCTCTGCGATTATCAGGGTTTGCATGGCTCACAAGTGAGCCATGCAAACCCTGGCAGTACATTTATTATCCTCGGGTGAGATCGTAAACAAAAACGACATGCGGATAAGCAGGATTATCCATAAAACCTTTAACACTGGACAGGGCTAAGTGTTGGTTGGCACGGTCGTAGAAGAACAGGGAGACCGAGTCATCCAGCAAGATCTGCTGCGCATCGATAAACATCTGAGCGGACTTGGGGCGATCCGTGCCTGCAATTTCATTGGCTTTGTCGATCATCTGGTCATAGGTGGGGTTGTTGTAATAACCCAGATTGAACGGAGTGGGCGTTTCAGAATGGAACATGCTTTTGAGGAAGCTGTATGGGGAAATGTAATCCGGCCACCAATACTGGACAAAGATATCCTGGGCTTTGGAGGGGTCGGATTTTCCGAGGTCCCATTGCGCTTCCCAGTTCATGCCGCGAACTTCCAGGTTGATACCCAGCTTGGCCAGCTCGGCTTTCCACAGCTCACCCAACTGCTGCTCATCCAGGTCGCCGGTGCTGTAAGTCATCAACAAGTCGAAGCCGCCACCAGGGTGACCGGCTTCAGTAAGAAGCTGCTTGGCTTTTTCCAGGTCGTATGTGTATTGGGTCAGGTTGTCGCCATGCCCCCACATGCCCACGGGTACGGCTCCGCGTGACTGGGTAGCGCGGTTGCCCATGACACCCTCGAGGAATTGCTGGTAGGGGAAGCTATACTCAAGCGCCTGGCGGACCTTAACATTATCCAGCGGGGGCTTTTTCGTATTCAACAGCCCTACCAGATTTTGGAAACTCGGATTGTTATATACAACGATCTCCGGGTGGTTTTTCTGGATTGTAGCGATATTATCCGCCGGAATTTCGTAGGTGAAATCAGCAGTTCCAGATTCTATCTTTTGCTGCAGCACTACAGGATCCTGGCTGATCTCAAAGACAATCTTCGTGAACTGTCCGGGTTTCCAGCCGCCCCAATATTTCTCATTGCGGGTCATCACCAAGCGAGAACCGCGCTCATAGCTTTGTATGGAATAAGGGCCTGTTCCTGCACAATTTCCCTGGTTGAACCAATCAGACCCGTTCTTCTCGTACGCGGTTGGGCTATACATCCAGGCGGCATAACCGGAAGAGGCGATCAAGTCCAATGGGGCCGGATAGCCCAGCTTGAACACGATCGTATTCTCGTCTGGGGTAGCCATCTCATTGACAGAATCCCAGATATAGGCAGCGCCAACTCCCAGCTCTTTGGTCTTGGCGACAGAGTATTTCACCGCTTCGGAATTGAACGGCGTGCCGTCCTGAAATGTAACCCCGGGGCGTAAGTGGAAGGTCCACTCTGTTGCATCTGAGTTCGACTCCCAACTGGACGCCAGCTTGGGGCTGAGGATATCTTTGCTGCCAGGGGGGTTATAGAAGGTAAGCGTTTCGTAGCAGTTCGAAGTTACCACCGAATCGTTCGAATAGCTTTTCGCAGGATCCAGGTCTGGGAATGCGGTTGGGTGGGCATAGACGAAAACGCTCTTGGGGTCTACTTCGGCTGAAGTTGCTTGAGCGGCGGGAGCCGTGGTGGGCTGGGCAACTACCTCGGTGAGAGCGGCTGCTTGAGTAGGAGCTGCCGCTTGCACAGTGGGTTGTTGTGGGGCAGTGGTTGCAACTTGTGGTGTTGCAGAGGCACAATTCGAGGTGATCAAAGAGGTAATAACGAACAGGAGCAAAATACTGAAAGTTCGGCGGCTTGTTTTCATTTCTCTTCTTCTCCATAGGTCAAACTAGGAATTCTGGGTTATTGAGATAAGCCAAAAGAAGGTCCCGCATGTGTAATTCCTTGGGCACTAGGCTTCCTTCCTTTCTTTGCTCGAAACCACCTTATGCAACAAAATCCACATGCAATGTGTGGGTTAACCATGATGGACTTCCGGTAACCAAGCATTTCAGGATTAAAGGTCCTATTTCGACCTCTTGTTCCACCGCTTGGGATGATATTTACCAGGTTTATTCTGCCGGAGCCATGATCACAAATAAAAATCTTGGTCTAGGATAGTGGGAGCGTAAGGCAGTGTAATGCACTAATTAGGATCAACTTAAAATTATTAAATGCTGACTATACCAAAATTTCTCGCGCTACTATGGGTGGTTTTTATTGGTATTCATATGATCTTAATGTGTCCGCTCGGAAAGCAAAAACAATGGTGATAGATTGGTATGATCCTTGCACAGATTAAAGGGGAACGCCTATGCCAACGAAGGATGAATTCCAGCTAAGTAATTTACCGATATTTTCCGGCTTGCCGAAAGTATCTAAACGATTCCTGCAAGACCATCTCCGGGAAGTGGAGCATCCTGCAGGAACCGTGATTTTGCAGTCCGGCGCGCGTACGGATACCATGGCGATCGTAGCGAGCGGCAAAGTCGAGCTGAGGACCCGTTCCGGTGTTGTTAAAACGATCGGTGAAGGGGGCACCTTTGGCGAAGCGATGATGCGTTACGCTGTGCCAAGCACCTTTACGGTTAAAACCATTTCTCCAACCAAGCTTTATATTTTGGGACGCTCCGAATGGCTAGCAGCAAACTATCTATCCTGGGAGACGCCCGAAGAAGCAACTCGCTCTGTCGATCCGGAGAAACAAGCGGAAAAATCCCGATTCCAGTTTCCCTGGAAGGGCTTTGTATCCGTGCTGGTCCTGGCAATGATTGTCATTGTGACCGGACCAGCCTTGCTCGGCTGGACGGATGGCGCTTTTGTCCGTTTAAGCTTGCAAGCCAAACAACCCGAATTAGCTGAAGAGTATTTGAAATTAGCGATAAGCTGGCGACCACAGGCGGCTGCTCTCCAAGATAGCCTGGGGTACGTGTATACCTTGCAGGGAAAACCCGACCTGGCGGTAGGGCAATTCCGCCATGCCGTCGAGCTGAATCCCGATCTGGCATCCGCGCAAAACAACCTGGGAGTAGCCCTACTGCTACAAGGGCAGCCGGGCGAAGCCCTTGCGCATCTACAAACGGCAGTCGACCTTGATCCTGGAAATGCTCCTTTATTTGTGAACCTGGGGGACGCGTATCTTGCGGAAGGCGACTCGCTAGAGGCAATGCCAGCCTACGAGCAGGCTTTCTCCCTCGATCCAACCCAGGCAGCAGCCCAGGCGCGTTGGGCATTTCTTGCCTTGAAACAAGGCCAACTGGACGAAGCTCGCCAGGCATGGCAGAATGCGGCGACTTCCGACCCAAGCATGAAATTAGCCCGCCAGGGATTAGGAGTGATCGCTTTTTTGAAAGGCCAACCCGCGGCTGCCTTGCCGGAGCTGGAAGCAGCCCGAGAACTCGATCCTAAGGATGTTTCCACACATTACTACCTGGGATTAGTGTTGCAAGCGCTGGGACGCCCGATGGATGCAGGGGTCGAATTCCTTCAAATACTCTCGTCGAGCCAGGATCCGGCAACTATCCGCCTGGCGAAAGCCAACCTGCAACAGGTATACGACAAATTAATGCCAGGTGGCGAATTCCAGAAAGGAGGGCCATCCATACCAACTCCATAACCATCCATAGTTCTGTTTGAAGTCTACCAAATATTTATATATTCAAATCTGATCGGAGGATCTACCATGAAGAAACTGCATATTGCTTTGATTGTAGCCTTCCTGCTTGCGTTGTTGCTCCCATTCACAGTGCAGGCGGCAGGCACGTTTTTCTGCAGCGCAACTCGAACCCAAGGCGGCGATGGAACTTACGCCGATCCTTGGGCCTGCAAAACTCAGGACCAGCTAAATTTTGTGATCAACGACGTGATTTGCACCAGGTATGGCGGGGGCATCCTGTATCGCCTCTTCCCATACAGCTATGTCTATTACGACATCGTCCAAGTTGTTCAGAACGATCAAACGACCTGCGTAATCAGGCGGCAAGCTGAATATCCCGGCTACCCCCCAAACACAGGCGTGGAACTCCCAGCGCCAATGATCGCTGCTTTTGCGGTCGGTGGAGCTCTTGTACTAGGCTTTGTAGGCATGATGTTACGCCGCAAGACGGCGTAACGGGTATGGCCGGGTGAGGATTCTGCCTGCAACGATAAACGCAGGCAGAATCCAAAACCGCAGCTATTCAATTTGTTTAACGTGTAACTCCCAATATCTGTTCGTTGGCTGAGGGTGCGATGGGCAGTGCAAAATGGCGCCGCCGATTGAGTAATATATTCTTATTGATCAGCATGCTGATCCTGGAGGCTGTTGCACTCTTCGGGGTGCGCTCAGCCCTGGCTGCCCAACAATTGGAGGGGCAATTTATCCTGCATGGCAACCCTCGCATTGACATGCCTATCCCATCACAAAGTCTATTGCCGGCACTGGTGACGGCAAAACCTGGCCCGCCAAACGCGGCTGAACCCACAACCATCCTAACCGGTACCAATGAGCTAACAAAAACTGGACAATTGCCAGTGATCCCTCAAGTAACCGAGGATGTCAGTATTCCTAAGCCTCCCACCAGCTCAATTACCCCAAATCCAACCAACACGCAGGCACTTCCTCCCAGCCAAAAGGTCGCTCCGCTTGTTCCCGAACCGACCCCCATGGTTCTACCCAGCCCGACGCCTTCGCCTTCATCGGGCCGGATTGTGCGGCTGGTAATTCCGAGCCTGAAAGTCGACCGCGCGGTTGTTCCATTGGGCTTATATACGAATGCCCAGGGTAAGCCAGATTGGAACACAGAAAAACTCTTTGCAACCGCCAACCGCAAAGATTTGATTGGCCAGACCATCACCTCCCTCAACCCGGGCCAAGGGGGCAACATCGTCTTGATGGGACACAACTACGATAACGGAGTTTATGAGTGGGAAGGCGTATTCGTAAATATCAAGAACCTGAATGCGGGCGAACTCATTATTGCTTACACCGAGGGTGGCGGAGAATATCATTATGCAGTTCAGATCGTGAAAAAAGTTCCCTGGCAAGATGAAAGCCAGGCCGAGGCAGAGAAGCATTTCAAATACCTGGGACCTTCGCCAAACGAGCAACTGACCCTGGTTACCTGCGGAGGCGCAAATGTGTGGCCCTGGCAGGCGCGCCTGTATGTAGTGGCGATTCCGATCAAGTAACAGGGGAGAAGAACGATCGCGTACCAGGTTAAAGCAATTGCCTGGCGTTAGCTTGGATCTTCCCAATTGCATGGGCGATATCGTTCATATCCGGTTCGTCTGCCAGGAGATTGGACTGCGGAATCCATACGGCTTCGCAGTTGCAGGCGCGCTCGGAAACCGGGCAGCGCTCAATAAAATCCGCATAGTTAAGCTCTTTGCCGTGTTCCCAGGCATCAACCGGCCAGCTCCCGCCCAGGAATTGCTTCTCAGTAAACATGGGGTTAGCATACAACGGCGTGGTATAACCAGCGAAAGCACCGCCAATCCCTTCTGCCTTTAGAGCAACTACAAAACGCTGCTTGTCTAACCCGCTAAAAGCCTCCGGATCGTAACGGAACATGTAGATATGGTTTGAGCTACGCGTTGTCGATGAAAGTCTCAGCAGAGGTTTAATGCCTTCGATGTCTTTCAACAGCTTATCGAGGACAGCGGCATTCGCGGTCCGCCTGCTGGTCTGTTCTTCTAAACGAGACAGTTGGGCGAGCAAAATAGCCCCCTGAAATTCAGTCATCCGGGCGTTCGACGCCAGCATATAGTGCCGGTACCAGGGCTGCCCAGGCTTTCGTCCTGCCCAAACCAGGGTTTCGCAGGTTTCAACATATTCTATATTGTTGGTGGTGATCACCCCGCCCTCTCCGGCGGTCATGTTCTTTGAAAGCTGGAAACTGAAAGAAGCCAGCTCACTTAAGGAGCCGCACTTGCGGCCTTTATAGATCGAGCCATGGGCATGGGCTGCGTCTTCTACAACAATCAAATTATGTTTCCGAGCCAACGCATTGATCTCATCCATCTGGCATGGCTGGCCGCCGAAATGCACCGGGATGATTGCCCGGGTATGTTCGTTGATGGCTTCCTCAACCCGCCGAACATCCATATTATAGGTATCAGGGTCGATATCCACGAAAATAGGGATAGCTCCTACCATCAGGGGAGCTGTCGCGGTGGCGACGTAGGTATAGGCCGGGACAATCACTTCTTCACCTGGCTTCACCCCTGCGGCCCGCAATGCGATCTCCAGCGTGACGGTACCGTTCGCAGCGCAAATCCCATACTGGCAATTATGAGCTAACGCAAATTCACGCTGGAATTTTGCCACGGTACTCAATGGATGATCCTCATCCTCAATTAATTCCACGCCTTGACCATAGGAATGGCGCCACCAATTACCCGAGTGCAGCACTTCTAAAAGCAACCTCTCTTCAGCCTCATCGAATACCGGCCATTTTGGCCAGGGTTCCGTCCTGACAGGGGTTCCACCAAGGATAGCTAACCGATCCATTAATTTTCTCCTTGAGCAAATGGTTTTAAAGCCCACGTATCATAGCATACCGTTGTGAGCGCGTCAATTAAAGGGATTTTTCACCCAGCCTTTTCCCTTTCCAGAGCCTCGGCTATAATCAAAAACATGGACCAAATGCCTTCTACTTTCCCTCCTCCCGGTTTCATCCCCACCCGATCGGCAGTCAGCGGAATTGAAGTCTACATCCCATCTCCGCCTGAAGCCGGCCCGCAGCAAGGAGTGCTGGAATTCAAATGCCCCCAATGCGGTGCAACTACTGCTTTTAGCGCTACGGATGGCGGCTTGACCTGCACCTATTGCGGGTATTATGAAGCGCCCAAGGAAGCTCCAGTAGGCGAAAAGGCCGACAAATTCGAATTCACCGTCGAGACCATGCAGCGCGCCGCCCAAGGCTGGGGCGAAGAGCGGAAAGAGATGGAATGCCAGAGCTGCGGAGCTTTTACTTCGCTCCCGGTCGACAGCCTGGCTCACACCTGCCCTTTCTGCGGCTCGAATAAAGTCATCCAACGCCAGGCCCCTCAGGATATCCTGCGCCCGCGTTTCTTGATCCCTTTTAAAGTCGATGGCTCTGCCTGCCAGAGGATTGTCAAAACCTGGCTGGGCAGCAGCTGGATGACCCCTTCCAGCCTGCGCAATATCTCCATACTATCGAGCTTTTCAGGCATCTACCTGCCATACTGGACGTTCAACGCCGCCACGAATGCCGATTGGAAAGCTGAGGTTGGACATACGCGCACCGAGCGCTATCATGAAAACGGCGAGTGGAAAGAGCGTATTGTGACGGTTTGGAACTGGGAATCGGGGCATGTGAAGCTAGATATCGAAGACTTGCTCGTTCCTGGAACCGCCCGCTTGAGCGGAAAATTATTGGGCGAAATTGGGGCCTTCGATCTCAATGCGCTCGCGCCCTACGAACCCGCCTATCTCGCTGGGCTGCAAGCACAATCCTACGATGTACCCCTCGAGCAGGCCTGGGATACAGGTCGCAAGAAGATGCGCGAGCAAACTCGCCAAGCCTGTGTCGGCCAGGCAAGCAGCTCTCAAATCCGCAACTTCAATATGAAACTGGATTTTGCCGATGAGAGCTGGCGATACGTTCTATTTCCTATTTACCTGGCCAATTACGCCTACGACTCAAAGAATTTTCAGGTAATGATCAACGGTCAAACCGGAGCCATCTCCGGGCAGCGCCCGGTAGATTGGAACAAGGTGTGGTTAGCGATTGCTGCCATATTGGCGCCGGGCCTGCTGCTGGGCTTATTGGGGTTGGTTACGATCCCCCTGGCTGGCATTGGCATCGTCATCGGAGGGGTGGGCTTTTTGCTGCTGGTGATTGGGCTGGTGATTTCTTTTATCCTTTTCCGCAAAGCCGATGCCTTGGACGACTTGTGAGGAATAGAATGGATTCATCTGAAACCATTAATAACAACAGCCTGTCACCACAAGGAGGGGAAACCCTGGCATCCACGTGGAAAATGGAACTGCAGGCTGTCGTTTGCGAGCATTGTGATTGGAGCTACCTGGCTCCCAAAGACAACCCGCCTCAAAGATGCCCAAACTGCTTCCAGGCTGCGCTCAAATTTCTCGATACGCAATTGGACCAGCTCCCAAATCTACGTCCACCAGAGCTTCTGCTGACCTATACACTCTCTCCTGCCGCCCTGGATCAGGCCGTTCAAGGTTTTGCGAAAGGAATCCCTTTTGCACCAAAGGACTTGAACCCGACGAGCTTGCGCAAGAGGCTGACTCGACTTTATCTACCTATGTGGCTTGTCGACACCGAGGTTAAAGCCACCTGGAAAGCCGAAGCCGGCTTCGATTATCAGATTGTCAGCCATCGAGACCAATATCATGAAAATCAAGGCGGCTGGAGCTCTCAGGAAGTAAAAGAATGGCGAGTTCGATGGGAACCGCGCCTGGGAAAGCTGGACCGCACCTACAACAACGTTGAAGCTCCGGCTTTGGAAGACCATGAAGGTATGATTTCCATCGTTGGGGAATACGACCGCTCCAAAGCCCAGGCTTACCAACCAGAAGCCCTGGAAAAAGCTTTCGTCCGGCTCCCTGATCGCGCCTCAGAAGATGCCTGGACAGACGCCAAACCGGTTTTCCAGGCCTCGGCTGCTGAAGAATGCCGTCAGGCTGCTGCTGCGAACCATATCCGACAGTTTTCGTGGCAGCCTGAATTTTCCAACCAAAATTGGACTCTGCTCATGCTGCCAATGTATTCCACTTTCTACCTGGATGATGAAAAGAAGCCCCAGATTGTCTATCTCAACGGGCAAAGCGGCCAGATCAGCGGCTCGCGACGAGCTTCCATGCAGCGCGCAATGCGCACCTCTGGCACCGTCCTGCTCGTTGCTATCCTTCTCTTTGCGTTGAGCCTGCTCGTCTCAACCGCTTCATTGTTCCTCCCGCTGCTGCTCGCATTCGGTGTGATCGGACTGGTAATTGCTTTATTGGCCGGCGCAGGATCCATCCTCCCAATCACCACGGTGTGGTGGTTCAACCGGGGCAAACCCTAATCTAGCCTGGCACCGCTTCACATTCCTGGTTCAGCTCGTCGATCAACAGCAGGATTTCTGCATTTTCTGGGATATCACTCATCGAATGACCGTAGTGGACGAAACGGGCGGTTCCATGACGATCCACAAGGACCTGAGCCGGCATTCGTCCCAGCTTAAAAAGGTTGACTTCCTGTCCAAATGCTTTTAACACGCTATGGCTGGGGTTCGATAAGCCGGTGAACGGGAGGTCGTGCTCCTCCCAATAATCTTTGAAATCCTTATCGCCGTCCGGGCCAACGACGACGACTTCAGTATCCCTTTTTACAAATTCCTGGTAATCCTGGCGCAACTGCGCCATGTGCGCTCGGCAAAACGGTCACGTGAAGCCCCGGTTGAAAACCAGGATGACATTCTTTTTCCCTTCAAAATCGGAAAGCTGGACCATTTTTTCACGGACATCTTTGAGCCGGAAATCCGGCGCTTTCGAATTAATTTCTATTTGAGACATAGCGTATCCTTCCTTGTTAATCTTCGATCGACTAGATCGAAATGTGTTGCTTACTTACTTATCTCTTGTAACAGCGCCAGAGTGGCCGCGATCGCCTGCTGCTGCTGCACTTCTCGGCTGATAGACGCTGCGTTATCACCCCCCTGGCTGCCATACCATCCAAACTGGCCGTGATTACCACCTTCGATAGCAACCCACTGGGTACCGGCTGGCAGCAGCGGCCGAGAGGCATCAATTTTGTCTTTGGTTGCCAATCCGTCCTGCGTGCCGTAGACTGAGGCTACTTTCAGGTTTTCTTTCGAAAGATTGTCGCTGGAAGCCGGGTAAGACGCCCAAAATACCAGCCCCTTCACTAGCTCGGGGTGCTTGCGGGCAAAATTTGCCGCCATTGACCCACCCAAGGAATGGCCACCGACCGCCCAATTTTGGATATCTGGATACGCTGCCATGACCTCAGCGGCCTTTCCGGGAGCGAAAACTGCCAGGTTGAGGGGCATCGGCGGTATCACCACCAGGTATCCCTGTGCAGCAAGGGCATGCGCAGCCGGCGCGTAAGAACGGGGGTCCACTTTACCACCGGGGTAAAAAATCAGACCTGTAGTGGGCTGGCCGCTGCTCGGCTTGAACACCAACCAGGGCTGCGTTTCGACCTGCACTTGAGCATCGGATTGCAGAGCAGCTACCGCCTCTGGCATGGGGCTTGGAGCATTATTAGCCCAGACAACAAAACTTGCTGCCAATAAAACAGGTATTAATAATAACAACCACAGCCATCGTTTATCAAATCGTTTCATCTTTGCCTGCTTAATCGTGTTTTAGCTTGGAAATCTCACACTATTCAAGACTATTCTTGCAGATTATAACCTTTTAGCTTGCCCCAATTTTCCATCCGGTGGTATTTGGGTTGAGAAGCCCGAAAATGCACCAGGACCGATGATTCTTCTAGTTCAGGGCATTTTTCGAAAAGCCCGCGATCTCCGTATCGGAAAGACTGTAAGACCTGGGGCAAATGGTAGCGGAGAATCTCGTCTCGCCAGCCAGGGGCGCCAAATACCCATCCGCCGCTCACATGACAATAAACATGTAAAGCTGGTCCAACATTGCTATCAATCCACTCCGCAAGCACCTCGTCTCGCATCAGTCTGGTATATAACCCAGAAATGGCTTTGTGGTTATAATCTGTGCCAACGCTCAAGAAAAGATCGCCGGTTAAGTCGGAATGAGTCAAAGTATAGCGTCGCGGAAAGATAGTTTCCCTTTGCTTAATTCCTCGATCGATACGAACGTGTAGTTTTTTAGGGTCCAATTCTATCGCCTATTCAAACACCACCTGAAAGTTTTCCCGCTACAAGAGCACTTGAAAACTCTTCTTCTGCTTTTTCCTTAATTCTTTGAACCAAACGACCAAAAATCACGGCGTGGATCGGGTAAAGCACATACCAGTAAAGCAATCCAGGCAACCCTTTAGGAGCAAAGAACGCGGTTTGTACCAGAAGAGCATGACCATCTTCAACTGGAGTTGATTCAAACTGAAGCCAGGCTTTTCCGGGTACCTTCATTTCGGCTCTCAAGCGCAGCAGGCGATTTGCTTCAACTGCTTCTACTCGCCAGAAATCAACTGCATCACCAACCCGCAAAACCTCTGGGTGACGCCTCCCACGGCGCATGCCCACACCCCCAATCAGCCTATCCAAGAGCCCACGCAACCGCCAGGCAAAATTCAGAGCCAGCCAGCCGCGCTCACCTCCCAGACTGCTGAACACTCGAAAAACCTCCACTGGTGGAGCCGAGACAACCTTTTGCCTGCCCTCAATAAGCAATCCCTGTTCTTGCCTGAAATAAACCGGCAGCAAATCCCCTTGACTGCTTGCGAGGGCATCTGACCAAATCGTTTCCACGTTATTCTCTTCTAGGTTCGTCAGGGAGCGCTTCACGGCTGTCAGGTAGTCGACAGGATGAATCTGCGGAAATAAATCCTGCGCGTTGCTCGAATGGACAACGACTTCATTCCGCAATCCCTCAATCAAAGGTTGGGCGATTGAAGCTGGGACAGGTGTTACCCAGTGCACCCAATAAGACGACAGCCGTGGTGTCAGTACTGGTACAGGCAAAAGGTACCGTTTCAGCCCACGTACTCTGGCATAGCCTAGCATCATCTCCCCATAGGTCACCACATCAGAGCCGCCAATTTCAATAATCTGTCCGGCACTTTCAGAGGTCTCAAGAGCAGCGGTTAAATAATCCAATACATCTTCAATACTAATAGGTTGAATACGAGTGAAAACCCACTTAGGGCAGACCATAATGGGGACGCGCTCAGTAAGGTAACGAATCATTTCAAATGACAAACTACCAGAGCCCACAATAACGGCTGCCCGAAATTCTGTTACCGGCACGCCGGCTTCGCGAAGGGCAGAACCTGTCTCATGGCGAGAGCGCAGGTGGGGTGAAAGATCTGCCTGGGGGTCGCCCAATCCTCCCAGGTAGATGATCCGTTTAATCCTTGCGGATTTGGCTGCCGCCCCAAAATTCTGTGCAGCTATGATGTCGCGTTGTTGGAAATCTACACTGCTGCCCATGCTGTGGATCAGGTAATAAGCAGCATCCACGCCCTCCATCGCAGGGCCGAGGGTATCGGCCTGAAATACATCTCCTTTAAAAACCTCAACCTGGCTCAACCACGGCCGGCCTTGCAATCTCTGAGGGTCGCGCACCAGCACACGTACCTGGTAACCCACACTTAATAACCTGGGAACCAAACGCCCTCCAACGTAACCGGTCACGCCGGTTACCAGGACTTTCCGAGATGGCAATTTGGAATTCAACATCCTTACACCTTGATCCATCATACTTTTGCTACTTCTTCCTTTTTCTTGAGAGGATACGCTGGGGGTACGCTGGTAATGTGGATGTCGATTGGACGCTTAGGCCGGTGAAGCAGGTTGTCCAGACTTAACCGCAATACATTGCCGAGGATCTTAACCATCGACATTTCTTTCACCGACATCCCGGTTCGCCCATCCGTTGCAGAGGAGGCCAGCCAGACCGCTTTCGGGGCCGATTTTTCTGGCGGCTGGGATAAAATCCGCAGGACTGTCTCAAAGCGATCCAGGCTGTGCTCGTATCCGGCGACGACATCCACATTGAGCAACAAATCTGTATCCATCATCCCAGGGTTGAGCGCATACACACCAACTCCACTATCTTTATATTCCTTGGCTAAGGATTCGGTGAAACGCACGACCCAGGCTTTACTTGAGCCATACGCATTCTGCATTGGGGACGGCTGAGTAGAGCCATAACCTAAAATATTGATCAGCTTCCCGCTGCCGCGCTCTAGAAAATGCCGCATAGCTACCAAGGAACCATAATAAGTTCCCAGGATATTAGTTTGCACGGTTTTCGCGAATTCGCCAGGGTCGACATGAATGGTTGGCCCATATGGGGGGGAAATGCCTGCATTGTTTACCCACACATCGAATCGTCCATAATTCGCCAAGGCGTAATCCGCCAGCGCTGTGACCTGTACGAAGTCGCTCACGTCGCATGCCAACCCACCTGCAGTTGGACTTGCTGGGGGGCTTATTTCCATAAGTTGGGCAACTGCTCTATCGACTGCCATTTGGGAGCGGGATGAAAGAACTACTTGAGCGCCCTCGCTGGCAAACGATTTCGCCATGGCTAATCCGAAGCCCCGCGTGCTTCCGGTGATGACAATGACCTTCCCTTCCAATACTCCCATCAATTTGCTCCTAAGTTATTTTTTTGAATCGTTTATAGGCATAAACCACGGCCAGAAATTCAATTGCGAAACAACCTACAGATTTTTTATCATTATACTACAATGTATAATTATTGTCAATATATTGTCTAATTATCGGACAAATTTGAACCAGGGACTGGCTCCAGTGTCGTTCACCGCCCCGCAACCAGTCCCGGCATGGCGCTGAGAAGGGCAGCCAACCCAAACCCGGTGATGATCAGACCGGAGATCCAGTTCACCCACTGCAAGCCTTGGGGAGTCAAGAACCTGGCTCGAAAGGCATTCGCGCCGGTGCTCAAGATCAACCACCACAATGTTGATCCGAAAAAGACGCCCAAGATGAGCAGTAATGCCGTTGGAATCGAGCCGCCTGTGTTCCCAAGCCCCAATCCAGCTAAAATTGCCACGAAGGAGAGGATGGTCATTGGATTGGTTAAAGTTAACAAGAAAGTAGAAACATAATCACCCAGCAACGGGTAAGGTTTCCCGCGCGTACCGACCTTCAGGTCAGGGGGCGTGGATTCGTCTTCTGGCCTGGTTTCCAGCGCAGGAAGCTGAGATGGCCTGGCAAGAAATGTCCTGACCCCTAGGAAGCACAAGAAAACACCTCCCAAGAGGCGCAGCCAGATTTGCCGCTCGATTAAGAACCCAGAAATAACGGTTAATCCAAATGCCGCGATGCTGCCATAGCATGCATCCGCACTGGCGGCCCCTAATCCGGACAGAAAGCCGGAAGCCCACCCTTTTGACAAGGTGCGACGGATGCACAAGACCCCAATTGGTCCGACGGGCGCGGCGATAGAAAAACCGATTAATAGGCCTCGTAGAAAATAGCCCATTTTTATTCTGAACGGATCGACTCAGAATTTAATCTGTTCCCCTTTAGATCTTTCGGTGGTAGACCCGGTGGTTCTTGTAAGGCTTCCCACCCAGGTTCACAAGATCACTGCGCATTTCCACGGCAGTTTCGGCTACCTGGGTCATATCGGCATTCTCAAAATGGAAGTCTTTATTCTTGACCGTTTTTTCCATTTCGGAGTACAGCAACGCATTTCCACCCCGACCCTTGAATTCGGGCAAAATGCCTGCGCCATTCACGGCAATCCAACTCGTACGGCGCATTTCCAGCAGCATATCAAAGATTCCAAATGGCAATAAGTGACCTTTCGAGCGCTGGATGGCGGCAGATACATCGGGGAAACCAAATAAAAAGCCCACGGCTTGATCACCCGCGGCAATAACCTTGATCAGCTTCGGGTTGGCGATGGTCATAATATTGTCGACTACAAAACCGATCTCGTGGTCGGTGAGGGGGACATATTCCCAGTTGTTTATAAAGGCATCATTATAAGCCTGACCTATACGCGGCGCCCAGGCGATGAGCTCCTTTTTATTACGGAAGAGCACGACGCGCAACGTGCCACGCTGCTTCACCCGGTCTGCGATACGGTGAACGCGTCCCGGGATGTTGAAAGCGTCTTTACCCAGGAAACAAGAGACGAAATCGACCTCTTTTTCAAACCCCAGGGCTTCCACCAATTTCGGAAGGTAGGGATGGTTATAGTTCATCATCGTCATCATTTGGCGATGCTCGTAGCCTTCAACCAGCAGGCCATAACCATCCAGCGGTCCCAATCCTTTGGGTCCTATCATCTTATCTAGACCACGAGCGCGCGCCCACTCAAAAGCCTTCTCAAAAAGCGCGTTGGCTGTTTCCTGGTTTTCTTCACACTCAAAGAAATAGAACTGGGCTGTGTGCGTCTTATGGTACTCATTATAGTGGCGGTTCTCAAACACAGCCAACCGCCCGATGTCCTTTCCATCCCGCACAGCGATAAAGAAATCACCATCCGAGTGTTCGTAATAAGGGTGCTTCTTTCGATTCAGCATGTTCTCGATATCAATCAGGATTGGCGGAACCCATTGCGGAGTGTTTGTATAAAACTGGAAAGGGACGCGGATAAATCGCCTTACCTGTGTTTTGTTCGTAGTATCGATTTTTTCAATGGTCAGCATGATTTCCTCCAGGAATAAATATTTGAAGAATATAAAATGATTATCGAAATGCAATCATAGTATCTTAACACGGTTCTGCTATTCTCGTTGCCTTTTTCATAAGCTTCGATAAAAACACTTCACCGGTCTATGTCCTGCGCTCTTCCACCAGGATTTCATATCTTAATAAGATGATTTCTTTATCATCCGTCACAAGCCGATCCAAATTAACCAAATCCCACCGACCTGCCTAGAAAAGGCTATCCGTCCAACCAAAGGTGTGCTCGACAACACCAGGCAATATACGGTAAATGGATATTCCGATGGCCGATTCGATCTCCGATTTAATCGCGAAAAAGCCCTGCCATCGCGCCACGGTATGCTCGTCAACGCCATAACGCAAGGCAACATCGACCAGCCGTTTTTCCATGAGGCTAAAACCAGAGGGCAAAGAAACCGCATCGCACAGCAGAATCAGGCGGTCATAATCGTCATATTCGATCCGTTGCAAGTAATCCCGCACAAAATCCAGGTCTTCATCCGTGCCATCCCACGGCGAAGCGGCTATGAGCTTATCTTTTGCGGGGTAGGAATGCGTCAGGCAGATTCGCCCAACGCCCGGGTAGCCTTCTTCCGCCATAAAACGATAACCATCTATTATATGGCGAATGCCATGGACGCCCGCCCTTTGCCCGATATCATGCAGGCAACCCAGGATATAGGCGCGCTGAGGGTCGAGGCGGGGATGGCGCTCCGCAATTAAACTGGCCCCCTGGGCAACGATTATCGAATGCTGCACCCAGGGTCCTGGATTGTAGAATTCTGCCTCAACCAGATATTGCTGCGCCTGAGCATATGAAGGAATCGGCTGCAATTCCATTCTAAGAACTTTCGGCTGCTGAAAAAGGCTGGTTTATCTTTCTTTTTCTAAATATCTGGCTGGCGATAAGCCAGTAATGCGCGCTGCCTCGCCCAGGCATGGTCAATGACTGGCGCCGGATAATCCGTTCCGATCTTACAGGAGGCGGTTTGTTGAATATCCAATGGCATTTTCCAGGGCTCATGGATAAATTGTACGGGCACAAGCTCAAGCTCTGGGAGCCATTGTCGCAAATACATCCCACTTGGATCCCAGCGTATGCTTTGAGTAACCGGGTTTAGAATACGAAAAAAGGGTGCCGAGTCCATACCCGTGCCTGCCACCCACTGCCAACCACCGTTATTCGCGGCTGGATCGCCATCGATAAGATGCTGCATAAACAATCTCGCGCCCCAACGCCAATCCACCAACAGATCTTTAATTAGAAATGATGCTACAACCATCCGCAAACGGTTGTGCATCCAGCCGGTTTGGAAAAGCTGGCGCATAGCTGCGTCCACAACCGGAAACCCTGTCCGCCCCTCGCACCAAGCCGCAAATTGCTCAGAATTGTTCACCCACTTCACGGCTCTCCCATGAGACTTCCCTCCCTGGGCTACTCCAAAATTGGCCAGACTGTGGAGGTAATATTCGCGCCAGATCAGCTCGTTCAGCCAGGCATCGGCGCCCAGGCGAGCATCGTCATCCGGCGCATCACGGATGGATGCCAACGCGCTGCTGACTGCCTGGCGTCCAGAAAGCATCCCAAAACGAAGATATGGAGACAACCTTGATGTTCCCGGCAGGCCATACCGATCGCGCTGCTCTGCATATCGATAGATTGGCGCAGGCTGATCCGGAAAGGAGGGCAATCCATGCACAAACTGCTCCAATCGCGCCTGCGCCTGCTCCTCCCCTGACGGGAATTCTTCTAATCCTTGCAGTTCCTGGATCGAAGGGATGAGGAGGGTTTCTATCCCAAGCGGAGTAGAGATCCGGTCCGGCGCTTGTGAAAAAGCCCCTGGAGCCGAGAATGGAAGCGCCTTCCACGCCTTGCGAAACGCGGCGAAGGTCATATAAGGCGATCCATCTGGCTTGAGAACAGCGCCCGGCGGACGAGCAGCCGGACTCCCTGCCCAGCTCATTGGAAGATGCCTGGCAGCCTTTCCATCCCGGCGGGAAGCGTACGCGGAAACATCCGGCTCAGCAAAAATAGCCTCAGCAGAGGTCTCTGCGACCAGATGGTTTAACATCTCAACCGGTTCTCCCTGACGGAGGACCAAATAGCTGCCCCGCTGGCGCAAGCTGGCATCCATGGCTTGGAGACCCAAGAAAAGAAAGGCCTTTCGTTTTTCGGAAACACCGGGTGAATTCAATAAGCGCGGATCGAGGATGAAAACCGGGATTACCTGGCTGGCATTTTCCAAGGCGCATGATAAGGCTTGGTTATCGCCCATCCGCAAATCCCGGCGCAGCCACCAGATCGCGCAATTCATGACAGCTTAGCGCTGGCCTCATCGAGAGCCGTCACCTCGGCCTCACTCAACTGCCAGCCTAATGCGCCCGCGTTTTCTACGGCCTGGCGGGCGTTTTTCGCTCCAGGAATTGGCACAGTCCCTTTACAGATGCACCAATTCAAAGCTACCTGGCTGATCGATTTGCCGTCATGGGCGCGCCCGATCTCGCGCATCTGCGCCAGGAGCGGTTGGGCTTTCTCCAGATAAGCGCGGTTGTAACGCCGGCCGCGCACCCCCGGCAGAGGTTTCTCTGGGGAGTATTTGCCGGTTAATACCCCCTGAGCCAGGGGGCTGTAAGCGATCAGGGTAATATTCAGCTCCTGGCAGGCTTTTAAAAGGCCATTCATTTCCACTTTCCGGTTCATCAGATGATATTCAACCTGGTTGGAGGCCAGTGGAATGCCCCGCTTTGCCAGAACCGCATACGCCCGCCTCATCTGGTCTTCATTGTAATTGGACACTCCGACTGCACGCGTTAAACCCTGCTGTACCGCTTCTCCCAGGGCTTCGGCCCAGGTCTCAATCGGAACCGGCGGGAAAGGCCAATGAATCTGGTAGAGGTCAACCCTCTCCAAGCTAAAGCGCTTCAAGCTGCTATGGATTGCCTTCAGTAAGGCTCCTTTGGTAAGGCGCCAGGGAAAAGGCATGAACTTTGTAGCCACGACGATAGGAGGCTCGAGTCCAGACAGATAGCTGCCCAACATCCGCTCCGACTTTCCTGATCCATAGGCTTCGGCGGTGTCGAAGAAATTGATCCCCGCTTCCAGACTGGTGGTAAAGGCTTCGTGAACATCCTTTGCATCGTATCCCCGGCCAAAAGACCAAAACATGCGATCGCCCCAGGACCAGGCCCCAACCCCCATGGGTGTAATCTGAATGCCGGTTTTGCCTAACAGTACTTTTTCTAAGTTTGTATTCATCTTTGCCTCTTTTTATTTGCCAAAGAATTGCGCCAGCGTCTCTTTGACGCGGAAAGTGCGCATATATTCTGCCGTGTTTTCGGCTGTGAAGGGACGGGGATTGGAGACAAATTGTTCGATTGCGTTATTCGAGGCCACGTTGCTTACGGCAAGCAATTCCAGCAAGCTACGGGTCACAGGCGGAGATGGCAGGAGTTTTTCCATCATGGTTACCAAAAAACGTAAAATGGGCATGGAGAAATGCACCATCACGCGCCTGGCTGCAATGGCTTGCAACGTACGCCGTTCAATTTCCTCCAGGGTGAGGATTTCCGGGCCACCGAGCTCATACTCCTTTCCGATTGTAAGAGGATCGTCCAATGCTTTAACCACAGATGCCGCGACATCATCGACCCATACCGGTTGGAAGCGCGAGCTCTCATCTCCAATGATTGGGAAGATAATTGGAGATAGAGGAACGAGCTTTGCGAAGGTATTGGCAAACTCGTCTTCCGGCCCCCAAATCACCGACGGGCGGAAGGCCGTCCAATCCAGGTTGGAGGAAGCAACATATTCCTGGGCTTTTCCTTTCGAGGCCAAAAACCGGTAAGGCAGCCTGGAATCGGCACCTAATTGGGAGATATTAATAAAACGGTTTACGGAGGCCAATTTTGCAGCTTCAACGATGTTTACGGTTCCCTGGTAATTAATGCTTTCGTAATTTCCCCCGCCTTTTTCAATGGCAATCGCCACGGTATGAATAATTGCTGAAGCGCCTTCCAATGCCGGGGCGAGTGTCTCCGGTTTGGTCACATCAGCGGGAAACCATTCGATAGAAATTCCCTGCAAACGCCGCTCGCGCTCGGCCCGCGGGCGATTATGGACGAGACCACGGACCTTCAGCTCCGCCTGGGCTAACTTCCTGGCGATATGGCTACCCAGATATCCAGATGCTCCTGTTACGACGATCATATCTAAATCCTTTTTCACTTGCAGCCAGTACCTGAAAATAATATAGATTGTAGCTTGCCCATGCAAATCCGAGAAGGGTCTATCTAACCATAAGAGGCAAGATCCTATTCGGGCCAGGTGCGAGAATAATAGCCGTTACGGTTGCGTGTCAATATATTGTACAGAAATAGTACAATATATTGACAGCCCAAGTACTAGGGTTTATAATGTTTGTGTATAATAACTATACAGAAACTTCAAATTCTGGCCGATTAATTTTAACGCTAATTTCGAAATTAAACAAAAAGAGGTCCAATTATGAGTCCATTGCCTCAGGTTTCTACCGGCAACCGAGAGCCTTTATACAATATTGGCGTCGTCGCTCGCATGACTGGCGTATCCATGGCTACCCTGCGCGCCTGGGAGCGCCGGTATAGCTTTCCAGACTCGGGGCGCACATCAGGCGGCCACCGCTTATATTCAGAAAACGATGTGGTGCGCCTGCGCTGGGTGAAAGAGCGCATCGACCAAGGGATGCAAACCGCACAGGCAATCAATGCCCTGCACCACCAGGAGCAAACAGGCAACCTGGCGCTCGTCGAGCAATTCTCGGCTGCGGCCGATGAGAAAGAGAAAAAAGCAGCTCCGCACATCTCAATATACAAAGACCGGCTTTGCGAGGCTTTGTTTGCCCGTGATTTATCAGCGGCAGATAGCCTGCTTGGGGACGCGCTGGCGTTTTCTTCTCCCGAAGATGTTATCCTCGATGTGATCGCGCCTGTATTAGCTAAAACTGGGGAGGCGTGGGAGTCAAACGATATCAGCGTCGCGACAGAGCACCTGGCAACCAACTACATTCGCCAACGTCTTCTCATGTGGATGCTCAGCGGTCCTCCACCCAAATCCGTCAGCCCAATCGCCCTGGCGTGCGCTCCTAACGAATGGCATGAAGGCAGCCTGCTAATCCTGGGTGCTCTCCTTCGCCGCAGGCGCTGGCCGATCGCCTATTTGGGACAATCGATGCCGCTCCAGGACCTGGCCCACTTCCTTCGAGACTACAACCCCAGCATGGCTGTGCTGGTGGCAATGACCGAAGACTCTGCCAGCGAATTAGCCCAGTGGCCTCAATGGCTGCCGGATGCGGCTCAAAACGGAAAGCCAATCATTGGATATGGGGGGCGGGTCTTTAACCTGCAGCCAGAATGGCGTTTGCGGGTTGCGGGGACCTACCTGGGCAGCACCTTCCGTGAAGGGCTGGCATCCATCGAACATTGCCTGTTACAAACCCTCTGACGCTTGCTAGCTGTTAGCTATTGGCTTTCAGCTTCCCAACCAGGATAAGGAAGCGGGCAGGCTCTCTGTTCCCGCGCAAGCGCGCGATCCAGGGTCGAATAGACCAGCGAACCCCGTAGCTGGGGGTCAAAGTTGACCAGGTCAACCCGGCCTGTTCTGAAAGATCACCTATCCCCTTATCGGTCAGGTAGTTGCGGCTAGGAATGGCATTCGAGGCAAAACCGTATTTCTGCACAAAACCGAATTCGCGCTCATGCACCATCTGCTCACCGCTTCGTGATTGGCGATAAACCGGCGAATCCAGGATGACGAGCTGGCCTTGCGGCTTAAGAATCCGGATTGCTTCCTTCAAGGTCGTGGTGTAATCGACTGCGTAATGGAAGGAGGCGTTGAAAACAAGGATGTCTGCCTCCCTGGAGGCGAAAGGCAGGTGTTCGAATTCTGCCTGGACCGGAGTAAAGGAAGTCTCATAATAGATATGCGCCCCCAGGCCGTCAAAAGCGTTGGTCTGCAAGTCGACCGCGGCGAGAAGGTGCCCACGTTGAGCCAGCCGGTTCGAAAGCCAGCCATTCCCAGCGCCCAGATCCAGGATTTTCAAGGGGGTAGAGCGACTCTTTTCTAAGGGCTGGATCACATTGTGTAGAAAAGCAGTGTAACTGCGCGCTCGGATTTTCCAATCCGCGCGCATCAACCCTGACCGGTCCTCAAAAGGCAAGGACCGGTAATACGCGGGATCAGTGGAACCGCGCCCTTCTGCTTTGCGCACAGCTTCGTATTCATGCATGAACTGCTGGTAATAAGCCATGCGCTCGGGAGGCAAGAAATGCCAAACTCCCTGCGGACAACCGTATTCATTCCCATCCACGGGGCAACGCAACTTCACAGCAGAAACGGTTTCCAGCGGGATTTGACAAGCCGGGCAAATAAAGGCAAAGGGGGCGCCGGTCTCAGTCGCCAAAAAATTCTCCTCGCAACCTATCCATTCTTCCAGCCAAACCAATTCCGCGCAGGTTAATTGCCGGGAATATAGCGAAGCGTAAGTATGAAAAAATCTCCCCAGCGGTAGAATGGAGGCCGGTCAGCCAGGTATCCGTCCAGGCGACTTAAAAACCGGTAAAGCTTCGGGTGCAACCTGGCAAATTGTTTCCGGTCCGCCGTGGGAGTAAAAACCGAGAGTCCACCCACTTTCAGCGGCTTGAATTGCTTCCCAAACGCCTCGATTACCTGCTTTGGGGTGTAGTAATAGGTCAAGAACTGAACCCCTTCTACATTTGAAGGCACGCCCCCCTTCGAAAGGCGGCGGGCGGCTGTTCGCAGATCACCGCGGAAGATCATGGCCATTTCCCACAAACAAGTTGGCGGCATCACCACCCAGGTCACATAAGCGCCGGGGGCAAGCAGCTTCTGCAAACCGCGTATGACCCGCTCCAAATCTGCGGTGCAGTTCACGCCTCCCATGTTCGAGAAAACATATTGAAATGGCCCCCCGCTGACCTGCTCTAGATCCAGAAATGAGCACAACTGAACTGTCAGCCTATCACTCAAATTGTAGCGAACAATTTTAGCCTCGATCTGGGCAACCATTCCGGGCGAGAGGTCTATGGCATGCACCCGGTAGCCCTGGGAGGCAAAAAAAGCCGCATCCGCGCCGGTCCCGGCATTCAACTCCAGAATCCGGCTTGCAGGCAGGTGGTTCGCAGGGGGAAGATATCCAAGCACATGGGCCCTTACCTTCTGGCGCATACGAGCCAGGTTTTCATGGTCTTCCCCGAAATCGTCGTAGACCAGCGCCTTGCGGGAAAATGCTTCAGCGATTGCAGATGCTTGATCGTCCATCCAGGAATTTCTTCTCTATTTTATAACCTACTCAGATTGAGGAGAGGGCATTGCCGCCTCCTCAGGCTCCATCAATTGCGGCAATGCAGCCAGTCCCTGGCTCGGCTGGCGAGCCAGGCGTTCCAACTTCCACCGCTCCAGTGGCAGGCGGGCGCTATTGTAAGTGAATTTTGCCATTTCTCCCACGCGGGCGCTGGCAGGACCTCGCTTGCCAGTCAGACTTGCCCACGCTTTCCTGGCCCGGAACTCAGTGTGCAGCACTTTGTGGAGCTGCCGGTAGAAGGAAGTGTTAAATGGCCCTTGATACAACATCGCCAGGTCATCTGAATCATACCAGTTTTGCTGCGCGCCCAATTGTTCCTTTACCGCGGCGTAAAACCGCGTACCAGGCAAAGGATACGATACGGACATGCCGATGTCATCCGGCTGGCAGTCCCGCACCATTTGCAAGGTTTTCTCGATATCCTGGCGCGTTTCTCCAGGATAACCAAACTGCAAGAAGAACCCCACCCGGATGCCCACCTCGTGCAGCTTCTGAGTAGCCTGGTAAATCTGCTCGATCTGCGTGCCTTTATCCATTGCATCCAGGACTTTCTGCGAGCCCGATTCGGCTCCTACCCAGATGAGCTGCGCTCCAGCCCGTTTCAAAGCCTGCACTTCTCCCTCTCGCAGAAGCAGATCCACTCGATTCAGGCATTTGAATGGAATTCGATCTGCCTCGTCTTCCACCAGGAGGGCATAGCGCTCGATCCAGCCAGGTTTTAGGCCAAAAATATCGTCCACGAACCAGATGACATCGGGCTGGTAGGTTTGCTTCAACCATTTTAATTCTGCGGCCACATTTTCTGGGCTGCGAACGTTATACCGCTGACCCCAAATCGGCTTAGCGCACCAATTGCAATGGAAAGGGCAGCCACGGGTAGTGACCATATTCATGGCGTAATAGCCATGCCGCTCACGCCAGACCTGGCGGTAGCGGAGGATATCCACCAGGTCCCAGGCTGGAAACGGTAAAGAGTCCAGATCATGCAAATCCGGCCGGCGCATGGTTTTCCCGCCTGCCCAGGCCAATCCGAGGATATCTTCAAAGCAGGTTTCGCTGCGTCCAGCCAGGCGATCGATCAACTCCCCGAGGGTCTGCTCACCCTCGCCGATCAAGATAAAGTCAGCACCTTGCTGGAGATATTCCTCGTACCGGTCGCTTGCGTCTGCTCCGCATACGATTACCGTGCAGCTCTTCTGGCGCGCCAAAGCCATCATAGAGAAAGCTGCCTGGCGCATGCGCAGCAGGCACATCTTCGAGAGATAGTTGAAATTGTCTTCAAACAAGACTGCGAAACGCGGCTGGTGCAGCTCGAGGGCTTCTGCCCAGGCTGCCTCCGACTCGGCCAGCATGGCATCAAACAAGGCTACGTCGTAACCGCGCTGGCGCAGGTAGCTTGCCGCGTAAAGCGATCCCAAGGGCGGGAAAGGCTGCATCGCTTCCCACAGCTTTGGATCGAAGCGTAAGAAGTAAGATTGTCCAAAAAGAATTTCGCTCATAGGTTATTTTCCAGGTAAGCCGGCTGGCCTGCCTCAAATGTCTGCATCCGCTCACCATAGGCCGTCATCGTGTGCCCCTGGTAACCGCCAAAATGGCCTTTACACCAGTCTGCGCTGAAGTTGGCCTCAGAGACTGCCTGGCTCTTTTCGTTGAACTTGCTCAACTTGCGGTTCATCTCCCAGGTTTCAACAGCCTCCCCCAAGGGAGTGCGTAAAGCCGCTTCGACCGCCAGGCGAAGTCCTGTTGTACCTGGAGATTTAGCCGATCCCAACTCTTCCCTGGGCAGCCCGTTTGCATTCGGCAAGAAATCCATCGCCCAACTGTTCAATGTACGAATTTTCCAGTAGGTTTCCAACCCAGAAACGGGAACCATCTGGAAAAGCTCGTGCGCGGTATAAAGGTTGCGGTCAGGAAAAACGAGGGCCTTCTCAGATAAAAAGTAGTTGGGACAGATGATGTCGCCGAAATGTGCAACCCAGCGCACCAGCAGGATCACCAATCCGCGGCAGAGCCACAGGCGCCCTGGCTCGGTTACAATCAGGTAATCCATATCACGGGCTGGCTCGTTTTCCATAGCGAGGGATCCGGTAATCGCCA
>Ga0209048_10000809_pt1 | contig 33342 bp, 34 predicted proteins | sample FrelakmetCRP12CR_FD_187146 | JGI IMG/M metagenome (GOLD analysis project Ga0209048, IMG submission 187146) | Freshwater lake sediment microbial communities from the University of Notre Dame, USA, for methane emissions studies - CRP12 CR (SPAdes)... | ecosystem: Environmental > Aquatic >...
GGTCCTCTTACCGGCATTCCGAATTAATAATTTCCTGCGATTAATCCAAGATATCTTCAGATAATAAATTATATGCTCAAAAGTTGCTCAAAAACAATGCAATTTTTTAAGCAATATATATATACATGAACGAAAAACAAATATTGAACGGAGAAAAATGAATATATATCACTCATCTGTCAATATCGATGCACATTCCGGAGATTTCTATGTATAAAGTACTGTATGTAGATGATGAACCGGTTCTCCTTGAAATTGTAAAGATTTTTCTGGAAAAAACCAAGGAATTCACCATTGACGTAACAACTTCGGTAAATGACGTAATAAAATCAGAGAAACTAAAATCATACGATGCTATTGTTTCCGATTACCAGATGCCGGAGATGGATGGTATTTCCTTCCTTAAATACGTCCACACGGAATTTGGCGATATCCCCTTTATTATTTTCACCGGAAAGGGAAAGGAAGAGGTTGTCATTGCGGCACTTAATAACGGTGCTGATTTTTATATTACGAAAGGGAGCGATCCACGCTTCCAGTTCGATGAACTTGCAAATAACATAAAAAAGGCAGTCAAGCGAAGGCAAATACGGGAAGGATATAAAAACTCTGCACAGCGGTTATCAGATCTTGTCAACTTCCTTCCTGATGCCACCTTTGCCATCGATCTTGAAGGAAAGGTGATCGCCTGGAACAAAGCAATGGAGGAGATGACCGGCGTAAAAAATACTACGATCATGGGAGAAGGAGATCATGTCTATGCCCTGCCATTTTATGGAAAAAAGCAGGATTTACTCATTGATCTCGTACTTCATGAGAATGAAGAAATCCAAGCGAAATATCCCTTCGTCATTCACCAGGACAACAGACTCATAGCTGAAAGGGAGTTTCCGATGCTATATGGCGGTAAAGGTGCCTATCTCTGGTTTATTGCATCCCCGCTCTATGATGCAAACGGCAATATTACCGGTGCGATACAGGTTATCAGGGATATCACGGAAAACAAGAGGGCGGAACAGTCCCTTAAAGAAAGTGAAGAACAATACCGTTCCCTGTTTGAATCTTCACAGGAAGCAATTTTTCTTCTGGAAAACACCAGGTTTAAAAAGTGTAACCTCCAGGCAGTCGCGATATTCGGAGGCACAAAAAAGAAGGAGATCGTGGGGCGATCACTTATTGATTTTTCCCCGGTTATGCAACCCGATCGGGTAAGTTCGGAGCAAAAGGGACAGGAAAAAATTTCTGCGGCGCTAGGTGACACTACACAGGTTTTCGACTGGTTGTTTACACGTCTGGATGGAACCCCCGTTTATGCTGAAGTGACGTTCAACCGGGTAACAATTGGTGGAAAGACGCTGATTCAGGCAATCGTACGGGATGTGAGTGAGCGCAAACAGGCAGAAGACGCACTGCGGAAAAGCGAGCGAACCTACCGAACCGTTGTCGAGGATCAAACTGAGTTGATCTCGCGTTTCCGTCCTGACGGTACGCAACTATTTGTAAACGAAGCATACTGTCAGTATTTTAAGAAAACACGTCAGGATATCCTTGGGAAAAAATTTTTCCCCAGGATCCCGGCGGAAGATCATCGCCAGGTCAGAGAACATTTTGCGTCACTCAAAAAGGAGAGTCCTTCTGCCATTGATACACATCGGGTTATTATGCCTGACGGATCTATCCGCTGGCAGCGGTGGTCTGACCGGGCAATATTTGACAAGAAGGGTTCAATTGCCGAATACCAGTCTGTGGGACAGGATATTACCGAACAAAAGCGAGCGGAAGATGCACTTGCGCTTGCCTGCCAAAAAATGAACCTTCTCTCAAGCATCACACGGCATGATATCCTTAACCAGCTTACCGTACTCTCTGGGTACCTGGCATTATCAGAAGAATTTGCTTCTGATGAAAAACTTCTTGGTTTTATTAAAAAAGAAACCACTGCAACAGAACGGATCAACCAACAGATTACGTTTACGAAACACTACCAGGATATCGGAGTCCAGGCACCTCAATGGCAGAATGTGCATGATACAATTGCTCATTCAGCAACATTGCTCGACCTGAGTTCGGTTGATATTCAGATACCCTTCAGCAATATCGAGATCTATGCAGATCCCCTCTTGGGCAAGGTTTTTTACAATCTCCTGGAAAATGCAGTGAGACATGGACACAACACCAGTGTAGTTCAGTTTTCTTTCCATGACAATGGAGATACCCTAGCTATTGTATGCGAGGATAATGGTGGCGGCATTGACAGGGAAATAAAGACACACCTGTTTAAACGGGGATATGGAAAAAACACAGGATTCGGGTTATTTCTGATACGGGAGATCCTCGCTATAACCGGAATAACCATTGATGAGAATGGGGAACCCGGTCGAAGTGCACGGTTTGAGATCAGTGTGCCGAATGGCGCGTACCGGTTCATAACCAATCAGAAAATTTCCGACCAGAAAACAACTGAAATTCAGAGTTAATGCGATACCCCGTACCCTGTTCTGAAAAGTCTTTTCCACGGTCAATAATTTTGTCTTCTTCCTCTTGACATCAAAGTCATGGAACCACAAAGATCGCATTACGAAAAACTCTATTTCTTATGTCTCACTTTGTTACAAAGATAATCAGTACTATGCTAATAGCTGTGTTTTCGTTCACAGCGAAAAAGGCGTTGAGAGGTTGGACAGGGATTATGGTAACGTTAATCCAAAACCTGATTAAGAAAGAATATTTCCTGGGACGCGTCCTGGTTCGCTCTTGGTAATAACCGGTGCCTTTTTATGTCACGAAGAGATTACTGATTATGTCACCGAGACGTGCACAACAACCGGAGAAATCCGATACAACCCCTCCCCTCAAAGCCGGGCCGAGCAAGAACCGGGAACGTCACCTTGAAGATGCCCGTCATCATCCTTCTGATCATCCTCTCCCTCATCCCCCGCATAAAACCATCAAAAAGCCTGTTCTACCTCCAAAGCATACGCCTCATTCCCATCCCCATGGTGATGAATTACCTCCTCATTCAAATCCACCAGGACCTATCAAGCCCTCAAAGAAGATGACCAAGACAGGCTCCAGACCCTGATTTTTTTAAAATTTTTTTCGACAATCTCTGTTCCCTTATCCTGTCACCATCAATACAATAAGGGTATTTTCAGGATCATTTTTCTTTCCTTCTTTTCTATGAGATCCTAAAAAAATATACTCCTAGCATGGTTACCCATGGTTTCTGATGATAGTAAATGAACATAGTTTTGTGAATAATTATTTGAACAATGACAGAAGTCCTGATCGGAGAAGTGGGGCTGCGCACTTGAATATGGCAGGTTTGTAAAGAAGTTTTTTGATCAGAATACCTGGCCGGTCCATGTCTCCATACGCAACAATTGTTTGGATGATGTCGGGATCATTAAGTGCCCGGATTAATGCGTCCATCTCATGGGCATTTATGTTCTGGCGCATCTGGAAAATCCGGAACCCGAGATCCAGTTCCCGACCAATATCTGCTCTCCAGCGTTGTTCATATGCTGCAAGAGCTGCATCGGTAAACGTGTCAGTTTCACAACAGGTACCCGCGATTGCCGCTGCATGCCTGGCGGAACGGATACCAGTGTACACCCCCCCTCCGGAAGTAGGTTTTGCGAACCCGGCAGCATCACCAACAAACAGCGTGCGGTAACCATAGGTTTTGGGCATGAGTCCCAGCGGGAGGGTCCCGGTGACAAGATGTGTTGTATTCTTACCGTATTTTTTTACGAACGCTCCGAACCGTTCCGGAACCTGCGACTGCCCGCACAGTCCAATACGCACACGTCCCTTGCCAGTGGGAATCATCCATCCGAAAAAATCTGGTGATGCATCGGGATAAATTTCCACAAACCGGGGATCGCATTCATGGAACAGATCTACCTGGATACCGGCAAGGTACGTCTTTGCACGTGGCATACGGTAAAAACGGGCAATCGTACTTCTGGGACCATCTGCTGCAATGAGGAGCCTGAACGGAATTTCTGCATGCCCGTTCACGCCGCGGGTCAGGAGTGTCGTTCCCTGTATGCTATACGCTGCCGTCTTCAAGAGGAACTCTGCCCCCGAGTTTGCCGCAGCCTCTGCCATCTCATGGTCAAGTGACCCCCTGTCAACAACAACAGCCTTGGGTGTCTTTGCATCGATAAGGATCTCGCTGCCCAGACCGGACACAACACGGGCGCCGGAGACTCTGGTGAGCACCGGACGTTCCGATACCCGGCATTCCCTAAAAGCAGCATTTGACAGAAGTCCGGCACACTGTACCGGGTAACCAATAGTACCATGCTCCTCAATGCAGAGCGTTGAAAGCCCTTGCCTTGCACATTCAGATGCTGCAGCGCAACCGGCCGGACCGGCACCGATCACAATCACATCGTACGACATGGAAATAAACACATTTTTCTGGTAAACCCAAACGGGGGGAGGTTATTTCTTTCTTTCTGGCTCACGGTAATGATGCGTTGTATCCAGAACAGGCATTACTGAATTCTGGCGTGACTCTTCTCTCTGAAAATAGCCCATCAGGATGGAGAACAGGCCAAAGACAAATGCGAAGTTGCCGATTATGACAATGACAAGGTTATTTGAGAGCACAGGGTTGTACAAGAGGAGAGCGGCAAGCAGGACTAAGCCGGAAATGAACATACCCGGGATAAGGACATATTTGGTTCTGGGATGGGTGAGTGCAAGCGTGATATCGGTAAAGCCGTTATAGCATGCTATTCCTGCGATAATAAGCAGAAAAATGATTGCGAAGATTATCTGTTCTAAAAATGAAAGAACTGCCAGGATGAGCAACACTGCAGAAAGACCAAACCAGAACATCGATTCATCGCTTGTGGAAGTAATGGCAAGGAAAAGGAAAACAGCGATAACCAGTCCAATCACTACCAGAAATATCACATAAAAAGTTGCAAGCATCATTGCCGGATCGGGAAACAGTAAAGCTAAAAAACCAAAAATAACGCCGATAATACCCCAAACGAAACATGATAATCTTGTATTCATGATAGTATCACCAGACAGGAATCGATCTACACCAGTATCCTTATCTCCTTTTAGTGCCACAACTACAAAATTTATCCTATTATTTCTCCTGCTCCTTTCCCGCTATACTTCGCATTTTACGGTGGCCAGAATGATCGATTCTTAACAAGACCAGAATTCAATCGTGTGTGTTTTGGGATTTTCCTTTTTTCATTCACGCCAAAAACCGAAAAATTCGATGTGGAATATTTTTTCCAGAGCATAGAGAATCGCAAAAAAGAAAACCGCGTACAGGATAAAACTCACCAGGAACTTTATCCAGCCGATCATCCCAGTTGCCGATACTATCGCGTTTGAGAGTGCATCTGCGATAACAATTGCACAGAGGATACCAATAAAAAAAATAGCCCATTTTTTGACGGGTGCAAAATCCATGGATACCATTGGTGTTCAGACTATTAAAACTTCAATTTGTAATGCGACATAAGAAGAATCATCTATCGCATAAACAATTATGGGAACCTTTCCGTAGGGATTATGCTCTGTTAAAAATTGTTGCGAAAACATCGCTGGTTTTTTAAAGCTTGTTTTTTAGCCCGGAACTTCAGAAACGGTTATGGTATTCCCTGTCCGAGTACAGGTTATGACTGAAGATCCTGAGGAAGCTCGTTTGGATCCGGAGACCCCAGAGCAAGATAAAATCACGGCCATACAACCGCAGAAAATGGGTCTTGCATTCTATGGAGCTCTCGCACTGGTCGGTGTGCTTGTTCTTTTAATCGTGTCCATGAATATACCCGGTATCCGGGCATCTGCGGGAATGCTCCTGACACAGAATACCTGGACGCTGGAATCCTATATCGATACGAGCGGTGTCCTCGTCCCGGTTATCACCGGAATACCAATAACTGCCAAATTCGGTACTGACGGCAAAGTGAGCGGCTCTGCCGGGTGCAACCAGTATAACACCCACTATATATCACGGGATTTGGCGATAACCTTCTCCCTGCCCGTTATGACAGAGAGATACTGCGAAAATTCATTCGTCATGCAGCAGGAATCAGCTTACCTAAATGATCTTTCAAAAGCAGTAGAGCTCCGGGTGAGTGAATCAAACCTGAATCTTTATGATAAAACCGGAAAACCAGTGCTTGTGTTTGTAACGATGTAATAGATACACCGTTGACAGATGCTGTTTTTTTCGTTGCCTGTTTCCGGACCGGTAAAAAGGACATAATCAGTAAAAAACCAGCTATGGTCTTGTTCCGTTCCTCTCATTACTGTACTCCTGCCACAGGGAAATTCTCACATTGTGATAGTTCATTAAATCTTCTAAATTCAGGAGGTATGATAAGATGTATGGATTGTCAGCGAACGGTTGTTGATAATCACAAAAAAAAATTACCGCTCAATCAGCTGGATGTGTTCATCGGTCTTTTTTGCAAGTTCACGTCGACCCTGCAAACGGGCAACGTCCGAAATGGCTTCGAGCACATGGACCGATTCTTCAAGAAACGAGAGGACATCGGCAGGAAACATCTCAAGCCCGTACTCATCCAGCATGGATACAGCTATCTGACGGTGATCAAGACCGTTTTCCCGCAGTTCGATCACTTTTTTTGCGAATTTTTTTTCCGGGCAACCGCATAACGGTGAATCTTTGCAATCACAGCGAAGGAAGTCATTGAAAAAAGCGAGGATCTGTTCCCTCACGGCAAAATCGAGCGCATCATAATCAAGGCGCGACGAGAGAGTTTCGAGCATAGTTCCGGAAAACGCATGTTCGGGAAGGCGAAATCCTGCAAGCCGTTCTAACTTTTTTGCATGACGAAACCGTGCCCGATCAGCGATCAATCCTCGTCTCCTACTCCCTCATCAAAGTTTTTCAGTGAGCCCATTGCTTCACCCATCCGTTCGCATTCAATCAGCCATTCATCAAAAAGGGTAGTCTGTTCAATATCGTCTTTCACGTATTTACCACAGCAGGATGCCCCATCAATGACACTGGCACCGATATTTGCTGCTGCTTCAAGTGCCTGCTCCATATCCTTCTCAATGGCATCCCTGCCCTTCTTGACAAGTGTTTTAATATCTTTGTCAAATCCACCGGCAAGGTATAACCTGCAGGAGGCAAAGAGCACAAGTTTGGGGAGCTGAAGGATCTCAACGATCTCTCCGAGATCTCCCTCGGGTGCAGATGACATTACAATCATTTCAACCTGCGAGAGCTTGTCAACTGCCTCTTCAAAAGTGTAACGTTTGTTCTGGTAGAGTTTAATGATCTTTAATACCGATACGGTGATATCTACCGAGAAACTATCAAGCACCCGGAATCCTTCGGGCAGCTCATCGCTCTTGGGATCTGCTTCAAAACTCGATTCTTTGAGAGTTTTTAACCAGTTGTCCCAGCGTTCCTGGTTGTAAAAAATATAAAACAACCTGAGCGGTTCAGTCTCAATTTTTTTGCTTGCCTTTTTTACCATTTCAGTACACTATTCGTTTGCCAAATTAAAGGATTTCGTTGTCCAACCTTGGAGACATTTTTTTTACCAGCACTTGGAAGATTGCAGAAACATGGAGTGATCCCTTACCACCAATGGTTATCTCCCTTGACCTTCAATACTTCAGACAACTGGTGTGAGAGATACGACTGATCCGGAAAAGCTCGTGATGGTGAGATATGGCGAGTTATTCTTAAAAAGCGAATCGGTAAAGCATCATTTTATCGGAATACTGCTCCGGAATATAGGAAAAGCGCTGTCAGCATCCGCACTTGCCGCTCATTACGAAACCCCCCGCGGGCGCATCCTGATTTACGGGAATCATCCAGAAAAGATCGCGGATGTTGTATCCCGGATTTTCGGACTTGTGGACGTAAGCATCTGTACCCGTACAAGCACCCGGCTCGCAGATATCTGCACGGAAGCAATCTCCCTTGCATCTGGCAATCTTTTCGAAGGAATGAGTTTTGCTGTCCGGGCAAAACGACAACAGAAAAAAGGCCTGAACAGCCAGGAACTGGGGACCCTTATCGGTTCTGCGATCTATGATCATATTCCCGGTCTTCACGTTGATTTGGAAAACCCGGATTATGAACTCTTTGTTGAAATCCGTGATTTTGGTGGGCTTGTATATGATTCACGGATAGCAGCTCCGGGAGGACTTCCCTGGGGCACCCAGGGCAGGGTGCTTGCATTGCTTTCTTCGGGTATTGATTCGCCAATTGCTTCCTGGCTGATGATGAAACGCGGGTGTGAGATCACTCACCTGCACCTGGACGCCGGCAAGTGGGCAGGAACGGATGTCACCCCGGCAGCAATCGAGAATCATCGACGGCTTTCGCGCTGGTGTGCCGGAAATCCTCTTTCTCTGGTGATTGCAAACAGCGAACTGTTATATGATCGCATGGAACATCTGCGCATTCCGCCGCGATACCGCTGCGTGATCTGCAAGCGTTTCATGTTGCGGGCGGCAGGTCAACTGATGGAAAAAGAAGGTGCACTTGCCGTCGTCACCGGTGAAAATCTCGGGCAGGTGGCTTCCCAGACACTCGCAAATCTGTCGGTTATTTCAGAAGCGGTGACTGTACCAGTGTTACGCCCGCTCATAACGTACGACAAGGAAGAAACCATTACCCTTGCCCGCATGATTGGAACCTTTGATGCTCATCCGGGAGATCTTGTGTGTCGGGCAGTACCAAACATGCCGGCAACTGCTGCAGTGCTGGAGAGCGTAAAAGAGAGCGAGCAGAAGATGGACATTGATGAGATCCTCAGAAAAACACTTTCCGACCTGCGGTTTGTGACTGCATTAAATTGCGAGATCATCAAAGAAACCTGATATTGTATTTTTGTCACAGCCAAAAAAATACGGTAAGGTGTTGAACGTTCATGAGTTACTCTGTGATACCGTGAAATGATTATCCCTCATACCAAGATTTCCGGGGTCAGGTTAACTGCCAGAAAGGATCAACCTTGACTATGCTTTTGTGGAATCCTGTATAATCTGCACCAGAAAAAACCGGCGACATTGGCTTAAAATACCTGGGTTTTTTTAATAGATGGGCTCTGAAATTCGGTAAGAGGTACATGACTTATTTAAATTTTGAATTTTTGGCTGCCGACACAACCAGTACATCCAAATCCCTCCAGTAATTGAGATCCCCAATAGGTGCGATGACGATCTGGACATCTTATGCTTTTCGTTGAAGTGCGATTTCCCGATTCTCCCGCGCCTCGGTAAAATCCGGGTTGATGGCAATTGCCTGATCATACGAAGCAATAGCCTCGGAATACTCTCCTTTCTTAAATTGTCCGAATCCACGGGCATACCACGCGTTTGCATCATCCGGGCTGATGGCAATCGCCTTGTCAAAAGAGTCAATGCCATCAGCATATTTTCCCATCGAATAAAACACGAATCCACGGGCATACCACGCTTTGGCATCATCCGGGCTGATGGCAATCGCCTTGTCAAAAGAGTCAAGGGCCTCTGAATAGTTTCCAATGTTACCTAATGCATATCCACGATTATTCCACGCATCGGCGTTATCCGGGTTGATGGCAATCGCCCTGTCATGAGCGGTAATTGCTTCTGAATACCATCCAAGATGGTGGAGGGCAACTCCCCGCTTATTCCACGCATCGGCGTTATCCGAATTGATGGCAATTGCCTTGTCATACGAGGCAACTGCATCTAAATACCGTCCGAGTTTATCCAGTGTGTTTCCACGGTTGATCCACAACCCGGCGTTATCCGGGTTGATGGTAATCGCCTTATAATACGAGGCAATGGCTTCGGAATACCGACCGAGACTATCGAGGGTGACTCCACGGTTGTTCCATGCATCGGCATAATCCGGGTTAAGAGCAATCGCCTTGTCAAATGAAACAATGGCTTCGGAATACCGACCGAGACTATCGAGGGTGACTCCACGGTTGTTCCATGCCTTCTCATAATCTGGATTTATGGAAATGGCTCTGTCATAACAGACGACAGCTTCGGAATACTTCCCGAGTTTGTCCAGGGCTACTCCGCAGTTGTTCCATGCATCGGCATTATCCGGGTCGAGATTAACTGCCTTTTCGTACGAGGTAAGTGCTTCGGAATACCGACCAGTTTTATTGAGCGTGTTGCCTCGCTTATTCCACGTATCAGCGGTATCTGGTTGTAAAGCAATCGCCTTGTCATACGAGGTAAGTGCTTCGGAATACTTCCCGAGATTATCCAGGGCTACTCCGCGGTTGTTCCATGCATCGGCATAATCCGGGTCGAGATTAACTGCCTTGTCATATAAGGTAAGTGCTTCGGAATACCTCCCGAGATTATCCAGTGCGACTCCGTAGTTGTTCCATGCATCGGCATAATCCGGGTCGAGATTAACTGCCTTGTCATATGAGGTAAGTGCTTCGGAATACCTCCCGAGATTATCCAGGGCAACCCCGCGGTTATTCCATGCCACTGCATCATCCGGGTTAAGAGCAATCGCTTTGTCATACGAGACCACAGCTTCGGAATACCTCCCGAGTTTGTCCAGGGCTACTCCGCGGTTGTTCCATGCATCGGCATAATCCGGGTCGAGATTAACTGCCTTGTCATATGAGGTAAGTGCTTCGGAATACTTCCCGAGATTATCCAGGGCAACCCCGCGGTTGATCCACGCATCCGTGTCATCCGGGTTGAGAGCAAGAACCTTGTCAAAATTCCCGACCGCATCGGAATACCTCCCGAGATCATCAGGCGTATTTCCACGGCGAATCCACGCATCCGTGTCATCCGGGTTGAGAGTAGGAACCTTGTCAAAATTCCCGACCGCATCGGAATACCTCCCGAGATCATCAGGCGTATTTCCACGACGAATCCACGCATCCGTGTCATCCGGGTTGAGAGCAGGAACCTTGTCAAAATTCCCGACCGCATCGGAATACCTCCCGAGTTGACGTAGTGCGTTTCTGCGGTTGTTCCACGCGCCGGTATAATCCGGGTCGAGATTAACTGCCTTGTCGTACGAGGTAAGTGCTTCGGAATACCTCCCGAGATTATCCAGGGCAACCCCGCGGTTGTTCCATGCCACTGCATCATCCGGGTTGACGGCAATCGCCTTATCATACGAGGTAACTGCTTCGGAATACTGATCGAGATTAACAAGCGTATTTCCGCGGTTGATCCAGACCTCAGTGAAATTCGGGTTGATGGTAATTGCCTTGTCAAACGAGGTAAGTGCTTCGGAATACCGCTTGAGATTATCCAGTGCAACTCCACGGTTGTTCCATGCTTCAGAGTAATCCGGGTTGATGGTAATTGCCTTGTCGTAAGAGTTGACTGCTTCGGGATACTGACCGAGATTATCCAGTACGACTCCGCGGTTGTTCCATGCCACTGCATCATCCGGGTTAAGGGCAACCGCCTTATCAAATAAGTCGGCTGCTTCGGAAAACTGATCGAGTGCGGCAAAATCATTACCGTTATTGATAAACTGATCAGCTCGAGCTCGCATGAAATAGAATATGTTATTCAACTAATCACTGTTGTGATTCATTCCTGTACGAAACGTTCCGGGAATGGATATTCTTGTGAGTACACATTTTTGACCCTTTAATCCCATTTCAGCCTCCAGGATTGTCACGCTCTGATGTTCTTTGGATGAGAATCGGAATTACACCAGCATAGATTTTAAAAAGAAGCAGCCTGTTGACTAAAACGTGTTCAGAGTAACTTCTCAGTATACCGGATAACTTCTTTGAGGGTCTTGACCCGGGCATACCATTTATTGTCCGACTCAATGACAATCCATGGTGCACAGGGAGTGTTGGTCCGTGCCAGCATCTCGTCCACCGCAGTATCATAGAGATCCCATTTCTCACGGTTTCTCCAGTCTTCTTCAGTTATCTTGTATTGCTTGAGCGGATCCTTCTCCCGCTGGTTGAACCGTTTGAGTTGTTCATCCTTGCTTATCTCAAGCCAGAACTTGACGATCCCTCCGCCACTACTCTCGACATAGTCCTGTTCCATTTCATTGATTTCCTGGAACGCCCGTTGCCATTCAATTTCTGAACAGAATCCTTCCACGCGTTCAACCAGTACTCTCCCATACCAGCTTCGGTCATAGATTGCAAAATGCCCGGCTTTCGGGTAGTGACGGATAAACCTCCAGAGGTAGTGGTGTTCTTTTTCATAATCATTCGGTGCTGCAACAGGTACAACATCGTATCCCAGCGGATTGATGTAACGGGCAAGACGTGTGATGTTCCCGCCTTTTCCGGCAGCATCCCATCCCTCATAGACAATGATGAACGGGATCTTCCGTTTGAAGAGGAGGTAATTGATTTCAAGCATCTCGATCTGCAGGTTGTTGAGCATATTCTGGCAATCTTCTTTTGAGTACGATGAACTGGCAGAAGATCTTCTCTGGACGGAGTTTTTCGGAGGCTTGGAAATGTTTTTCTGTCTTCCTTTCTTTGCCCGCTCATCTGTCTCAAAAGCAACTCTTTTTTCAAGAGTTTTTACAAGATATGAATACACCTTGAAAATGGTATACTTCCGGTCTGTACCTTCAATAATATACCAGGGCGCATAATCGGTATCGGTCTTTTCTATGAATTCATCAATAATCGGAAGATACGTATCATAATTGTGATGGAAATCCCAGATACTGGGGGTTACCAGCCATGCAGTAAGCGGGTTCCTCTCCCGCTCCAAAAGCCTGAGTTTCTGTTCATCCTTGCTGATATGTAAAAAGAATTTGATGATAATTGCACCGCTGTCGCAGAGCTGACGTTCAAAAATAGTTATTGAATTTATTTCCTCTTTGAGCGACTTTTTCCAGCCGATGCTGGATAGTTTTTCTGCAAGCGCCCTGCTGTACCAGCTGCGGGCAAAAAGTGCGATACGTCCTTTTGAGGGGGTTTTTACCCAGAATCTCCACATGAACGGACGTGCCCGTTCTTCATCCGTGACTTTGTCAGTAGCATGAAGGGTAAATCCCCGGGGATCAAGAGACTGGATAATCTCCCTGGTAGACATGGTAATGCCTGACGCATTCCAGCCTTCGATGACAATTATGATCGGGACCTGTAGATCGCGAAGTGTCCGCTGAAGGACACTCAGGCGCTCTTTTAAAGGGGGTAAGGATTTATCAAAGGTCTCATCGTCAATAATCTTTGTTAAGTCGTATTTTTCAAACATCCGTCCCCCTCAGGCTATTAGAGAATTAGAGTTCCTTCAATTAACAAACGAATCGTAGGGCATGACAGGTAATAAACCCTACCTGAATGTTATCAGAGGAGTATTGTTTAACCTGAAAATTATGTATTGAGAGTAAGACCATTCTCAGTCGCGATGGTGACAAATGCATCAGCAAGGAACGCAGCCTGTTTTGATGTTGTCCCGTAGGTGTTGAATTTCCAGACTTTTGTTGCTCCGGGAATTACCCCGACAATACCTTTTTCTTCAAGGGCGCTTGAGAAATAAAATCCCCTTTTCTTGTGGGATTCTGCGACTTTATCAAAAGATGCAACGGTATCTACCCGTGTCAGGGTATGGTTCCTTGGATATTCCGAAAGGATTTTTGTACCAGAAACGGAAAGAAGTGCTTCAAGAACAATACGGTTGTTGTCCAGTTCCCGGTCAAAATGCTTCACCCGTTCCTTCACCTGCGGGAACGAAGCCATCATGCCGACAAGTGTCGCGCCCATCAGTGTACAGCCCATCATCTCCGGCTCCTTAATCCCGAATATGCGTTTTGTCATATCGCCTTCAATAGCCGTAGTGCGGAAAACTTCCGCAGCTCGTTCCCGGGTAGCACCAAGAACACCGGACGGAGCCGGGGCTGCCATGCTCTTGTGCCCGGAGCCGACAACGAAATCTACACCAAGATCTTTTCCATCAACCGGCAGGATGCCAACGGTATATGCCCCATTGTACAGAACGGGGATATCATAGTGGTGGGCCACTTTTGTGATCGCCTTCACATCATGCATGTTGCCATACTGGTAATCGACATGATCGATGAAGGCAAGAACGGGCATCCTGCCAAACTCCCGCATGACCTCTTCGATCTTCGTTGCTGTCGCATCAGCCGTGATCTTATGAGATGTATCATGGGGGATCTCGCGAGCGATACCCCTTGTTTCTTCAATAGCAAGGAACTCGGTATAGTGAGAAAGCGAAGTGAGAAGAACCGGGTCTCCCTTCCTGATGTAGGTGTTAGCGACGGCCTGGAACCCGCGCCGGGCACCGGGTACTACCCGGACTGCATCCATATTCAGCCATGCAGCGACATCCCGGTGAAACTCGGCTATAGGTGGCTTGTTGATATAATCGAGCCTGTTGGGTTTGCGGCAGTTATCGCAGACAGAATATCCGTCGCCGTAGGCGATGACGGCTTTCATTGCATCAGCAGTGAGCCTCCCCCCGGCCTGGATGGGATCAATATTAACGAAGAGCTCATTGACCTGCCGCGCCTCTATGCCGATCCCGCACCTCATTTCAGTATCTCCTGTTTTAAGGACGCAACCTGACGTTCGAGATTGTCAAGCAGACGCTGGGCCTGTGCCCGCTGGGTTTCATCCAGCGAATGCTGTGGTGCGGTTTCACGGAGTATCACCCGCAGGTCCGTAAGGGTATAGAGTGCCTGGAATGTCATGTCAACTGCTCTTTTTGACAACGAATCACCTTACTAGTATTAGGAGGCAATGAAATATCTAACCACTATTTTTTTCCAACGAAACGTTAGGTATATCTTCTGCCGGACCTCCTTTGTTTAAAAAAAACCTCACTATCTCTTGAGCCTGAGTTCATTTCCGGTCTCACCCGTCTTTTTCGTACTGCGGCAAATTTTTCTCATCAGTTTTTAATGTTCTGTTAACTAAACAATAACAAATATCCTCAAAAAAAAGTTCAGGTAATCCGGAGGTCTTGAGTGGAATTTAACGATAAGGTTTTGATCATAGGATATGGTGCGGTAGCAAAGTGTACGCTCCCAATCCTCCTCCGGCATGTAACTATACCGCTTGAAAATATCACGATTATTGATTTTAAAGATAAAGCGCAGGATCTGAAAGCGTGGACATCAGGAGGACTCCGGTTTTTCAAGAGAAAAGTCACGCCGGCTAATCTCGACCAGATTCTGTCTGATTATCTTTCACCAGGGGGTCTGTTGATTGATCTTGCCTGGAATATCGATTGCTGTGAGCTGGTGCAATGGTGCCATGATCATAATGTCCTGTACGTGAATACATCCGTGGAAGCCTGGGATCCTGATGCAGAAAAGTTTAGTGCAAGCCCCTATGAAAAAACCCTCTATTACCGGCAGATGAGGCTTCATGAACTGACAAAAGACTGGCATGATGGTGCCACTTCTGTTGTTGACCACGGTGCAAATCCCGGCCTGATCTCACACTTTGCAAGGCAGGGACTTGTTGATATCGCGCGCCAGATGATTGCTGATGATATCGCGCCAGAACCGGACCTCGTGGAAAATCACATCCGCAATAAGAATTTTGCTGCGCTTGCCATGGAGACCGGTATAAAAGTTATTCACTGTTCAGAGAGGGATACCCAGATCTCCCGATCACCCAAAAAGGTCGATGAGTTTGTGGGAACCTGGTGTATTGAAGGACTCAGGGAAGAAGGAACCGCACCAGCGGAGATCGGGTGGGGGACTCATGAGAAAGAGCTACCCGATCAGGCATATATACCTCCTGTAGGGCCGAAGAACGAGATTCTGCTCGCACGGATGGGTATCAATACGTGGGTCAGGTCCTGGCTTCCCCACCATGAGATCGTGGGAATGGTCATCCGGCACGGTGAAGCATTTGGCATATCTGACCGCTGGACCGTGTGGAAGGATGGAGTGGCAATCTATCGGCCGACCGTTCATTACGCGTATTTACCCTGTGATGCGACAATTGCTTCACTTCATGAACTGCGGGGCAGAAATTACGAATTGCAACCTAAATTACGGATACTGAACGACAGGGAGATCATTTCCGGATCAGATATTTTGGGAGCCCTCCTTATGGGTCATCCTTACAATTCCTGGTGGACGGGCAGTATCCTTTCCATTGAGGAAGCAAAGACCCTTGCTCCCGGTCAGAATGCAACCACGGTCCAGGTTGGACTGGGGGTAGTTACTGCTGTAATGTGGATGATAGAAAACCCGAAGAAGGGTTTCTGCCTTCCTGATGATCTGCCCCATGAGTGTGTACTGGACATTGCCAAGCCATACCTGGGTGAATTCTATTCCGGTCCATCAGACTGGACTCCGTTGAAAAACAGGAAGATTTACTTCAAGGAGAACGTGGAGAATCATTATGACTATGACGATGTCTGGCAATTCAAAAACTTCTTATTTGTGCGATGAATCACTCTTGTACTGACAATGGGGGAAAGACCGTGAAAAAGGAACCGAACATAAAGGAGCATGATGACGGGGTCCCGCATATCGGGAAAGCGAGGAAGGAACTGCTGCAGAAACTGGCACGCGAGCAGGGCACCCCAATCTTTGTGATTGACCATGAGAAAATCCGCTCGAATTACCGGGAATTTAAAAAGGTCCTGCCCAAAATCCAGGTGTATTACGCGGTAAAGGCAAATTCAAATCCTGAAATTGTAAAGACGCTTTATGAGATGGGATCCAGTTTTGATGTTGCATCCATGCCTGAATTCATGATCGTCTATGAAAATATCAGGAAGATGCCAAAAAAAGAGCGGCAGGCCTGGATTTGGGATAAGATCATCTATGCAAATACCATCAAACCGATAGAAACCCTTGAAGCCCTCGATCAATACAACCCGCTTGTCACATTTGATAACAGCGAAGAACTCAAAAAACTCAAACGGCATGCGCCCCATGCAGGCCTGGTCTTACGGATACGGGTTCCCAATACCGGTTCCATGGTAGAACTCTCCTCAAAGTTCGGAGCACACCCGGGTGAAGCGGTTGATCTGATTGCCTGTGCATTCGACATGGGCCTTGTCGTAGAAGGAATAAGCTTCCACGTGGGCAGTCAGTGTACCAATTTTGAGAATTATGTCCAGGCTTTGCAGCTGTCTGCAGATATTATCAAAGAAACAGAAACACGGACAGGCAGGAAAATCAGGATTCTTGATATCGGTGGCGGTTTTCCGGTGAAGTATCACCCGGAAGTAAAATCCGTAAGAACCCTTGCGAAAAAACTGGATGCCGAAATCAAGCGATTGTTCCCCCCGGATATGGAGATTCTCGCAGAACCGGGAAGGTTCCTCGTGGCAAATGCCTGTATGCTGGTTGCCAAAGTGATCGGGAAAGCGTACCGCGACGGGAAGCCCTGCTATTATATCAATGACGGGGTCTATCACACGTACTCGGGACAGGTTTTTGATCATGTTACCTACCCGGTAATGGCTTTTCATGACGGTGAAACCCAGATCTCTGCCGTGTTCGGACCCACCTGCGATGCCTTTGATACCATCACACTCTCTGCAGATCTGCCGGATCTTGAAATAGGGGATCTGGTCTATTCAGAAAATATTGGTGCCTATTCCCATGCCTCATCCACCTACTTTAATGGGTTCCCCCCGGCAAAAGTGGTACATATCAACCGGTAATTTTTTTGCAGATCTAAAGATCCCTCAGGGATTGTAACCGGGAATATCTATCGCTAAGACTTACAGCCGGCAAGGAAAAACACAGCCACAGATCCTCTTTTTTACGGGGCTGTGTTCCGGCATGCCGGGCAGTTCAGCGCATAATCACGAATACTCTCGTTCCATGGTGTGAAGCTGATGCAGACTTTCGGTTTGGTATCATGAATTTTACAATATACTTTACCGTTTTCTGCCTTCCAGAAGAACGGACAGCGGGTTAATGCCCTGCCGTCAGGATCTACCCAGTAGTTGATAAGCGTAATACCGGGCAGATCTTTTATGGAAATATCCCTGCCATTGCACCGTTTTCTGTTGGTGAGCGTTATGGAAACGTGCTGCAGGATGTCCTGCCTGTTTGCCTCAATCCACGGGATGAGATCTTCAATAACGCCTTTCTGGCCCCATCCCCACTTCTCACAGCAGCGGCCGCATTGGTCACAAGCCTGGTCTGAAGACAAGATAACGCTCCGGTTGATTAATTTATGTACACCATATTAGTCAATAGTTTCTGAGCGCTGACACTGCCTTCATTTCCCCGGGAAAGAAAGGAAATTAGAGTAGAGAATGAGGGTTTTATAAACTCCTCCATCAGGGCGGCCAGGCGTTTTCCCTCTAAAACCATGAAAGGTGATATTCCGGATTTTTTATTCCTGACCCGGGCATGATATTATCATTCTCTTGTTTATAATCTGAGAAATATTCAAAGATTCTGGTGTTGGAAAGTGCCGGTTTCATGCAGAGCGGAAAGGCAGTATTGGATTCCTTCTGCGCCCGTGGGCCTCCGGCTCATGCTCTCGCGACGGGGATTGCCAAGGTACTATACAGCAGGGTGTTGCCAGCAGATGCCAGGATACACACGGGAGCAGAAATCCGGTAAAACATTTTTCCTTTGACAAATTCCGGCCCGATCCTGCATGAAGAATCGTGATCGATCGGATCCATCGCTATCTGAACTATGAAAAATCGCCAGGATAAAAATAGTTTCGTCAAACGTGAGTCCAAACCGGATTTCTGGATTTATCGCGTTTGAAATTGTGCAAACGACCCTGCTGATCGCGATCAAAAAATTTCAATCGGCCCATCTTATCATGTATCGTTGGTGCCGGGGCCTGCTTAAAAGATACTATCACATTTCTCTCATTTGTTAAAATACGGCAATATCATGAAGATCGGTAAACTATCAGGATTTTTTCCCTGTTTTGCGTTCGGTATAGGATATTTCACTGCTTTTTCTCCGGTTTGGCTCATATTCTGGAGTCTCCTCCAGGGATGCATCTCCCTCCGGAATGATATCTATCCGGATATCTTCTTTCATTTCTGATGGTGTATCCGATGATGTGTGCCTTTTTCCGGTAAATGCAAACCTGCTCTGGATCACCTTTGAACCGTCAGCGTGAGTGACGGCAGCAACTCTATCCGTATCCGCACTCTCCATTTCTCCTTCATGACGTTCAGTAAATATCAGAAACTGCAGGAAGGCTCCCGGTTCATGGAAAACCGATGCATTGATTCCTCCAAAAACGAGAGTCCGGTCCACAGTCCCGAACCATCCGCCTTTTCGTTCCGTGATGGCATCATCACCGGTTTCAAAAATGTAGACCTGCTCAATCTCCCCATGGCGCCCCCATGCGGTCTCCGCGACACCATTGCGCTCGAAGGTGAATATCTTGCCGACGGCCCCGTATTGTCCTCCCTCCCGGACGGCAATCTGCTGGCCACCGTTTTCATACCGGAATGTCCGCGGACGCTGGCCAAACGAGAAGGTCTCTTCAAGCATCCCGTTTTGATCGAAAACGAACCTCCTGAGTATCTTATCTTTACGAGAGGGGTCGCGTTCCGTCATCATATCCAAAGAAGGATCGAAGAGATAAAGCCTTTGCAGGTTTTTCCTGGTATCCAGGACTTGTACACCTTCCCGCCCGTAATGGTAGAATCTGGCGATCGGTCCCTTCCGTGTCCCTGCATATTCAGTGATAACTGCATCTGCCATGTTCGACCATTCCCCCAGAAACCCACTGGTTTTCTAACGGTTTTTCTTTGATCGAGAAATACTTTGTTCTTCCCTCGTATACCGGATAGCCGGTAAAAGCCTGTGACGAAACATTTCCCGTACGATAAAAACGCAGATTTTTATGGTTAACAGTGTATTGATCGTTCAGCCATACTATTCACCACATCTTTCTTTTAAAACACGGTTCCCTTGCATGGTACGGGTACAACCCGTTCCGCTCCTCATAGTAGTGCTTCCCGTTCCAAAATTGTGGTGATGCGTGGAGGCAGGGTATTAAAATTTTTCAAGGGCGATGAGAATTTTGTCTCCATCGATCCAGACCGGGAAATGTTTCAGGGATTGTGGCGGTGATTGTCGTGAAGCAAAGGTGAGCCTGATACCGGTCAGATCAGTCCACCTGATGACGTGCCCGTCCCGCAGGTCAAACTGGGAGTGGTGCAACGGGCAGGTTAGCGTCGTCCCATGAAGGGTTCCTTCTGAAAGATCTCCTTTTAGGTGCGGACAGAGTGCGTCAACCGCGTAATATCGTCCTTGTACCATTGCAAGCAGGATCCAGTGTCCGCTGACCATGACTTTTTTCATGGTTCCTTCCCTTATGTCGTTAACACCGGCCGCTACGAAAAACTCGCTCACTGTATACTGAGGGGGATGGACGTTTGGAACGGATAATCATTCGTACGGTAACCGATGGAATCTGCCGGATCCGTTTTTTAGTCCTCACTGTGTTGCCCTCTGACCAGGAAGGGGTGATGCGGGAATGGTGTGGTACTGAAATGAGATGTTGTGGTGTCTGGTAATACTTTCTCCGGCGTATGAATACCCCGAAAAAAATGTTTGTGACATTCGGAGCCCTTTATGGGCCCGGATTGATGGAATCTGCAACGTAGTTTTGAGATAAGATTCAAAAATCGCGGAATGAAAAACATGCTGCTGGAAATACACGATTTTTTTAGTCTACTTCCAAATTGGGCATTTAATCTGTGTTCAATGAGCCCGTTTGGAACAGTCTGAAGGGAGGATATCAGGGTTGATCGACCATTATCATCAATAAGGAAAAAATCCTGTTCTTGAGAGTCGGGGATCACTGGCAGGATCTGGATAGTACATGAATAGAGTCATTTGGGGGTTGAAGTATCAAGATAACAAAAAAAGCTTTGAAAAAACCCGGGGATAAGCGGAGATTATCGCTCTGGGTTTTCGTCCCGGATTAGAGGATCTTTTTAACCGTCATACCAGGAAAAGTATCTATCAAAAGAAGAACAGAGGAGATTATCATGGCGGAAAAAATGAAATGCGAGTACTGTGAAAAGGATGCCACAGGATACCAGGGATTCGGGTGCTGTTCGGCTTATGTATGCCTGGACCATGCCGATAATTTCGTTCTTGCTCTCAAACCCGGCGAAAAACTGACCTCCGGTGAATGTTACTTTGAGCGGTTTAATTCCATAGATTGAAAATATCTCACCATAAGGAATGCCCGGACTCCTGATACTGGAAAAAAAGAGGAGTTTTTTACAACGGCAGTGGTATCATTTTAATCGAACGTTCACAAATTGCGGACCGGTGCACAAGGATTTCCTGAATAGGATATAACCGGTCTTGGCAGGTCAATGTCCAGTGCCTCTTTTAAGACCTCTTCAATGGTCTCTACCGTTACAAAGGTAAGTTCACTCCTGACATCTTCAGGTACATCCTCCAGGTCTTTCTCATTCTCTTTTGGCAGGAGTACCTTTTTTATACCTGCCCGGTGTGCTGCGAGGATCTTCTCCTTGATACCACCCACTGGCAATACGGTACCACTTAACGTAATCTCCCCGGTCATGGCTGTTTTTGGGTCAACTGTTTTACCGGTAATCAAGGACGTCAAAGCAGTAAAGAGGGTGACACCCGCTGATGGGCCGTCCTTGGGTGTTGCACCCGATGGCACATGGATATGAATATCGCTTGCAATAAAGTCAAAACTGTTGGCAGTGTGTGCAAGCCGTGATCTGATAAGACTCAGTGATATCTTTGCAGACTCTTTCATCACATCCCCCAGCTGGCCGGTAAGCGTAAGCTTTCCGGTTCCGGGCATAAATGTACATTCGATAAAGAGAATATCACCGCCGACAGGTGTCCATGCAAGTCCGGTGACGACACCAGGTACCTGTTCTTTCCTGGCTTCTTCCTGCCGGATCACCTCCTTTCCGAGGATCCCGGTGAGCATATCCGCTTTCACTACGTACGGCAGGTCCGCGTTACCGGAGACTATCTTTTCAGACACAAATCGTGCAATACTGGCAAGCTGTTTTTTAAGCCACCTGACGCCTGTTTCGCGGGTGTATTTTTCGATGATTGCCTTTAAGGCCTCGTCTTCAATGATGAGTTTATCCGCATCAAGACCATGTTCCTCCAGGGTCTTTGGCAGCAGATGATCTTTTGCAATGGCAAACTTCTCATTTTTCGTATAGCCGGAGATCTCGATATGCTCCATCCGGTCAAGAAGCGGCGGCGGGATAGTTGCAAGGGAATTGCCCGTGGCAATGAACAATACATCAGACAGGTCATACGCGACTTCAAGGTAGTGGTCTGAGAATGTACTGTTCTGTTCGGGGTCAAGGACTTCTAATAGGGCACTAGCCGGATCTCCCTGGTTGGAATATGCCAGCTTATCAATTTCATCGAGGATAAAGACAGGATTTTTCGTGCCTGCCCGTTTTATGCCCTGGATAATTCTTCCCGGCAGAGCCCCGACATAGGTCCTCCGGTGCCCCCGGATTTCTGCTTCATCCCTGACACCACCAAGACTTATCCGCACATATTTACGGTCAAGGGCATCTGCAATGCTCTTTCCGAGGCTCGTTTTCCCTGTCCCGGGCGGACCTGACAGGAGCAGGATCGAGCCTTGTTTTTCCTGTTTTAATTTCATTACTGCCAGGTGCTGGACGATCCGTTCCTTAACCTTTTCAAGCCCGTTATGGTTGCTCTCAAGCACACGGCGGGCCTCTGCGATATCGATGCTCTTTTTCTCTTCTGTTACCCAGGGAAGATCGAGCAGGAGGTCAAGATAATTTCTGATGACAGAACTCTCATGATTCTGGCTGCCTCCCGTTTCAAGTTTTCTGAGCTCCGAAAGCGCCTTTTTTCTTACCTCATCGGGCATCTTTGAATGTTCAATTCGTTCCCGGTATGCTGCTTCTCCGGAACCAGAGCCATCACTTTCATTGAGTTCTTCCTGGATCACTTTGAGTTGTTCCCGCAGCATGGCTTCCCGGTTCGACTTGTTCACCTTATCGGACACTTTTCTCGCCATCTCGATGCGGAAGGTGATATTCTCTTTTGCCCTGATAAGGATCTCAAGGAACGTGATGTACCGCTGCCGGACCGAGACAATCTCAAGAAGCGCCTGCTTTTCGGCTAAATTGACCGGCAGGAAAGGCATGACAAAACCCATGATCTGGTCGACGGAATCCATCCGGTCGATCGGTTGGGTGAACTGTTCGGAACCCTGGAACCGGTTGCTAATGTCGTGGATAGTGTTCTTTATGTCCGCGAGGATTCGTACCTGAAGGTCTTCTTCGAGATCCTGAAGGTCCGGGACGGGTTCGTACACGGCATAGAACTGCCCGTCCTTTTCGGACAGGCCGACAACCTTTACTCTCTGCACAACCTGTGCACAGATCAGGTATCCATCGTCTGCAGGTTGCACGTGCGAGATCCGGAACAGGTTGCCGGTTTTATAGAGCGATTCACTGGTCACTTCTGAAGGCCGTGTACCGCTTTTAACCGTCAGACCGACTGCATACGCAGCTTCGGGATCCTCTATGCCGGCCAGCAGGAGGTCTCCGGTAGCCCGGTCTACCGGGAATTTTGTCCGGCTGTTCGGGAAGATCACGATCTCAAAGAGCGGTATGACAATTTTTTCTGTGGTATCCTCAGTTTCTGCTGATTGCATGATTTCCTCAATAATTTAGTTCGAATTTACCTAACTAAAGTGCAGGACAAAAAAATTACCTGACTTTTTGCAGGATCTCTATGAGGAGATCCATCTCGTGTTCATCCAGTGAATTCACCATCTGTTCAATCACCCGCCGCAGGGCGCACTGTTCAGCTTGTGCAATTTTCTTTCCTTTGTCAGTCAGGCGAATGTATAGCATCCTCCCGTCATCGGGGCAAGGATCGCGGTACACGCATTCCATCCGGACAAATTTGTTGATCATCTCGGTGATTGTGGGTTTTGAGTTCCTGGTGATCTCAGCAAGCCTGCTGAAGGTGACTTCCCTTTGTTCATCTATGGCTCTCAGATAAGCGATCTGTTTCACCGTCATATCTGACAATCCGCATTCGGAGAAGATAGTGCAGGAACATTCGTTTTTGATCCTGATCAGGTTTTCAAAGACTTCGAACAGGTGCTCCTCTCTCTCCATCATACTCCGATCCTTCGTTAGTTAGGTTTTACCTAATAATAAATATTCCGGTCAGGGAACATCATACTTGATACCACCAAGTGTGGATAATAATTGATAAAAAGAGGTTTACCTATCACCCCTCTGTTGAAGAGTCCTTCATGACGAAGATACCCTTAAAGGCCTCCCCCGGCAAATCTTATACCTGAGAGAAAAATCATGAAAAAGATCACGCTCGGCCCGATGCCGTACATGTCTGTTATGCCCACCCTGCTCGTGGGCGCAAACCTCGAAGGTAAACCGAACTATATGACCGCCGCATGGGTTACGGTTGCCTGCATGGCGCCGCCGATGGTCTGTGTTGCGATCAACAAGATGCGGTATACTGCAAAGGGGATCGAAGAGAACAGGACCTTCAGCCTGAATGTTCCATCAATAGAACAGGTGGTGGAGACCGACCACTGCGGTCTCGTCTCCGGTGCGCATGAGGACAAGTCCGGGGTCTTCCGGACGTTTTACGGAAAACTGAAGACTGCACCTTTGGCGGAGGAGTGCCCGGTAAATATTGAGTGCAGACTTTTCAAAGCTGTTGATTGCGGGAGCCACCTGTTATACATCGGCGAGGTCATGGAGATCCATGCTGACACATTATGCGTGACGGACGGGAAACCGGATCTCGCCAGGATCAATCCAATCGTGTACGCCCAGGCCACCTATTTTGCCGTGGGAAAACAGGTCGACAAGGCATTCTCAGCCGGGAAGGATTACCAAAAGAAATAACAACCGGGGCAGGGTAAAAAATGCAAACTGCGAGAAGGCGGGTCTTCCTGACTGGGTTTGCTGAATTAAACCCTGAACCAGCTGTTGCCTGAACGTATCGGCAAACCATTATCCAGATGCCGGAAGTATAATCAATGGAAACCCATGGATGACCTAGCAACGGAAGACGATCCCTGTGAGCAATGCGGACTCTGCTGCCGGATCTTCGGCCCCGGTATTGCGCCGACAACTGCAAATGTGTACATTTGGATTGAGCAGGGGCGGACTGATATCCTGCGCTGGTTTGTTGCGTTTATGGAGAATAGCACACCGGTAAACTGTGCTGACCTCGTGATAAAAGATCTCGGGAATATTGTCTCTATCGAGATGCGAAATCCCGACACCGGGGAGTACGTCACGGTCTGCCCGTTCCTGAACCGTGTAGCAAAAGAGCGGTATCTCTGCGGAATCCACCCGGTAAAACCCGAGATGTGCTGCACCTACCAGCCGTGGATCTGGGGCGAGACCTTCTTCAACCGCTGCAGGGCTCTGGGAAAAACCGACTGTAACTGTAGATATCCGCTCTGATCCGGAAGCATACTCCCGCTGACATGATACTGCAATCCGGCAGGACAGTCGTTCGTTCATAAACCCTGAATAAAAAAATTCATGTTCCATGAATAAAATGTCTGCAATTCGTAAACAATTGTTCCTCTGGAGCATACCGGATCCCGGCCATCGGAGACCTGCAGTCCGCAAAGGTAACACCCCTGTCGAAAACTCTCTTCCTGCAAAGAGGTTCCGGTCTCTAAAAAACAGCCGGTATTTTTAAAAAACCAGCATAATTATTTAAGGAAAAACGCAGAATGCACCCTATCTGGCTGGATTCTGTATGAATCGGGCACACAAAATAACCGCTACCAGCACCTTTTGGAGAGGAGATCAGTTGCCGGAAGGGATGGCGGCAAATGCCCTGCCTGAATAAAAAGGCAAATTTCTCTCATGTACCCCGAGTTACCAAATCCGTGTATTTTGTTGCTTTTGAAGATCCGGAACATACCCAAATAATTATATGATCAATTTTCCTTAGGGTCGTATATGATACCCAATCCGAGGACAGCAGTTTTCCTTGCCCTGGTGATAGCATGCATCGCAGCGGCGGGATGCGCCGGAAACCAGGGAAACGGAGCGATAACGCCGGTGCCACCAGCGGTAACCGTAAATACAACCCCCGTTGACCGGGCCGACCTGACCAACCAGGATTCTTCCCTGGCAGCCATATTCAGGAACTGGGCATCATACACCTCTCTTGGTTCTCATCAGCCAACTATCAGTCTTGATAAGGTTGCGGGAGGTTTCTTCTCCCCAATGATGATTGCTGTACCTGGTGACGGGTCCGGTCGTATGGCAGTCGTTGACCAGATCGGTATTGTGAAGATGATTACCCCGGATAAGAAAGTCCAGGTTGTGCCGTTTCTGGATGTGCGGGACCGCATGGTGCAACTCAGCCCCGGCTATGATGAACGCGGCCTGCTCTCTCTTGCGTTTCATCCGGATTTCAAAAACAACGGGCGTGTGTTTGTGTATTACTCCGCTCCGCTGAGGACGGGGGCTCCGGTGGGCTGGAGCTGCACCAACCGCCTTTCTGAATTCCATGTCATGACAGGAAATCCCGATAGGGTTGACATGAACTCTGAAAAGATCTTACTGACCGTTGACAAACCGTACCCCAACCACAACGGGGGACCGCTTCTCTTCGGTCCTGACGACGGCTATCTTTACCTTGCGGTCGGTGACGGAGGTCGTGCTGATGATACCGGTAGCGGTCATACACCGGGAATTGGCAATGCACAGGACGGAACAACCCTTCTCGGGAAGATCATACGGATTGATATCGATAAACCGGGTGAAGGAGGGAAGATATATGCGATCCCAGCGGATAATCCATTTGTTGGGACTGAGGGATTTGCCCCGGAGATCTACGCCCTGGGATTCCGAAATCCTGCATACGCATCGTTTGACGCTGGCAGGAACCATACCCTGATCATCGCGGTGGCTGGTCAGAGGCTTTTCGAATCGGTCTTCATTGTTGACAAAGGAGGCAATTATGGCTGGAATATCAGGGAAGGAACGCATTGTTTCGATCCCGCCGATGATTCAAAACCTCCAGCCGGCCGGTGCCCGACTACCGGATCCCACGGCGAACAGTTGATCGGTCCGATCATCGAGACCGGTCATGATGTGGGCAATACTGTCGTTGGCGGGTATATCTACCGCGGCACTGCGATGCCGGACCTTACCGGGAACTATATTTTCGGGGAATGGAGTTCCGGTTTTACCGAAGGGGATGGCACCCTGCTGGTCTCGACCCCGCCCGAAGGTTATGATATCAGTATATACCCTTCCGTAACAGGGAACATCACACCACGGGACAATCGCATGTGGTCAACGCAGGAGTTCAGGATCGCGAACAATACCGACGGGAGGATCCATATGTTTGTCAGGGCATTCGGTGAGGATGAGAACTATGAGCTGTATCTCCTGACAAGCATGAAAAGCGGCCCTGATCCCGCAGCAGCAACCGGACAGATCTGGAAACTTGTCCCGGGATGAGGTGCTGAACATGATGAGCCTGTTAACGCCATACAATCTGGGAGATCTCACCTTTCGGAACAGGATGGTAATGGCCCCGATGACCCGCTGCCGTGCAATTGAAGGCAATGTCCCGGGCCCGCTGACGGTAACCTATTATGCCCAGAGGGCATCGGCGGGCCTGATCATCACGGAAGGATCCCAGGTGAGTCCACTGGGCGTCGGTTTCAACCGCACGCCGGGGATTTATTCCCAGGAGCAGGCTGCAGGCTGGAAAGAGGTTACCGATGCGGTACACCAGGCCGGCGGGAACATCTTCCTCCAGCTCTGGCATGTCGGGAGGATGTCGCACCCTGATTATCTCGGGGGAGAGATGCCGGTCGCACCGTCAGCAATCCCCGTGCAGGAAGAAATTCATACCCCCACGGGAAAGGAGAAAATCCCGGTTCCCCGGGCCCTCACGTCCGGTGAGATCCCGGGTATCGTACACCAGTTCGGGCAGGCAGCAAAGAATGCCAGGAAGGCTGGTTTTGATGGCGTGGAGATCCACGGGGCAAACGGTTACCTGCTGGACCAGTTCCTGCGGGACGGATCAAACAAGCGTACCGACAACTACGGGGGCAGCCTGGAAAACCGCATGCGATTCCCGCTCGAGGTTGCCCGGGCTGTTGCAGCGGAATGGGGATCGCGAAGGGTGGGATACCGTATTTCGCCCCATTTCTCCATCCATGGTATGTCAGACACAGATCCTGCCGGAACATTCTCTTGTTTTGCAACGGAACTGGACAGGATTGGCATCGGGTATATCCATCTTGTCGAACCTGTTGGCGGGAAGCTTGGAGCAACAGACCCCGCTGCACTTTTGGCCCCCCGTATTCGTGCAAAATTCAAAGGCACACTTATACTGAACGGGGGGTATGACGCCATCAGTGGCAACAGGGTGATTGAGAACGGGCTGGCAGATCTTGTGTCATTCGGGGTACTGTTTCTTGCCAACCCGGATCTTCCCAATCGCTTCGGGAAGAATGCACTCCTGAATAGTGAAGACACTTCGACTTTTTACACGGGTGAGGAAAAGGGGTATACTGATTACCCTGCAGAGGGAGCCGGCGCCCTGAAGAAGCCATGAAAACCGATTCACTGCATATTTTTATGTTGAATCGGAAAAGTAGGAAAAAATTTTTGTGGTAAGGTCAGAATTATCAAATCGTTTGTTTTTTATTAAATAATTCTCTTCATTCCATAAACTATAAAATCCAGAAATCTTTATTAACGCTGCAATATAGGGGAAATTATGCCACACATGCTGGTCCATCACAAGGTGCGTGACTTTACGCAATGGAAACCATTCTTTGACCGACATGAAAGCACCCGGAAAACCAGCGGGTCAAAAAGTGCACAGGTTTTCCAGAATGTCGACGACCCAACCGATGTGTTCATACTCTTTGAGTGGGATGTACTGGAGAACGCCAAAAAATTCGGGATGTCCGATACCTTAAAAAAGACCATGGAGCAGGCCGGGGTTATGGGAAAGCCGCATATCCATTTCTTAAAAGAAGTCTCAAGAAGCAAGGCCTGAATGGACATACCGATTGTTTTTGGTTCGGGTCATTCCTATCCAGCCATAGGAGACCTGCTCTTTGTGAATTTCACTTCTCCGTTGGAGCCTGCCCCCACCAAAGATCCCGCCCTCTAAAATATCACTAATTCGCAAAAAAACCAGCCCGACCCACGTATCCATTGGAGACTTCCCCGCGAAGGGGTCCCGGGACCAAGCGGCCCGCGAGCACGCCGCAGTCGGGGGGTGAAGATAACAAGCCGCAGAAGCAACCCTTTCGGACTGGACGATTTCAGGTTTTTTTCAGGCTTCACCAGCTCACAAAATCGTAGCTGATTCAGCGCTCCGGCGGCAGATTCTTTTATTCTATTTGTGCAAAAAGCACCACATAATTTTTTCCATATGCTTTGGCGCATTTTGGGCAGGTAGTGTAGGAAAAATACAACTTTATTAGTTTCCCGCCTTTATTTTCAACATATCCCTTCATTTCCTGCGCCCATTTGCCAACATTTTGATACGGTCCCTCGAATACTTTGGTAAGGAATGTTCCTGAAAGTGCTGCCATTTGAGCGCCTGGAACATCTCTGGAGACGTCGATATAAATATCTGCACCCCAAAGAGATTTTTCATCAGTTAACATTAACTGCTGGGGAGATTTAGCGTTGACTTTCTCAATCAGCTCCATATTCCTGATTATCTTTTTTCCCATGTTAAGAGGAATATGTAAAAAGCTGGTGACATGATCCTTTACAAACATTTTATCTTTCCACATGATCTCTTTATCCTGCCATGGTTCAGGATTGAACGGTTCACAACAGCCTGTTGGTTTTATCGTTGGGTTGTTCATGGTAATTTCCTGATCTCTCCTAAGCCTTCTCAACATCCTCAGACCGGCACTTTGGACATACGGATTTCTTTCCCGTGCTTTTATAGACATGGCCGCAATCGGTGCACCGGTACTTGTACCATTTCAGTTCATCTATATCAAGTCCAATAGGACCGCCAATGGAACACATGCTGCAACACTTCACATACCACCATATTGATGAAACCTGAAAAACATTGTCTTGCAGTCACGGGATGTATCATACTTGATCAAAGGCTTTTTCGAGCCCGGATAAGCGGTTCCGGAACATTCCGGCAGCAAAAACGGCGAATGACTGAAGATGGAGAGTCCCGGCGTTTTCACGGTCTTACCAGCCCATTGTTCCATCCCCCACCTTCTTGTAGATTGACACCTGAACCATTTTTATAAAAAACATTTTACTGGATCAGTCCCAATACCCTGTGTATTCCGGCGACTGACTCCGGGTGGGGAAAAAATGCTGAAAGGAATTGGTGATATTGCAGCAACGTCGTTTATCACACTCTATTGTCATGCCCTTGAGACCCTTTCAGACGACCCTATATTATCCGACCTGTAATCGGTTGAGATCACGACCGGACTGAATACGATGCTCGCCCGCCCGGAAGATACGCTGGACAGGATCCTTGTCTCCGGCACGCTGGACAGGATGCTCGTTGTCCATATTGTAATCCGTGCAAAAAAATATGATGAATATGCACGGGTTTTCTTACAGAGGTTTCCGGAAGGCATTATTGTCAATATCGGCTGCGGGCTTGATTCCCGGTTCCTGCGAATCGATAACGGGCGCGTGGTCTTTTATGATCTTGACCTGCCGGAGATACTAGCGATCAAAAAAGCCTTTTTCAAAGAGAGTGGGAGGTATCACCTGATCGCCTCCTCAGTACTGGATTTTGACTGGATGGCGCCTGTCCTGCGGCACAAAGGGCCGTTCCTGTTCATGGCAGAAGGAGTATTCATATACCTGGACAGGGAGGATGTGCGATCGCTGGTGATGAAGATCCAGGAGAAGTTCCGGGGCTCCGAACTGGTCTGTGAAGTGGTTAATTCACTCTGGCTCAGATACCCGTTAAAAAAAATCCTGGATTATAAGATGCAGCGACAGGCGCATCTGGGAAAGGATGCCATGTTCCGGTCCGGTATCCACGACAACCGGGAGATGGAACTATGGTATAGCGGGATACAGTTCCTTGATGAGTGGAGTTACTTTGATTCGGAAGAAAAGAACCTGGGTTGGCTCAAATTCTTAAAACACATTGAATTCATCCGGAAGACCCAGTGGACTGTCCATTACCGGCTGAACTGACATGACCGGGCGCGGGATGGAAACTAAAAACCCGCTAAGGACCAGGAAAGTGTGTGTTTACCTTGCCGGAGGGCAACACCTCCTCATGAACACCAGGTCGTATCGATCCTTTTAATTCCTGACTTCCAGGTTTTGACTATAAAGGAGACAAAGGGAGTACAGATAGGGGATGGAATAATAAGCCCTGCCAGGCCTCGATTTGCCAAAACCGTGCGGGAATCAGACGAGCGCCGGGACAAAAAGTGCCATGAGCGAGAGGTCTTCATCGCCGGCACTCACGGTATGATGGATTTTCGGGGGGGTGACAAACGTCTGGCCGGGCGCTATCGTGACCTCCTTGTCACCTATAACAAAAACCCCCTTCCCGCTGATAACCAGGTTCCACTCCCACTGAGTCTCGTGGTCATGGTCAAACACCTTGCAGTCTTTCGAGACACGGACGAGATGGTAGCTGAACTTTCCCCCGGTCTCTTTTCCTTTCACGAGGTCTTTTACATAGACTCCCCTGCATGCGTGGTGGGAATACCACGGCTGTGCAACTGCCTCGGTATCAGGGCCCGGGAAAAAAACAACGCCCTGCTCATAGATCTCCATCAGGAGTTTTGGGTCCATAGGTACTCATGCTCCGGTCAGCCATAAAAAAACGTCTGGTGGTACACAGACAGTATACCTTGTTAGGGAAAATCCCTGAAACTGCCCATAAGGTAATTAGTCCTCTCCTCTCATTGTGCTCCGACAGGCCGGTACTTGATAAAAACCTTCCCGTTCCTGAATGTTCGTATGTCAAGAAGCTTCAGGTTCATCGTGTTAACACCTCCAAATAAGGATTTGCCAACGCCTAAAATAACCGGGCTGACCAGAAGGTGGTATTCGTCAATGAGGCCAAGGTTTGCAAACTGCTGCACGATGGTGCCGCTTCCCAGTATCGCAAAATCTCCACCCCCCTGCTCTTTCAGCCCGGTGATCTCTTCTTTCTTTATTTCACGTAGAACCGTAACATTCTTCCAGACGGGGCCATCTTTTACCGGTTTCATTGTTTTTGAAAAAACTATTTTCTTAACACTGTTCATCACCCCGGCCACAATCGGGTCGTTCTTGCCAGCATCCGGGGTTGGCCAGTAACGTGCCATCATTTCATACGTCGTATGGCCAAAAACCAGCGTGGCAGATGGTTTTGCCTGCGAGAGAGTAAATTGCCTGTCCTCGTCATCGTTACTCTTGAACCAGTCGATCTCACCGTCAGGCCCGGCAAAATATCCATCCACCGAAACATTGGTAAACGCAATAATTTTTCTCATATGTTTTTTACTAACGATCCGAATTGCTGATAAATTTTACCTGTCTTCCATAAAAACACCTGGCGCTTTGTGTGGTGGATCCTGGATTGGACCTCTATAACTACTGGTTTGGAACATAAAGATCCCTGTTTTGGGGCTCGGGAATTCCTGCCAGGCACCAGAGGTAACAGGCACTTTTTCAAAAACTCCATCACCGTCAGAGCCTGCCTCATCATAAGGGTGTCCCGCCCTCCAAATAACTGTAATTTGTTAAAAACCAGCACTAATCTTCTTGGAAAATCGCAGAGTGGACCCGGTTTGGCTGGATTCGGCATCTATTGTGTGAAAAACTGATCGTTGTCTGGAGGGACGATCGCGAGCCGGATGGATTGAGGAGGAATGTGATATATGCTTGTGGCCGGGAACCTGTGAAGAAACTATTGGCCTCCCACTGTTTTTTTAGCCAGATCTTCCATCAGCTCTACCTGAATCTTCTGGATCTCCAGAAGTCTCTCCCCCTGGTTAACGAGGAGATGATCAATTTTCCTGTGCAGCTGATGAATTTCCATTTCTGCATTGAGGTTCACCCGGTAATCGTGTTCGGCATCCATACGGTCTCTTTCTTCCTGTCGATTCTGACTCATGATGATGACAGGAGCCTGAATTGCAGCCAGGGCCGAGAGGACAAGGTTGAGCAGGATGAACGGATAGGGATCGAACGGCCTGAGCACAAGGATGATTGTGTTCATCGCGATCCATACAAGGAGGAGAGCGGAAAACATGGTGATGAATGTCCAGCTTCCGGCGAAATCGGCGAGCCGGTCGGAAACCCGGTCCCCAAAACTCAGCTGACGGTCAAATTCGATATTGATATTTTTCGCCGTAAGTTCATGATCTTTCATACTTCGTGTAATGGTCTCTTCCAGCGAGGAGAGTTCATTTCTCTCTT
>Ga0209048_10000810_pt1 | contig 33342 bp, 25 predicted proteins | sample FrelakmetCRP12CR_FD_187146 | JGI IMG/M metagenome (GOLD analysis project Ga0209048, IMG submission 187146) | Freshwater lake sediment microbial communities from the University of Notre Dame, USA, for methane emissions studies - CRP12 CR (SPAdes)... | ecosystem: Environmental > Aquatic >...
ATTGGCAGGGTTGCTGTATACCGCCGTCCACGGGTGACCATCCTTTCCACTGGGGATGAAATCGTGCCAGTTTCGACTTCCGTCCTGCCGCCTGGAATGGTCCGCGACATCAACAGCTTCGCCCTGGCCGCACAGATCCATGACGCCGGAGGCATCGTCGGCTATCGAGGGGTGGTTGAGGATCGTCTGGAAGCACTGGTGGATACCTGCCGGGAGGCCTTTCAAGAGCATGATGTCGTGGTCTTGTCAGGCGGAAGTTCAGTGGGGATGCGAGATTTCACCGTCCGCATCCTGGAAGGTTTCCCGGAAGCGGAATTACTGGTGCACGGCGTCGCCATTCGTCCAGGAAAACCGACTATTCTGGCTCGAGTAGGAACGAAAATCCTGTGGGGCCTTCCCGGACAACCCGTTTCCTCAATGATGGTATGCCGGTCATTGGTCCTGCCTTCCCTGGCAGCACTTCAAGGGTTGACAGAAACTGGGAATGCTCAGGATCTGAGGAATGCCGTGTCTGGCATCCTTGCCAACCAACTCCCGTCGGTCCATGGCCGAACTGACTATGTTCCTGTGATGCTCCTTCGAGAAGGCGAGGAGTTGCTCGTCAGCCCCATATTCGGCAAGTCGGCCATGATCAGCGTGCTTGGCCGGGCGGATGGTTATGTGATTGTTCCCGTGCACGTGGAAGGCTTGGATCAGGGAAGTCGGGTCAAGGTATATCTTTTTTCCCGCTAAGAGAGACGATAAAGGACGAGCGAAGAGCACTCAGCACGCGGCGATACCGACAGGTGGAGGCAAGGTGGCTTCCACATCTTCAATGTCAAGTTCCACGCTGACCGACCTGCAAATTATGTCCACGCTTACAACCAGTCTCCCCTTCTTCGGGTTTTGCCGTAACAGGATTCCCGTACAGCCGGTCAAGGGCCCGCGAAGGACACGCACCCAATCACCCTCTTTCAAATAAGGATTCAGGGTGAAAGGCCTGTCGGATTTGAGCATGGTCTGCAGGTTCTCAATCTGGAAGCGGGGTATGGGCAGCGGCCCTTCCGAATTGCCCAGGACCGTCAACGCCCCGGGTGTCTTTAGAATGTGAACGTGAGTGTGATTATCGAGGATTGTTCGCGCGAAAACATAGCCAGGGAACATCGGCACGGAGACCTTCTTGCGCCGGTCTTTTCGCTTGCTCCAGCGCTCTATCAAAGGCAGGAAGGAGTCGATGTATTTTTGCTCCAAACGGCTGGCGACTTCCCTTTCATGGTTAACCTGGACATAAACGGCGAACCATGACTCTTCTTCACATGATGGTTTAGAAAACAAAAACGAGTCTCGCGATGCAACAAAGGCAGGCGAGGGATTCTTCAAAAGCCCATGGTTGGAATCTCGGGAAATGTGCATTGAATCCATTGTTGGCCTACTCCTGCTTCACCATAGCGTGGAATGTGTAACCAAAGGTATATGGTCCTCAATCAGTCAAAGTATCAATATCGACACGAACAATGAACCATCTCATATCACTTACTATGAAAATAATCGTGATTGCTTTGCTCATCCATTTGACTCTGTATCATAAACCACAAAGGAGGAATTGCAAGAACCAACTGTAGGCTAGACGGTTGTCGAAGAATTGTCATTTCATTCACTTGCCTGCACCATGGCTCAAAAGGTCCTTCAGATTCCACGGTGTGGGAATCCTCATGCGGCGCCCATGGCGATCGCTATAAAGCAGATGGCCGGTCTCCAGAGCCCGGAAGAATAAGTCCCTGGTAAGGATAACATCCAGTTTGCAGTGTTCGATGAGAGCTTCCCACTCACCTTCTCGAAACCACTTGACTGCCTGTATCCCATCAGACGCTTTACCTTTGCCCAGGTTGTTTTCCGCAAGATGTGCCAGGCTCAGGCGAAACCCCAGCACCTGGTGGATCTCTTGCAGCAGGTCAAACGTCGGAAGCTTCTGAAGATTATAGGGAGCGTATGCGCGGAGGACCTGATAGTCGAAAGACGCAATGTTGAAGCCCACCACCAGGTCCAAGCCCTGCAGGTCCCGGAGAAATGAGCTGATATCCTCTTCTTTGAAGATCTTGAAGGTGTCGGTGTGCATTTCGTAGAGTACTGCCACTGAAACCCTCATCAAGTGCTTGTTTTGCCACCCGCCGACTTCGTCTGCCAGGCGCTGCGTCTCCAAATCAAAGAAGCCGATGCGCGGTGCCGGTGGAGGCTGGGGTGCAGTGGCTTCGGCACCACCAGTAACATATTCGTCACGTTCCGATAGCGTTAGGTTCTCAGAGAAATTCAATTCCCCGAGAAGGTATTTCAGGATCGCCAAAGCCGCTTCCTTATCCAACGGCTTATTACCTGATCCGCACTTCGGTGATTGAATGCAGGCAGGGCAACCTGCCGGACACGCACAGGAAGCGATCAAGTCTTTGGTCTTCTCGAGAAGCGGCAGGATTATCTCGTAGCCTCTTGCAGCGAGACCGATCCCGCCCGGATAACCGTCATAGATGAAGATGGCGGCCTTTTCTACTTGCGCATGAGCAGGCGAAGAAATGCCCCCGATGTCATTTCGATCACACAGAGCAAACAGAGGAAACATGCTGATTACGGCATGTTCCACTGCATGGATCCCGCCCATGAAGTGAAGCTTGGCAGCCTGAATGCGCCTTACCAGTTCAGGTTCTATTTCTATCCAGAAACCTACAGTTTCAAAGGTCTGTGGAGGAAGATCAAGCTCGTTTAAGCCCCCGAGAAGTTCCTGAGTAAAGAGGCGCCTCCTCTCGTAGCCGGTAATTGTTTCTGTGACCCGCAACCTGCCGAGTCGTACAAGGAAGTTCCCAACCGGTTTGGACGCCAGCGTCTTTAGGATCTCTGTCTCTTTCTCGCTCTTGACACGGGTGAAATACGCAGCTTGAGAGGGGTCCACGCGAATCACACGATTCGCCAGATCCAGAGTCTGCACCTGGTAAGTTTCCCCTCGATGCAAGTAGATGGCCCCTGGATGACATTCCTTAAGGGCCCGCACGCCTTCGCTTTTCCCCAAAGGAATGGTCCGATCGTCTTTGGAATTCTTCACGATGACATAGGCGGGGCCAACGGAGCGAATATCAACCTGGCGATGCGGATGGGCGGCAGCCGACAGCCACTGTTTCCCGTCCCCGGTCTGCAGGAGTTTTCCCATTCTGGTCAGAGAGTCCACCTGATTGCGGAAGGGCTGCTCCTGACCGTCGACCTCCGAGAACTCCAGAGGCAGTTCTGCCGCGGCACAGGGAATGTGGGCCTTGAGGATCTCTTCGTTGAGCGGGTCTGTAACGGCGATCTCGTAGCTGCTGTCGAGGAATACCTGGGGGTGGTGAACAATATATTGATCCAGAGCATCGTATTGCGGCAAAAGGATAATGGCGGATTCCCTGCCGCTTCGCCCGGCTCGGCCTCCGCGTTGCCAGGTAGTCATCACCGTTCCCGGATAGCCTGCCAGGATACAAAGGTCAAGACCTCCGATGTCGATGCCCATTTCCAGTGCACTGGTGGAGATGACAGCGGATAGCTGCCCACTTGCTAGCCTTTGCTCAATTGTCCGCCGCTCCTCAGGCAGGAAACCCGCTCGATAGGAACTAACCCGATCTGCCAGTTGAGGTCCCGCGCGCAGTATGCTCATGTGGATCAGTTCAGTCATCTTGCGCGATTGAGTAAACGCAATGGTCTTGAGCCCAGCTTCTGCTGCTTTCAAAACGAGGTGGGCTGCCAGGCCTGAGACATGCCCACCCAATCCTTCTTCCGATTCCATGAAAACGAAATGACGTTTTGCCTGAGGTGCGCCATTTTGGGGAATGACTTCAATTCCCTTAAGCTGTTTACCGATGAGCTGTTGAGCAAGTTCCTGCGGGTTGGCTATGGTTGCGGAAAGGAGAATGAACTGCGGGGTGTGTCCGTAAAATCGGCAGATCCTTTGCAGGCGCTGAAAAATCTGCGCCACGTGGCTGCCGAAAATACCCCGGTAGGTATGCATTTCGTCGACGATTACGAAACGCAGCTTTTTCCAGAAAGCTTCCCACTTGATGTGGTAAGGTAGCAGGGCATAGTGGAGCATGTCCGGATTGGTGAGCAGAACGTGCGGATGATTTCCCCGTATTTTGGATCGCTGATGAGGAGTGGTATCCCCATCGTAAACCGCGGCGCGGAAAATACTCATGTCCTGCCTCGAGTGGAACGTCTTGAAAAAGGTATTGAGAGCTTCCAGTTGATCCCGGCTCAACGCTTTAATCGGAAATAGATAGAGCGCCCGTTGTTCAGGGTCTTGGAGGAGCGCTTCAGAGACGGCCAGGTTATAAATGAGGGACTTCCCGCTTGCGGTAGGTGAAGCGACAACAACGTGACTCCCTGAACGGATGTGTTCGAGGGCAGAGCACTGGTGCTTGTAAAGTCGGGTAATGCCCAGTTCGGACAGGGATTCTTGCAGGATGTCCGGGAGCGGTTCCTGAAGGGCGTCGTAGATCGCCTCCTGAGCAGGAAGAATGGCATGATGAATGACTCTGAACCCCTGCCATCGGCGCTTGAGCAACGTATCCAAAAACCGCTGAATCATTTAGAGTGCATCCTGAAGTGGGCAACAGTTTCAAGGGTAGGAAACCGGCGACGGGCCTTGACAATCGTCCACGCTCCCTGGTATCCGAAAGTAGATTAACTCAAAAGGGCCAAGGTGGGCAAGGCTGGAGGTTCATGATACAATAGGACGTACCAGAATACGAATGTCTTAAAGAAGCGGGGGATTACCATGAAGACAGAAGAACTCATCAAGAAAATTCACTGGCTGGGGCACGATACGATATGGCTGGAGGGAAGTGTCAATGTATGTTTCGATCCTTTCCAGATCAGCACTACGCGACCGGCCGATCTTATTCTGATCACTCATGAACACTTCGACCATTGCTCTCCGGATGATGTCGCCAAAATTCGGCAGCAAACGACGACCATTGTGACTGATGCAGCATCAGCCACGAAATTCAAAGGGGATATCCGAATCGTCGCTCCTGGAGATAGGCTGCAGGTGAAGGGGGTGGATATTGAAGTTGGGCCTGCATACAATACGAACAAAGACTTTCATCCGAAAAAGTCAGCGATGCTCTCTTTTGTAGTGTCTCTGGAAGGGATTCGATACTATCACGCCGGCGACACGGACTTCATCCCCGAGATGAAAGGTCTTCAAGTCGATGTTGCTTTTCTTCCGGTTTCCGGAACCTACGTCATGACCGCCGAGGAAGCAATCCAGGCAGCACGCGCCATCAAACCCGGGTTGGCCATCCCCATGCACTATGGGGCAATCGTGGGTGCGCTAGACGACGCTGTGAAGTTTAAGGAGGCGCTGCAGGGGGAAATAGAGGTCGTGATCCTCACAAAAGAATTATTGTAGAATCAACGAAAAGGTTTTTTGTTGGTCTGGAAGAAAAGGAGCTGCTTGTGCCGGCGGCTTACCTTGAAACACATCGGTCTGGTCGGTTAGAAGAGAGAATTCGCCGGAGCCTTCGCTGGCTGAAGCGATGCACCCTGTGCCCGAGGCTTTGCCGAGTGGACCGCCTCGCGGGAGAAAAGGGATATTGTCGGACTCCACGGCACGCAGTAGTGGCGAGTTACGGGCCGCACTTTGGAGAGGAGAGACCGCTGGTGGGGAGGCGAGGCTCGGGGACCATCTTCTTTTCCAACTGTAATCTGTACTGCATTTTCTGCCAGAACTTCGATATCAGCCATGGCGGTCAAGGGGAGCGGGCATCGGTGCAGGAACTCGGCGGCATCATGGTTCATCTCCAAAAGCAGGGTTGCCACAATATCAACTTCGTGACCCCCTCTCATGTGATAGCCCAGATCCTTGAGGCCCTGCCTGCTGCTATTGAAATGGGGCTCCACGTCCCACTGGTTTACAATTGCGGTGGCTATGAGCGGGCGTCCGCTCTGAAGCTGCTTGACGGTGTAGTGGATATCTACATGCCGGATTTCAAGTTTTGGGACTCACAAGTGGCCGAAGAACTGTGCGATGCACCGGACTATCCTGAGCGAGCACGCAACGCCTTACGCGAGATGCACCGCCAGGTAGGAGATCTGAAGCTTGATGCCGACGGCATTGGGGAGCGTGGCCTCTTGGTGCGCCATTTGGTCATGCCGAAACGTCATGCCGGGACGGCTTCCATCATGCAGTTTTTGGCCGAAGAAATATCGCGGAACACCTACGTAAATGTTATGGATCAGTACCACCCTTGTGGCCAGGCATTCGGCAAGCCCAACCTTGGGAGGCGCATCACCCACCAGGAGTTTGAAGAGGCTCTTGACGCCGCCAAGCAAGCCGGACTGTGGCGTCTTGATGAAAGGCATAAGCACTGGTTGGTCCTGGAACAATAGTCCCTAAGACCGATCATGGGGGAGCCTAATGGCACGGATCGATGCTTTTTTTAAGCTGATGAATGAACAAAAGGCCTCGGACCTTCATTTGATTTCGGGGCAGCAGCCGGTGTTGAGAATCAGAGGTGATCTTGAGCGTGTGAAATTCAAAGTGCTGGACGATAATGATTTGCGAGCCATGCTCTATGAGATCACTCCGGAGGAAAAGATCAAAATCTTCGAGGAGACCGGAGACCTGGATTTTGCCTACGAAATCCCAGGCTTAGCCCGTTATCGCGCCAACTACTTTCTGCAGAGAAATGGTATCGGGGCGGTATTCCGAGAGATCCCGAGTGAAGTTCTTACCGTGGAACAGCTGCTTCTGCCTTCTGCTATTAGCCGGTTGGCAATGCTTCCGAGAGGTCTTGTTCTGGTTACCGGTCCTACTGGAAGCGGAAAGACCACAACCCTTGCCGCGATCATTGATGAAGTCAACCGCAAGCGCAAGGATCATGTTATCACGGTTGAGGATCCGATTGAATTTGTTCACACAAGCAAGAATTGTGTGATCAACCACCGCGAGGTGAACACTCATACCCGGTCCTTTGCCTCAGCCCTGCGAGCCGCGCTGCGTGAAGATCCTGACATCATTCTCGTGGGAGAAATGCGGGATTTGGAAACCATTCGGCTTGCCATTGAAGCTGCCGACACGGGACATCTTGTTTTCTCCACCCTCCATACCAGTAGTGCACCCAAGACCGTGGATCGGGTCATAGAGGTCTTTCCGGAGGGGGAACAGGCCCAGATTCGCAGCTCCCTGGCGGATAGTTTGCGGGCGGTCATATCCCAGGCCCTCTTTAAGCGCATAGATGTCAAGGCCCGCATCGCCGTGGTGGAGATCCTTGTTGCCACTCACGCTGTGCGGGCGCTGATTCGGGAAAGCAAGACCCACCAACTCCTGTCTGCTCTGCAAACCGGGAAAAAATACGGCATGCAGACTCTGGATGATGGCATAGCCGCTCATTTGCAGGGCGGAAAGATCAGCCCTGAAGAGGCGTATATGAAATGCGTCGACAAAGAAAGGTTCCGACCTTATCTCACCGAACCTCCAGCGGATTTTACCGAAGTTTAGAGCGTCGCAGACTAGGTTCATGAGCACCTAAAGTCGAATGAGAGGGAAACCATGCGACAGAAAGAACTGGATAACCTCCTCACTGGCATCCTTGATGAGCATCCTCAGCTGTCGGATATCAATTTCACCGTTGGAAAGCCTCCTCAGGCAGAGGTGGACGGGGAGCTCATGCCGGTCTGTGCCGCATTGGATTTGTCAGAGCTTATGCCATTTCATACGGAGATGCTCGCGCTGAATCTCATCGGTAAAGATCGGCGCAATGTGCAGCATCTTTTAGACCACGGTTCGTGTGATCTATCTTACAATTTGCCTGGTCGGGCGCGCTTTCGTGTGAATATCTTCTCACAGCGCGGGACCTATTCCATTGCCATGCGGCAGCTCCCCACGGCAATCCCTTCGATCGAGGAACTCGGTCTGCCGCGAGTTTTGAAGCAGATGGCGGAGGAAAAGTTCGGGTTCATCCTGGTAACGGGCACCACCGGGAGTGGCAAGACGACCACCCTCGCTAGCGTTCTAAATGAGATCAACCAAGATCGGGCCGTGCATGTGATTACTCTCGAGGATCCGGTGGAATATGTCCACTCGCATTTGAAGGCGACCTTCAATCAGAGGGAACTCGGGCTGGATTTTGACTCTTTCGCCAATGGGCTTCGTGCAGCCGTTCGGCAGGCTCCCAAAGTCATCCTGGTAGGGGAAATGCGTGACCGTGAAAGTGTTGAGATTGGTTTGAGCGCTGCCGAAACAGGCCATCTGGTACTGAGTTCATTGCACACAAGCGACGTCGCTCAGACTGTGAACCGTATTGTCGGAATGTTTGAGTTGGAGGAAGAGCGCTTGATCCGCATCCGGCTGGCCGACTCGCTTCGCTGGGTCGTTGCCCAACGCCTCTTGCCCAAGATTGGTGGTGGCCGTGTGGCCGCTTTCGAGATTATGGGCACGAGTATGCGGGTCAAAGAAACTATCCTCCATGGGGAATCAGAAGGAAAAACCTTCTACGAAATGCAGCAAAAGGCCAAACCTTTTGGTTGGACTACCTTTGATGATGACATCCTTGAACTCTATCAAAACGGGCTGATTTCTGAGGACACTGCTCTGGCATATGCTTCAAAGAGGCCGGTGGTCAATCGCGGGATCGATCAAATGAAGGCTGCCAAAGGGGAAAAGACGACCGATATCGAAGGGTTGAGAATCGACTCCAGGTATTCAAGGAGGCTCCAGGAAGGGCCGCCCAAGGTATCTGGAGAGTCGCAGAATCTCGATATAGACGATAGTTATTCCCGTAAGATCAAATGAACGCATTAGGAATGCAGATTAGTCAGCTTGGAGAATTCGGCCTGATCCAGCGCATCAAGGACGCCCTGCCCACCCTACCTGCGGACGTGCTTGTGGGGATCGGTGACGATGTGGCGGTGTTGAGAACCTCCGGTTCTGAATACCTTCTGGCCACCTGTGATGCCCAGGTCGAAAACGTTCACTTTTCGCGCAGCACTATTACTCCCTATCAGCTGGGTCGAAGGATTGCTGCCATCAACGTGAGCGACATTGCTGCCATGGCGGGTACTCCTTTGTGGGCTCTGGTTTCCCTGGCACTGCCTCGGGACCTTGAAACGGCCTTTGTTGACGCCGCTTATGAAGGAATGCATGAACAACTCCGACTTGCTGGTGCTGCGATAGTGGGAGGCAACCTTAGCCGGATAGATAAGGACATCGTGATCGACCTCTGTCTTCTGGGGAAGGTTGTGCCCGAGAACCTCTTGCTGCGATCTGGTGCACGCATTGGGGACCTGATTCTGGTGACCGGCTGGTTGGGTGATTCGAAAGCCGGTTTGGAGCTGATCCGACGGCCGGAGTTGATCGTCTCAGAGAATGGCCGAAGGCAGGTTGAGCAAAGGCATCTTGCGCCCCAGCCGCGCCTTCGCGAAGGTCAGGAATTGGGTTCCTCCCGTTTGGTACACGCTATGGTGGATGTCAGTGACGGGTTGCTCAGTGACATTCGGCACATTTGCCGGGCAAGTCGGGTCGGAGCAGAGATCTGGCTGGGGAAGCTGCCAGTCAGTTCAGCCTGTAAGGAAGCGGCTCATGTTGTCGGGGAAGATGTTTCAGGCTGGGCCCTGGCAGGTGGCGAGGACTACGAACTGCTCTTCACCGTTCCCCCAGAATCTTCAGCTGAAATTCAGGAAAGAGTGAAGGAACGAACGGGGACCTGTTGCCATGTCGTCGGCAAGATTCTCGATGAAACGGAAGGAATCCGAGTCTGCATCGATGATGGAGGGAAAATATCACTTTCGGAAGTATCCTCGGGTTGGGATCATTTTGCTCAAGGCTGAAGGCTGGAGGCTGAAGACAGGAGCTAAGAGCCAAGAGCTAATATGGAAAGTGGTGGATCAAAAATGACAAGAATTCCTCGTGCTTTGACCATTGCCGGATCGGATTCCGGTGGAGGGGCAGGCATCCAGGCGGACCTCAAGACCTTTGCGGCCTTCGGTGTCTATGGGTTGAGCGCTATCGCGGCATTGACTGCACAAAACACCGTCGGCGTCCAGGGAATCATAGAGCTTGGCCCGGAGTTTGTGTCATTGCAGATCCGAGCGGTCGTGGAGGATATTGGTGTTGATGCGGTTAAGACCGGTATGCTCTCGAATGCAGCTATTATCTCACAGGTCGCAAAGGACTTGAGAGAGCTGGGCCTGGAAAAGATCGTCGTTGACCCCGTAATGGTTGCCAAAGGGGGGGATCGGTTGCTGCGGATGGACGCCATAGATGCTATGACGCAGGAACTCTTCCCGCTGACTCTGGTAGTTACGCCCAACCTCCACGAAGTTGCCGCTCTGATCGGTCTGGAGGTGAAAACCCTGGAAGATATGAAAGAAGCGGCTCGTGCGATTAAAGCTCTTGGTCCTCGGTATGTCGTGATCAAGGGAGGACATCTCCCTGGAAAGCCGCTCGATCTGCTCTTTGATGGCAACAATTTTCGCGAATACACTAATGTTCGCTATGATACCCCCCACACTCATGGGACGGGATGCACCTTTGCCTCTGCCATTACTGCCGGACTGGCACGAGGGATCTCCATTGAAGAAGCGGTGGCGCACGCCAAAGCCTACATAACCGCTGCCATCCGGCAGGGACTTCCTCTGGGAAAAGGACATGGCCCGGTAAACCATTTTCACAATCTGTATCGTCTGGCGGGGTGGAACCTGGAAACTTCTTGATTGAAAACTTATCACCAAATTGGTGTTATTCGAGGGCCGTTTTATTTGCTGAGTAATCCCTTTTCCCTGGCAAAAGCCGTCAAGGCTGAAATGCTGTGCAAGTCCAGTTTTTTCATAAGGTTGGACCGGTGCTTTTCGACGGTTTTGACGCTGATGCACAGATAGTCCGCGATGTCTTTGTTCTTGTGCCCCTCCGCGATCATTTTCAGAATATCGTGCTCCCCCTGCGTCAGCGTATCGCAGGGTAAAGACGATCTTAGAGTCTTCCTTCCCTTCAGGTATCCTTCGACCACCTTCTCTGAAATCCCCGGACTGAGATAACACTTCCCGGACAGAACACAGTTGATCGCAAGCATGAGTTCGCTGTGGGTGGCGTCTTTCAATACATATCCATCGGCGCCGGCCTTAAGGGCCGCCAGAATGTATTCCTCGGTTCGGTGCACCGTCAGCACCAGGATCTTAGTGCCGGGACACTGTCTCTTTATTTCCTGGATAGCGCCCATACCGCTCATTCTGGGCATGGAAAGATCCATCAAAATCAGATGAGGCTTCAAGGATTCAGCGTAGCGAACCGCTTCCAAACCGTCTGCGGCTTCCCCGACCACCTCGAGAGACGGATTGGAAGTGAGCAACATTTTTAAACCTTCTCTAAGGATAGTATGATCTTCGGCGATCACGATCCGTCGTTGGTCTTTTATAATACTCCCCAGGCTCAGGCGGTGAAAGCCATTCGCGCCTGCTGACTCCCATCGAATGACATAGTCGGTAGCATTTTGAAGATTGCACCGCAAATGTAACATAAAGCGAATCATTTTCAAAAGCCAACCGTCGGTTCAGGAGTTGAGATCCGCATAGACGGCAGGGGAGGGGGATGGGGGCTGTTTCCAGCCGGCCTGCTGTGCCAGGAGATCCAGATGCAAAGTGGTCCATTCCTCGAGGGGCAGGTATGGGAAATCCAGTCGTTCTCTGGCATCAATTTGCTTGAAGTAATGCTTGCAGAGCCTGCAGTAATGAGCCCGATAGTGAGGTTCAGCCTCGGCGAAGAGGTATCCAAGGGATTCGTGATAGCGATTGTCACAGTAGGGGCATTGGAGCCGATGCAGTCCCCAAATCGTTCCGCACCATGAACAATAGGCCTTCCGTTCACCCCCGCCCGACAGAAACAACAGCGCCGGAAGGGAGCCACAGACCGGACAATAGCCTTTGAGCCAGGTGTCAGGGAGAGGGAACCGTCTGAGAAGGTCTTCTGCCACCCATTCAAGAGAGGGACGAAGACAACTTCTAGCGAGGAAAAGGAGTGATGATATGTTGACCCCCTCAGTCTTCACCCACTCTTCCCAGGGTTCCCAGTCATGTTGCAGAAAACTTTGCCACACTACTGCTTTTTGAGCAGGATGACATTCGAAAGCCTGGATTAAAGCGGCGTGGGCTTTCGGGAATTCCTGGTTCGACTCGGGAATGTGATCCTTGACCTGCGCAAGGACAGTCTCAGCGGCTTCAGAGTCAAGCGGAAAATCCCAGCGCCGAAGCAGCGGGAACCCCTCAGCCCATTTGGTCTTTACCAGGTCGGATGAGAGTTCGAGCGGAACCAGTTTCAGTAAGCTCTTGACCTGGGTCTGGATTAGAAACAACGCTTCCAGAAACGGGTAGAATTCCGCATAGGCAGGTTTGCCGGTTTTCGCCAGAGCAAAACTGCTCTTAATTTTTTCGATTGTTTCACCTGCATCAGTTTTCAAACAAGTCCTTCCCTATCACCGGAAAAGGGAAGTCGGGCGAATCCGACTTCCCTCAAGAGATTGTCAAGAGATTGTCATGTTATGGGTCGAAGGCAATAAATGATCTAAGCATTGCGCCTCAAACCTATCACTTTTCTATCCCAATGCCGCGGTCTGCACCTTGGTGGAGGCGGGATTCCGCAAGAAGCGCGCCGCCAATTTGTGCATGATCCCACGGTCAAGACTGGCCACGGCATTCTTGTGGTACTTTCTTGGGTCATCGACCACGAGGTAGATTACCCGGATTTGGTCGGCATCGAGAAGTTGAGCCTTAGGGTCTTTGGCTTTCAGCTTCTCGACGCGCTCTTTGGCAAGAGCAAGCATCGCATCCCGTTCGCCAAAGTTCATGGCTCCGGTGGGGCAAATCTTCACGCACGCTGGTATCAACCCATTGCTTATCCGGTCGATGCACATGGTGCATTTTACCAACCGACCATCAGCAGCCTGCCTTGGAATGTCATAGGGGCATGAATTCCTGACCTCCTCAAAGGGAGCTTCCTTGGCTTTTGGCGTGTAATAGACTGCCCCGGTGGCTTCATCCTGTATGGCGCCGCCGTCAACGTACCCCCCAATGGCATCCTTGCAAGGAGGTTCCAAACAATGGCGGCACTGATCGGCGAAGAAGTACCAGGCTAGCTTGCCGTCTGTTTCCTGTTCGCTGAAACGAACGAGTTTAAAGGTATTGCCATCCAGATCGGGTGGATTCTGGTGGCTTCCCGTGTTCTTAGTCATTGAGGCCCCATTCTGGTTCCAGTTTTTGCAAGCCATCTGGCACCCTCGGCAGGCCGTACAGCGTGTAGTATCTATGAAAAAGCTTTTTCCAGCCATGGCTTAACCTTTCTTACGGACGTTTGCCATAAAAGCCTTGCTCTCCGGAATCCTGGTATTCGGGTCTCCGACCGAGGGGGTCAGCAAATTAGCGCTGTCCCCTCCTTCAGGGGGCCAAACCCAGCCGTAATGCCACGGAATCCCTATCTCATGGATTTCCTGGTCACCGATCTTAAAAGGCTTGAAGCGTTTGGTCACAATAGCAACCGCCTCAAGCGCACCTCGCGGTGACTCCACAATCACTTTTTCACCGTTTTGGATGTTGCGATTCTTCGCCAGTTCTTCACTCATCTCCACAAACATCTGGGGTTCGGCCTCGATCAGCCAGGGGAGCCAACGAGTCAGCACGCCAGTTTGCCAGTGTTCGGTGACGCGGTAGGTTGTGCAGACAAAGGGAAAACGCGGATCGCAGGTCTTGATGATGTCCCTGGCCGTTGTGAAGATTGCAGCTACCGGATTGGACAGCTGTGGACTAAACGGGTTTTTTTCCACCGGGCACTCGAGTGGTTCATAGTGCTCGGGGAAGGGTCCGTCCTTTAGTCCTGGTCCGTAAATGGCAGCCATCCCATCAGTTTTCATGATAAACGGATACTTCCCATCTTCGCGAGAGCTGCCGTCCGGATTCTTCAAAGGATACCACGGGCCATCGGGAACGTCACCTTTCCACTTCTGCGTTGTATATTTACCGTCTTTTACTTCGCCGACGAACTCTACGACCGCCTTCTTCGGGTTCCATGGTTTTCCGGTTGGATCAACCGATGCCCGGTTATAAATGATTCTCCTGTTGACCGGCCAAGCCCAGGACCACTTGGGATAGAGCATGATGCCACTGTCATCGGCCTTGTCTCTGCGGGCCATGTTATTGCCATCCTGGTTGTAGCTCTGGCAATAAATCCAGTTGCCACATGAGGTCGAACCGTCGTCCTTGAGCATGGCAAAGGCTGGAACGAGGTCGCCTTTCTTATAGGTTTTGTCGCCAATGGTCGTGTCTTTCAGGAAGTAACCATTGATGGCCTTGGCCACCAGATGCGGATCGAAGGCCTTGTTGGTAACATAATCCCATTTCATCTTCAAAATCGGGTCAGGAAAGGCGCCTCCTGGTTTCTTGTAGAGTTTTCGGATTTCTTCGAAGAGCTCGACCACGATGTCCCCATCCGGTTTAGCCTGTCCAGGGGCATTCTGAGCTTTGTAACGCCACTGTGCCCAGCGGCCGCTGTTGGAGATTGATCCCTCTTTTTCCATGGAGGCTGCACAGGGCAGGAAGAAGACTTCGGTCTTGATCTTCTTGGGGTCCATTCCCGGGCCTTTCCAAAAAGAAGAGGTCTCGTTGTCAAACAGATTGACCGCGACCATCCAGTCAAGGTTTGTCATCGCTTCTCGGGTCTTGTTGGAGTTCCCGCCACTGCAGGCCGGGTTCTGCCCCCACGAGAAAAATCCCTTCAGTTCCTTGCGGTGCATGACGTCGAAGAGATCCAGCCAGCTATAGGACTTACCGTCATCGGGCTTCGGCATCAAACTGTAGCAGAAATCATTTTCGGGGGTTGCGACGTCACCGAAAAGCGTCTTGAGGTAACTCACGACATATTTCGGTCGGTTTTGCCACCAGTTGGCACTCAACGGGTCTTTGGAAACCGGAGTGTTTTTCTTGTTGTAGTCTGCCAGGGTCGCAAGGGAAGCGGTCGGTGCGGGCAGATAGCCCGGCCAGATGTGGAAAAGGAGGCCCTGATCCGTTGAGCCCTGAACATTTGACTCGCCACGGAGGGCATTCACACCGCCACCGGCGATCCCCATATTGCCGAGGAGCAGCTGAATCATGGCCATCGCCCGGATGTTCTGGACCCCCACCGTATGCTGGCAGAAGCCCATGGCATACATGATGGTGCCGGCTTTGTCGGGAGTCCCGGTTGCACTGTATGCTTCATAAACCTTGAGCAAATCGTCCTTGGGGGTTCCCGTGACCGAGGAAACCGTGTCGAGATCGTATCGGGAAAAATGCTTCTTCAGCATCTGAAAAACACAGCGGGGATCCTGAAGGGTTGGATCCTTCTTGGGAATGCCATTATCATCCACCATAAAAGCCCACTGGGAATTGTCATAGGCGCGCTTTTCGGCGTCGAAGCCGGAGAACAAACCGTCCTTGAAGTTGTATTTCTCGCCTAAAATGTAGGTCGCATTGGTGTAGTTAACGACATAATCCTTGAAGTACTTCTCGTTTTCCAGAATGTACTTCATCATCCCTCCCAGGAAGGCAATGTCGGTCCCGGAGCGGAGGGGAGCATAAATGTCCGCCTTAGTGGAAGTCCGCGTGAATCTAGGATCCACGTGAATGACGATGCCTCCGTTGTCCTTGGCTTTCATCACCCAGCGGAAGGAAATGGGATGGTTCTCGGCAGCATTGCTACCCATGATTAGGATACAATCACTGTTGGCAAGATCGTTCCAGTGATTGGTCATTGCGCCGCGTCCAAACGACTCTGCCAGAGCCGCTACAGTTGGACTGTGTCAGATACGCGCCTGATGTTCGACATAAACCACGCCGAGAGCGCGGAGCATAGCCTGGTAAACCCAGCATTCCTCGTTGTCCAAAGCGGCACTGCCGACCGAGGCGATGCCGTTGCAGCGATTGACCACCTGCCCCTTGTCATTCTTCGCCGTAAAGGTGGCATCGCGGGTCTTTTTGACACGCGCGGCGATCTCCTTCAAAGCCCAGTCCCAGCTCTTTTCCTGCCACTTATCAGTGTTGGGTGCACGGTAGAGCACCTTGGTGAGGCGCTTTGGATTCTGGGCGAGTTGGTAGAGCGAAGCCCCCTTTGCACATAGGGAACCCTGGTTAATAGGATGATCAGCATCTCCTTCGGTGTAAATGATCTTGCCGCTCTTTGTGTCGGTATGGCAGATGATTCCGCACCCTACCGCACAGTAACAGCAAATAGTCGGGCTTTCTTTGGCATCTTTAGTGCGCAAATCTCCAGTGTAAGCCTGCACCGGGGTGAGATTGAATCCCAATCCCTTCAGGGCAAGGCCAGCAGTTGCCGCACCAGAGATTTTGAGGAAATTTCGTCGCGTCAGCTTCATACTCTCTGTCCTCAAAATGTTGGTTCAAATGGCGTTAACCGCTCGATCAAAAATGTAGTCATCAACATTAGTCCGAATGGCTTATCGTCCGGGTGCACCTCCTTACCTTACGAAAAGTTTCAATAGATTGGTTGAACTTAACACCTTCTTGAGCTCAAAATTTATAATTTGTGACAGTGAGGAAAAAACGACAACCTCTATCCACAGTTACAAATATTTTGATTCTCAAGGTATTGTCAATGAGTATTCGGACTGAGGATCAGGAAAGCTAAAAAAAGGAAGTGTAATGGTCCACAGGTGCGCAGTCGTCCGTCAAGGGCGGAAGGTCCTCAGATATGGGGCCACTCCACAGGTGCGTAAGCAATTGGTCGAGTTCCGGATTGTCGTTCCTGAAATATGGCTCAGACTTCGACTTTAGTGCCACTAACATGATGTTCTGCCACCTTTGGCTGTCGTGAGGATCGACAACCGGAAAAAGAACCACCTGAGGGAAAACGGCCTTAAACGTTGCATACTCCGCTCTAAAAAAGCGTCCGGTCTTGCCGTCAATGCTGGCAAGAATGTTAATCAGAGCCACGCCGTCATCAGCGAGTGCCTGATAGATCCTTTGAATGGCTTCGATCGTACTCAGGTGGAACGGAATCGAGTAATGCGAGGTGAAGGTGTCTCCGAGAATTACGTCATACGTTTTATCCGATTCATTCAGGAAGCTCCTCGCGTCTTGATGGGTGATCGTCAATCTCGGATCGTCACTCAGAGCAAAAAATCTCCTAGCCAGTGCGGTCACTTCCGGATCGATCTCCACCACATCTATTTGCGCCTCGGAGTAATGGGCCAAAACGAATTTCGGGAAGGAATACCCACCACCCCCAAGCATCAGGATCTTCTTCAGATCCGGCTTGAAATGCGCACCCAGTCGATAGAATTGTGTATAATCAGCAGCCAGATCGACAGGGTTATCGAGATACATGATCGATTGCGACGCTTTTGGATGAGTAGCCATAACCCGGGTGGGTCTTTGGGTTGACTCATTAACAGAAGGGTAGATGAAGATCCGATTGTATTGGGTGTCGATATCATAAAAACCGGCTCCGGCAAGATTCTTGTCATAGCTTGCCACACCACCCCAAACGGCGAGAACCAGGACCACGAAGAGTATTTTTGTCAGTCGCTCCTTGAGTGATGCCATTAGTGAGGTCACGACAAGCACGATGGCCAGAATGAAGAGGATGTTGGTAGTTCCGAAGAAAGCAATCAAGAAGAATCCGGCAAAAAAGGTTCCAAAGATGCTGCCCATGCTGGAAATCGCATAAAGTATTCCAACAGTCCTGCCGGCTTCTTGGAGGTCTCTGATCTTGAGGCGTACTGCGTAGGGCGATACCATGCCGAGAAAGGTGCTCGGAGGAGCAAAAAGGATAATCGTAGCCAGAGTTGAGCCAACATGGATACTTCCTGCGTAATGCTCCAGGTAGTCCAGGGTGAATGATTTGGAGAAATTGATGGTGGCGGTAAATATGGCAGCGAGAAAAATGATTTTCGACAATGCGCGATAGGTCGGATTGCGGTCGGCGAGCCTTCCTCCCCACCAGTAGCCGAGGCTCAGGCACCCCAGAATGATCCCGATCAGGCTTGACCAGACGACGATGGAGGATCCGAGGTATGGCGCAAGAATGCGCGATCCGACCATCTCTAAAATCATGAGCACGGCCCCGCAGATGAAAACGATGACTTCAAGCATGTTCAAAATCGGTCAAGAATTTTCGAAAGGGTGGCTGAGGATGATCGTCTCATTGCGTCTCGGTCCCACGGAGACCATAGTTATAGGAATTTGTGCCAATTGCTCAATAGCGCGAAGGTATTTCCGGGCATTTGGGGGGAGATCGGCATAGCGCTGGACCTTGCTGATGTCTTCAGTCCACCCCGGGAATTCTTCAAAGATTGGTTGACAGGTCTCCAGGACGTCCAGTTCCGGAGGCATCGTTTCCCGTTGCATTGATCCGCACCGGTAGGCTGTCGCAACTTTTAAAATCGGGATGCCGGTCAACACATCCAGTTTCGTGATGATCAGACCGGACAGTCCGTTTAATCTGATTGAATCTCTCACCACTATCATGTCCAGCCAACCGCAACGACGCGGCCTGCCGGTGGTGGCGCCAAACTCACCCCCGATTTCCCGGATGCGTATGCCGATATCATCCAGCAGTTCGGTGGGGAAAGGGCCTCCGCCAACGCGCGTTGTGTAGGCCTTGACGACTCCCAAAACCTTATGAATGCGGGTTGGGCCAATCCCGGCACCGCAGCAGGCATTCCCGGCCAAGGTGTTGGATGAAGTGACAAACGGGTAGGTCCCATGGTCAATGTCAAGATGTGTCCCCTGGGCGCCCTCAAAGAGAATGTTTTTGTCGTTTTGATCGGCCTCGCTGAGGATCTCGGATACATTACCCGCAAAAGGAGCAAGCCTTTCCCCATAGGCAAGGTATTCCTCCACGATGGCTGCGGGATCGAGCGGCTCTCCACCGAAGAAGTGCTGCAGGATAAAGTTCTTTTCCTCCAGAACAGAGTGGAGTTTTTCGGTGAAACTCTTGCTGTCCAGGAGATCGTGTACGCGGATACCGCTCCGGCAAACCTTGTCTTCATAACAGGGGCCAATGCCTCGCCCTGTGGTGCCGATTTTAGTTTTGCCTTTCCGCTTTTCCCTGGCGACATCCAGGGCTCGGTGATAAGGCATGATGATGTGGGCATATCTGCTGACAACAAGATTCCGGGGGGTTACTGCAAGGCCGTAATCCTGCAACCGATCCATTTCTTGAATCAATACACTGGGGTCTACCACCACTCCGTTCCCGATGAGGCAGGTCTTCCCCGGGTGAAGGATCCCGGAGGGAATGAGGTGAAAGATGAACTTCTGGTCATTGACAACAAGCGTGTGGCCGGCATTGTTTCCGCCCTGAAACCGCACCACACAGTCAGCCTTTTCGGTAAGCAGATCAACAACCTTACCTTTTCCTTCGTCTCCCCACTGGGTTCCAATGATAACGACATTTGCCATGGGATTCTCTTTCCTGTTGCTTTAGCTCCTGAACAAGGCAGGGCTGAGTGCTGAAAAAGTACGGATCTTCTCCTATCTGACGTGGAAAACCGCGCTCTTATACGCAGGTACCTGTAATGAAAAAACCTCTTTGTGTCAAAGATAATTTGCAGGGACCTTGTCAGTGCTTGACGAAAGTCAACCGATGGGTCTAGACTGAAAGAAGTCATAAAGGAGTCAATGAAGGTGTCTGTCAGAAAACGAATCCTCATTGTGAACTGCTATCTTGACGAACTCCGTATCCCTCTTCGGAGACAAAACAAAGTTCCTCATCAGATGATAATCGCTTTCCTGGCAGGTCTATTTTCACCTGAGCTTTGCGAAATTATACTATATGATGAGGTATACAGTGGGCCGCTGGAGGATGAAAACCTTCTCACTTTTCCTGACATGCTGGTCCTGACCGGCCTCAACACTGCCTTTGATCGAATGCTGCATATAACAGCCTACGTTAGAACAAAAAATAAGAAAACTGTTGTCGTAGCGGGTGGATCGGCTATTCGTGCTCTTCGTCATTATGCGAAACAATTCTTTGACTATTGTTGCACCGGGGACATTGAGCAACTTCATGAAGTGATTGCAGAGGAACTGGGAAAAGAATATGTTGCATCATCTTTTCTAGAGAAAGGATGGGTAATACCGCGTTATGATATTGCCTACTGGATAAAACCGAACATTATTACTTATGTCGAATCGAGTAGGAATTGTTATTTTAATTGTAACTTTTGCTCTCTAACTGCTGAAAACGGAAAATATCAAGCATATGAGATTGAGTGCCTGCGTCAGCAACTCGAGGCACAGTTCTCTGTCTATGGTAAACAAGGAGTGGTCCATTTTATCGATAATACTTTTGCTTCGTTTGACAGGAATCATCTCCTCGACAGGTTCTCACTTTTGAAGGAATTCTGGCTGAGGGGATATTTTCGAAGATGGAGTGCTTTGGTGACCAGTGACTTTTTTTTTCGAGATGAAAACCTGGACCTGGCGCTTGATTCCGGTTGTATGGCCCTCTTTAGCGGGGTTGAAACCTTTGACCAAAACGCGCTTCTGAACTTCAGAAAGACCCAAAACACGCGACTGCCCCAGGAAGAAATCATTCGCAAATGTCTCAATGCGGGCATTGCCTTTTTGTACGGACTAGTATTCGATTTAACATCCCGACCCATCGCCGAACTTAGAAAAGAGCTCGACTTCATTGTCGGCAATCCTGAAATTACCCTTCCCTCCTTTGTGTCTGTGGCGGTACCGCTCCTCAAGAGTCCTTTCTTCTATGATTGCCTCGACCGGAGGCTGTTTCTCCCGAATATTAAATTAAGAGATATGGACTCGACGACCATCATTCTAAGACCATTGGATGCTATCGGCGACGCCGTGCAATTCGTCAGGAACGTTCAGAATCTCAATGGTTATAGACTTAAAGTCGCCAAGCATATAAAGAACTTCTATGGGGTATATAAAAATAGACTGTCACATGGCAAAATGGTGCTGGCTCAGTCGAACGGCCTTCTTCTATGTACCCCTAAACTGCTGACTGCTACATCGGATCTTGGCAGACTTCTCTTTAATGGTTCAGAAAGGCCATCACGAACTTTTGTTGGATCTTCTGAACTACCGGATAGTGTCTACCATCCTGCGTTTTCTATTGATTCACGCTATCAGCACTATTTCCTGCCAACCATGCTCACGGACAAAGATGGGAATATCTCGGAGGCACTGCACGCCGACCTCCTGCCGACTTGATCAATGCCACTGGAATGACTTCCTGAGCTTCTATGTGCAGAAAGCCGGCTCCTGTGCATCGTCCCTGTCAAGCTGCGGCGGATGGCATATGGGGGAAAACAATACATCTTCGCTTTGCTTTGGTAAGCATCACTGTTTCTGAAACTGCGCCAGGGGGTTGTCAAAATCGAATCCGAAGAGCCTCGGGTTCTCTCCGATGACAGCAGCCGAGACGATATAAAAGACATAGTCATAAGTTTCTTGAGGAATATTGCTGCGGTACTTCGACAAAAGACGCCAGAAATTCCGCTCTTTTGGGTTCTCCGGCATGGTATTGATGAGTTTGATCACCCGATTCTCTCCCCAATTGTATGAAGCCATGACGAGAAGGCCGGAAGCCTGGGCCTGGGTGTTGTAGATGTAGCTGATGTATTCTGCCGCTGCCTGGGTGGATTTCAGGAAGTCGTGGCGTTCATCCTCCGGGTCGACCTGCTGCAATTCCGCCAAAGGACCGGTGCGGAGTCCGTAGTTGCGAGCAGTGGTGGGAATGAACTGCCACATCCCCTTGGCGATGCCGAACATCGTTGGTGGCCCGCATGCATTTAAATTGAAGTTGCTCTCCTGCAGGCCAAGGTACATGAACTGAGGCGGTAAGCCATGGGCCTGCATAACTTCCGCGATTTTACCGATATAGCCGTTCTTTTTTGCCTGGTCCAGGGCCTTGCTGAGTCTTTGCGACGATTTCCACTTGGCGATGTAGTTGAGGATTTCCTGGGTAAAAGGTTCCGGCATAGAGATCTCACACTCGCCAAAAGTGCGGGCTACGGACAGGATCAGGCGTTCCTCTTCGCTTTTCTTTTTCCCGTAGACATCAAGGCCTTTCAAAAAATCATCGTATTTCTTCTCCAGTTCCGATCGCCGAACCTGGTACCTTCTGACATATTCAAGTGACTGTGCATCCTTATTCTGTCTTGCAACTCTTAGAAGGTCGGCAAATTCGAGTTCGAGGGACTTGATCGCGTAGAAGATGTCCTCGGCCAAGGCCTTCTGTTTATTGAGTTCAAAATGTTTGTGGGTTGCGTAAGCTCCTAAACCCAGGAAAAGACATACAAACACTGCAATGACCAACCGGAATTTTCTTTTCTGCTTTTTCTGTAGATGGCTGTATACGGTCCGTATCATCATGGTGTGAGCGCCGACAGTCTCGCCCTTTCGCTCTTCAAAGTAGTGTTTCAGGTAGTGATCGGGCGAAAGTTCACGGGCTTGCGCTTTTTCCTTCTGGTCTGACGCTTGAACCGAAAATAAAAGCACCGGGCCGTTCTCGCCCAGTTCCACTCTCATATTGTCCGACAAAGGCAATTGCTCTTGTCTTCGACCGTCGAGGAATACCCCGTTGGTGCTTTGCAAATCGAACAACCACCACTTGCCCTGGGAAAATCGCACCTCTGCATGAAACCGGCTAACTTTGGAATGAGACAGCCGCACCTCACATTCCGCGTCCCGCCCAATTTTGAAAGGACCGGAAAAAGAATACTCATCTTTGTCTGCTCTGCCTTTTTCAACTGAAACTCTTATTGTGGAAGGGGAGGATGGGTTCACTTCTCGCCTCGTGAGGTCATGTTTGCCACGGAGGATGAGTAATTCTCGAATTGCTTTCGAGCCACGGCAAGATGGCCTCTCACCGGCTTCCCGAGTTCTTTGCGCAAAATCACCGGGGAGATGGAGCAGACGGAAAGACCTGCCGCTCCGAGAGCGAGTTGGACGTAGGACCGGGTATGCACATATCTGCAGTTTGGAGTAAGCTGCGAATCCGGCGCCTCTTCACCCGCATCCTCGAGGGTGAAAGCCAGAATACCGCCCTCTTTCAGAGCCTTGGCCGCAGCATGGAAAACCGGTTCCAGGTTGCCAAAATAGCACAGGGTGTCGGCCGAAGCCACTACATCATATGCCTCGGTCCGGCGGCCAAGAAACTCGGTCAATTCGGCCTTTATGAGATCGTCGTAAAGCCTCCGGGCAGCCGCCTTGTGCAACATGCTTGCTGAAAGATCGACCCCGGTCAGCCGCCGCGCATAGGGTCGCAGGTGATGAGCGCACAGGCCCGTTCCGCATCCCGCATCGAGGACCTCCAAGGTGGAGGCGGCTGGGGGAAGGATCGCAGTCAGGGCCTCGGCCAGAAGGTCCGGAGCCCGGTAATCGAGATACTCCAGCAGACGGGTGTCGAATTCGTTCGCCATGTCATCGAAGAGTCCCTCGATGTATGCATTCGGCGCTCTCTCCGGGGCCTCCCTTTCCAGGCAGGCAGCCTTCAGATAAAGAACTACTTGATTTACGGGATCTATTCGGAGCCATTCTTCAAAGACATTTTCAGCCTCTTGGCGGCGCCCGGCGCCGACCAGCGTTCTGGCGAGCGCCCGCCTTGCGCCGACATGCCCGGGGGCCAGAACTATCGCTTTCCGGTAAGAGTGGAGAGACTCATCAATTTCTCCCGCCCTCCTGAGGGCGTTTCCCAGGTTATGGAAATAATCTGCTGAATCCTGATTCAACTCCACCGCGCGCCGGTGGCTCTCGACCGCCTCGGCAACCCTCTTCTGGACTGACAAAACCACGCCAAGATTGTTGTATGCAGCAGCATGGTCGGGCCGAAGAGAAATCGCCTTCCTGTAGCATGATTCCGCTTCGGGGAGCTCTCCGATGTTCTGGAGTACGTTGCCCAAATTGTTGTAGCCGTCGCAATTCTGCGGGTCGAGTTCGAGAATGCGCCTTATCAATTCAATCGCTTCTTTATGCCGGTCCTGTTGATGGCACAGGAGGCCCAGGAAATGGAGTGCATCGAGGTTATCCGGCAGCACCTGGAGAATACGGCGGTAGAGAACCTCCGCTTCGGCCAAGTAGTTGATCCGGTGAAACCTGAGGGCAAAATCCAGCGCCTCATCCGGCCGCAAGATGACGCCAGGCGTTTCTGCGGGCGCCATTCTTAGGCCTTCTCCCGCGGCGGCATCGGAGGGTAGCTCGGATATTGCACCCGAATGGATTTTCGGACTATTCATATTGCCTCAGCCTTCCTGCCACCGCAGGTTTATAACTGGAAGACCCATTCCCCACATGGCAAAGAATTTGCTCTTACACCTGGAGCCCACTTTTGGCGCCTGTGTTTTGGGGGTTCCGGACCACGCCGTCAGACGCTCTTTCGTGACAATTTTAACTCCAACGGCCAGACAAAAGTCTTGGCGGATCGGCTATTGACTGGAAACGAGCCAGCCAAACCTTGTCCTGGTCCCTGAAAGAAAGCAGAGGCACTATCCCATTACCCAGAATGGCTTCAGCGGCAGCATGGCTGAGCAATACCTCGGCACAGGGTTTGCTCTTGAGTTCCCCACGGTCCTTGTAGACATGCAAAGGAAGACCGCTGATTTCCTGGATTGTACCGGGCCGGAGGTCCCAACCTTCCTCACTGAAGGCCTGAGCGAGAAGGCACGCCCAGAAGAAGCATGGATTTCCCCACAGGTACCGGTCGTGTTCGGGTTCAGCCGTCAATTCTTCAAAATCGAAGATTTCGATCGGTTCTGTTTTAGCGCCATAAGGGAGACGGAGTAGGAATCCCGGTATTGCGAGCCCGACCCAGGATGCCTCTGGAAGTCTCCGGAGTGTCTCCCATGCAAGGTTTTCCACTTCAGCCCGCTTCCAGTCTCCAGAGTTGGGTGTATGGGCCAGGGAAGCGCACCCCAGCAACCCGCTGCCGGCCGCAGCGATAAATGGCGCACCCGCCGCACTGGCGGTTTTCGCCATTTTGCCGAGCAGTTCGATGTCCTCCCTGTCAGATCCGAAAGTATAGTTTCCCGCGAGGAGCGCCCATGGCTCCGCGCCGGGAGTATCCATCGTCTGCTCGACAAGCAGCCTGTAAACGGTTGACTCAACCAGGTTATCGGTTGAGCGAAGGTCGGCAAGAAGTTCGGCCTTTGAAATGTCGAGCAGATACAGTTTGAGTTCCTCGCCGGGTTCGATCCTGGAGAGGAGGAAATCAACCCCACGCCAAGTCGCCTCCATTGACTGAAAATCGGGGTAGTGCAAGATCGCTCGCATCAGCGCCCCGATAATTTCGTCGACTGCTTTCATCTCGGATTGCCTCTGCTCGGCATCGCGGACCAGATGGGGCTCGACGATTCGTTTCAGGAAGCGGTCCAACTCAGATGCCCCCGGGGATGAACCGCGCTCGGGACGTTCGCCCGAAGTCTGCTGGAGGATCTTTTCGAAAAGACCGGTTTCTTTAGGGGGTTTTTCTCTCAGAAGTTTTTCAATGGATAACTCTTCGTTTTCTCGGGAAGCGGGACCAGAAATCTTCTCCCCCTTCTCCTTTCCTGCCTGTGCGGAATAGGACGGATCAAGCAGTTTCTTTCGAGTCTCGCTGACAGATTTGAATACTTCCAGACGCTCGAACAGGCTGTTGGGGTGAAAATCGTCCAGCTTGGAGAATCGGACTACCACTGAAGGATTATCCTGTCCGTAGAGGGGCAAGTGGACCTCTACGCCGAGTTTCCCGATGAGCTCATCGAGGTTGTCCCGGTCCACTGGAAGGATGCGCCGAAGGGTCAGTGAACTTTTTTCGGAAGGTCCTCTCCGGCCACGTCCACTGAAATCGCCCATCACGAGAATCCGAAAAGGCGTTTCCGGATCGGGCGCTGCATTAGCGTTGCCCTTGGAGGTAACTATCTCGAAACCGAATTTGCCGGAGGTGATTGGTTTCGGCATAAAATTCCCCTTTTCCTTGATTGAGTTGGAAGTTCTCATTGCTAAAGAGGACTCAAAAACCCACCCTGAATGGCGGACCAAGGCAGCGCTCTCATCTCTCTCCCGGCTGAACCGGCAAGGTTCCTTGACCAAACCAGGATCATCAGATGAAGCTTTACCCGCCGATCATCACAGTTGGACAACCCACTACGATAACACCCCCGCGTGCAGTCGTATCGCCTAGGGTGGCGGCAGGCATGTTTCCAATGAGGACGGGGGGGCAGCCCGGCGGCAAGATGGGGCCCCTGACGTGCGGGATTGGCGGGGTGCCAGGCGTTTGCATGGGGCAAGTGTGCATATCTCCGACTCTTGCTGCTGGTGGCATATAAACTCCTCTAACCGTTAACCTTGAAGCAACAAGGCTGGCAATTTTCTTGAAATGTCCGCCGGTAGCACATCATGAGAGCTTGTTGCAGGAAGCATAATTGACTGCGCTTTCCCCAAATCCCCCTGCTTGTCTTTACGAGGGGGAGTCGGCTCCCTACAACTGAACCTTCCGCTCGACAAGCTTACTGTCAGCAAAAGCGTAGTGCATCATGGAATCCGGTTCCTCTCCTTCAACATAATAGGAGCTAACAAGGCCAAACATGACCTGAAGCTCTGATTCGTTGCAGGTAGGAAGGTAAACCCGGAAGACCCTGGGATCATAATAGCGGAAGTATAAAGGCTTTCCGCCTTCATCATAGACCATGATAAGGCTCTGGAAATTGCGCCTGAGGTCGGCCGGGCCGGCTGAAGACTCAATGATGATCCCCCAACTGTTCCCCCATCCATAAGTGAAAAGCCAATCGGTGAAAGAATTGTCACGCTGGAGTGCGACGAGATAAGGAGCTACCGAAGCCAGTTCCTGAGCTTTTTCCCCCCGGAAAAGCGAAGCAGCCGCAACTTCCGATTCTGCAAGCCGGGAATAGATGCGGGTATCCCTGGCGGCATCCAGGATGGCGTAAAGCTGCAGCGATGGGTCAGCTTCAGCGCTTTGCCATATCTGACGGATGACTTTCTCAGCGTTTTGAGGCATGACTTCTTTCTATTCCTCTTGGTGGGCCGCACGGGCCCATGATCAATGCGGTCAGGTGGCGCACAACGGGGCGCCTGTAATTGCCGCGGATTTGAATGCCTGCGCCTGGGGAGAGAGAAAGGGCGGGGCGCTGGGAACAGTCTCCGTTCCCACGGCTGTTGATTGATCGGGTTCGCGGGGTTCTTTGGGCGCTTCAGGCGAGGAGCCTGACCCGGAACCTGCAGAACCACCGCTGTTTATCATCACAGGGTTGCCGGACATGGTCACCCCTGTTGGACCGACCTCGATAAACCCGCCACCGGCTTTTAGGGTGATGCTCGTTCCGGCCTCAAGGACCACCTTCATACCCGCTTTGAGGTGGATTTCCATACCCGCGTCAAGCGCGTGCTTCATACCCACCTTCTCCTGCATGTCCTTTTCGGTCTTAATGGATATCGTACCATCTACCTTTTCATTGCGGTCACCCTTGACCGTCAGATGTTTGTCGCCTTCGATCCTCTCCTTCTGATCTTTTATTACGATCAGGTGACTCTCGTTGCCAACCCATTCGACCAGGTCGTGCTTGACTCGAATGAGCTGGTCCTTTTCTGCCTGAAGGAAAATATGTTCATCGCCTTTCTTGTCCTCAAAACGCAGTTCATTGATGTTGGTGGGGCTCCCCCCTTTGGAGCTGCGGCTCTTGATGCCACTCTGCGTGGCGTTGTCAGGCAGGACATAGGGCGGCATGTTGTCGTCGTTGTAGACTCGGCCGGTGATAATCGGCTGATCCGGATCGCCTTCAAGGAAATCGACAATCACCTCCTGCCCGATGCGCGGGATATGAATTGCCCCCCATTTGGCGCCGGCCCACAATTGCGCCACCCGGATCCAACAGGATGCCTTATCATCGTACTTGCTGTAGCGATCCCAATGAAATCGGACCTTCACCCGGCTATATTTGTCCGTGTGGATCTCGCTCCCGGATGGTCCCACCACAATGGCGGTCTGGGGTCCCTGCACTACCGGTTTCGGGGTGATGCGTGCCGCACGGAAAGGCTGGCTGCTGGGTATTGCGGTGAAGCTGCAGGAGTAAATGTCTCCTTGCCCTGTCCCCGCGGCGGTCTCGTACTCGTCCGAGACCAGCTCATGGGAGGCGGAGACAATCAGATATTCGCGGTTCTGGTCCCTACGTGGAAATCCGGTAAGCTCAAACAGGCTGCCCACGGAAAGGCCGCGAGCATCGGCCTGGCCCTGCAGCCGTTCGTAGTCGGAATGGATTTCTTGTACACGGGCGCGGGCGTAGGTCTCACCTTGGTCGGTTTGGGTGTATTCCCCCGGGTAATCGTAGACCTCCATCTCCGCCCTGACATGATTCCGCTGAATCGCCGATTTCACATTCAGGTTGGCCTTTGGGCGCTTAAAATCAAAATCGTTCAGGGCGTAAGCCCCAGGTTGAACTTCCTGGGAAACGGACCAGGAGTAAATGTGGTCCCGCTCGCGTTGGAGACCCTCAGTGAGCGGGTAATAGGGGACCTGCTCATAGTCCGGAACAGCCTGGTGGGAACTCACCGAATCAGACAGGACCAACATATGTTTGTCGTTTTCATGTTTAAAGTAGTAGTAGATTCCTTCTTGCTCCATGAGTCGGCTGACAAAATTGAAATCCGTCTCCCGGTACTGTACACAGTAGTCCCAAGGTTGATATGTGCCGAGCGCTTCTTCGAAATCGGTAAAGCCTTGACCGCGGAACACCTCCTTTATAATATCGGGGATAGTCTTTTCCTGGAAGATTCGGCAGGTGGCAGTGCGGGTGAGGAACCACAACCACGGGTGTACGGTCGCGTGATAGGCGTACAGGTTTCCGACCATGTTCGCTTGAGTGAAACGGCTCACATGCCCGCTGAAATAGCGTGTTTTGCCCTGGGTCAGGTCAAGCCGCACCGTGATCATCTGCCCCAGCAGATCCTCAAATTTGATCGCGTTTTCTTCGCTCAACAGGTCCAACTCAAAATGGAAGAGCCGACCCAGACTCTCAGTTGCAGTCATTCGATGGAACAATAGTACATCTGGCCCTAGGGGCGTTGCGATCTCAACTGCTCTATGCTCTTGGGTTCTGGCCATATCTTTCCCGTTTGTTGTTTCACCTCTGAAACCAATTATTGCATGTCAAGACTGGTTCCACCAGCACTGACATGCACCACCGTAGTCTCATGCGGCTGAACATCTACTGAAGCCTTCCATCGGGCCTGTTCATATTTCCTGAAGACCGCGAAGGCGCCAATTGCCTTGGTATCGTCAGCCGTTTCCAGATGGAGCGTCTTTTTCTCATTCGGCTGAATGATGACTTCATATTTCTTAACCAGGTCACCGCCGAGGACGCTTTTATCCTTTTCATAAAGAGCAATGAAATCCGCACGATTGAAATCCGAAAGCGACTTCAATTCATAAAATCTCAAAGCCAGAGGTGATGCGCGACCTTCCGGATTCGGATTAAGCTCTCCGGAAGCTTCAATTTCCAGTATGACATGAGTCGGTTTAGGCGGTGGCGGAGGGGTTTTCCCGCCACATGCGGCCAACAGCGCCACGATCAGTACGAAACACAACTTTTTGGCTAACATGTGTCACCCTCAGCAGCAAGCAGGTTATTCAAAAGCATAGGCAAACTCTCCCCCCACCACGCTGCAGTGCACGCGATTGATGGGGCTCCCTTCCATCAAGGACAATAATATTCTATGGCTTACCTCCGGCAGTACGGTATTGGTCAAAATCGCGTCGATCATGCGGCCGCCACTCTCAAGTTCAGTACAGCGACTAACAATGTGGGCGACCATGTCGTCATTGTAGGTGAAGGGAATTCCGTGATTCTCAAAGACTCGCCGCTCGATGCGTTTGAGTTGGAGTCGGACAATATCCGCCAGCATGGAGTCACTGAGCGGATAATAGGGGATAATGACGAGACGCCCGAGCAGGGCGGGTGGGAATACTTTGAGCATCGGCGCTCTCAGAGCCTTTGTGAGACCTTCCACATCCGGCATCAATTCCGGGTCCTTGCACATATTCATAATGAGATCGGTGCCGACGTTGGTGGTAAGCAGAATCAATGTATTCTTGAAGTCGATGAACCGCCCTTCGCCGTCTTCCATCCATCCTTTATCAAAGACCTGGAAAAAGATCTCGTGCACATCCGTATGCGCTTTTTCCACCTCATCCAACAAGATCACACTGTAGGGCTTGCGGCGTACTGCCTCCGTCAGTCTGCCGCCCTCGCCGTAGCCGACGTAGCCTGGAGGGGCCCCTTTGAGCGTGGAAACCGTATGCGCTTCCTGAAATTCACTCATATTGATGGTCACCACATTCTGTTCGCCTCCATAAAGCGCTTCGGCCAATGCAAGGGCCGTCTCCGTTTTGCCGACACCTGAGGGCCCTGCCAGCATAAAGACGCCGATCGGTTTCTGAGGGTTATCCAGCTTCGCCCGCGAGGTATGTATGCGTCTGCTGATCATTTCCAGGGCATGGCGTTGTCCGATAATCCGTCGATTCATAATATCCGCCAGGTGCAGGACGGTCTCGATCTCGTTTTTTACCATCCGGCCAACCGGAATACCGGTCCAGTCCGCAACCACCGATGCAACAGCCTGGGCATCGGCAGTGGGCAAAATAAGAGGCTTATCTCCCTGCAATTCTTTCAGCCTGGCTTGAAGAGTTCTAAACTCTGTTTCCACCCGCTGCAGTTCCTGGCCGTCACTTCCTTCATCTTTACCAGCGGCTGTCTCTGGTCTGGCGGTGTCATCATCCGGCACGCTACCAATCAGGTCTCGCAGGCGACCGCGGGCTTCCAGTATGTTTTCGACCAACTCCTGCTCTGCCGCCCAACGCTCCTCAAGCCCCTGCAGTCGCTGCCGCTCCTGAGCCAGCGCAGCCTGCGCAGTGGCAGTCCGCGCAGTAGTGTCTATCATCAGGTAGCGTTCCCGCTCGATGATCTCCATCTCCGTTTCCAAACCGCCTATCCGCTTGCGGCAATCATCGACCTCAGCAGGGACCGCATGCTGGCTGATAGCGACACGGGCACAGGCAGTGTCAAGCAAGCTGATCGCCTTGTCAGGCAATTGCCGGTCAGGTATGTAACGGCGCGAGAGCTTGACGGCCGAATCCAAAGCCTCATCGAGCAACTGCACGCGATGATGTTGCTCCATGACAGAGGCCATGGCGCGCATCATCTGCAGGGCTTTCTCTTCACTCGGTTCAAGGACCTGAACGACTTGAAAACGGCGAGTCAAGGCCGGGTCTTTTTCGATGTGTTTCTTGTATTCAGCCCAGGTGGTAGCGGCAATAGTGCGCAGCGTGCCGCGCGCCAGCGCAGGCTTCAGCAGATTGGCGGCGTCTCCCGTACCGGCGGAACCTCCAGCGCCGATGAGCGTATGTGCTTCATCGATGAAGAGGATGATGGGCTTTTCAGATGATTGGACTTCGTCGATAACCTGCCGCAGACGCTTTTCAAACTCTCCCTTGAAGCTGGCCCCCGCCTGCAGGAGGCCCAGGTCCAAGGCGCGCAAAGTTACATTTTGGAGGGGCGGCGGTACATCGCCTGCCGCAATGCGCTGAGCAAATCCTTCTACCACAGCAGTTTTTCCTACGCCGGCCTCGCCGGTAAGAATCGGATTGTTCTGCCTCCGGCGCATGAGAATATCCACGATCTTCCGGATCTCTTCATCTCGTCCCACGATGGGGTCCATTTCACCTTTACGGGCTTTCTCCGTGAGATCAACGGAGAACTGGTTTAAGGCTTCTTGTTTGCCCAAAGGAGCCGCTCTCATTTCCCCTTCCGCTTCGGCAGGGGGGCCCAATTTGGAGCCGTCCGAAGCGGCCAGTTGCTCTTCAGGTGAACCGCCGACGATTTCGTGGAATTTGCCCACGAGGTTGTCCACGTTGATTTTCTTGAACTCAGGGGAGAGACTCTCCAGCGCATAACGCAGGCCACGCGTTTTCATGATTCCGAGCAGGATATAGCCCGTGCGCACCTGGTATTCGCCAAACATCAGGCTGCCATACACCCACCCGCGTTCAACCGCCTCTTCTATCTGAGAAGACAAATCCAGGCTGCTGGTCGATCCCCTTGGCAGACGGTCCAAACCGGCAATGAAATCTTTTGCCAGCCTGGAAAGGTCAATTTGAAAGTAGGATACGATACGGTGCAAATCCGAATCCTGCAACTGCATGATCTGACTGAACCAATGCACTAGCTCGACATAAGGATTGCCGCGCATTTTGCAGAAGACGGTAGCACTATCCATGGCGTTGAAGCACAGGCTGTTGAGCTTGCCAAACAGGGCGCTACGGCTGATTTCACTCATTTGAAGAGTCCTTAATAGTGCGGGTTAACATTGGCGGACACCTTCAGTACAAGGTCATCCGCATCCTCTTCCACCATCCTTTTTCCCAGCCAGGTGGTCCATCCCAGGCGGTACTGCCCGTCGAGGCAAAAAGGCGGTGCTTCTTGCCACTTTAAGATCAACATAAGGTCCCACGCCAGCTCGTCACCCACATAGTTGCGCACCAGTGCATCCAGATGTCTGATCCGCCTCCCGCCGGGCAGGAAACTTTGATAATCGTCATATCCCAGGGGACCCTGCGCAACACGAAACTTGTGTTGATTGCTCCAGACTTCCGCGCCCAAGATGATCGACCGGCCAAGGGTCGCTCTGGATGAGTTCACCCCCAACCGAAAAATGTCTTCTTGTGGAATGGGCAGCCACTCTCCGACAAATTCATGCAACCTGGCAGGCAAATCAAAATACTCGGTTATGATCGCCTGCAGCCCCTCCGGGCACTTGGCCTGGCAGGCCAAATGTCCGCAGTAGTAGAGCTTTGTCCAATCAGAGATTTCGTCCCGCTGCCGGAGGGAAGACATGCCAAGCCCTTCAAGGGTCCCGATATAATCTGCGAAACGGTCCGACTCCGGCCGATCAAAACTCACTGTCGGCTCGTTATTGGCCCAGGCTCGATAAAAAAGCGACAGCATCCGATGGTGGAAAACATCGAGAAACCGGGCAAATGTGGGATCCTTATGTTTCTGCAATCGCTCCTGGGCATACTCGGTCAAATGCAGCGGCAGAGGACCGTTCGGACCGAGCAGCCCGAAAAGGCGGACGGTCAGCCTGTGCGGCCGGCCGCCTTCGGGTGTTGCAAAGGCGGTCAGCCCGGCAGACTCAAAACGCATTGACGGCTCCTGTGCCAACCGGATCGGGTCGTCAGCCGGTCCCCGCGCCGAGCGCCTCACCACCGGCGTCATCGTCGTGCTGGTCGCGTTGCAGCTCGGCCTCTGGGCCTCGGCCGCGGTGCGCTTCTATCTCGAGGAGCAGGCGGCCGGGGCG